>WNFT01001150.1_pt1 | contig 22511 bp, 22 predicted proteins | sample 5400191 | NCBI WGS metagenome assembly WNFT01 (sample SAMN13153359, study PRJNA577476) | soil metagenome | isolation source: 80 cm saprolite under Madrone tree | place: USA:California | collected 2016-06-14 | reverse complement strand
TTACACCCGCTTTTCCCAACAAGCCTTCTGAACTACGTATATGGTCTAACAAGAATTCGATTCCGAACGTACATGCTCTGGACCTCGATCGGCCGCGCTCCAGGGCTCTTTTTGTATGTGTACCTTGGAACGCTCGGTCAGCTCGGATTGAATCTAGCGCGGGGGAGAAGCCATCCGCGACTGGTTGAGTACTGGACTTGGGGCGGTGCGTTTCTTACCACTGCCCTCCTGTTTATTTTGTTGACACGAATCGCACTCCGCACACTTCAAAGAGCGGAGGAATTGCTGCTTGAAAAACCAGACCATTCGATCGAATCAAACATATTATCTAGATAATATCAACAACAACATCAAGTACTTATGTATATAACTAAATCTCTAGAGACTGCAGCACAGGCGCCAGCGTGCGCCCATGGCGGGAAGGATCTAGTTGGAGTGGCCAATAGGATGCCGATTCGGACGAACCGGCCGTGCAACGCAGAACCCGTCGCCGACGTCGGTGGCTGGTTTAATTGACGATGAAAATCATTGCATCGACCATCAGCTGCAAGAGCCAGGAGTCTAGCGTGACTGATCTGGAGCCCTTTCGCAATGTTTAAGCTTCCCACAGAATACGATGTCGTAGTCGTGGGTAGTGGGCATGCCGGAATCGAAGCGGCTCTGGCGGCAGCCGGCATTGGCTGCCGGACTTTGATGTTGACGCAGAATCTAGACACGATCGGGCAAATGTCGTGCAATCCAGCAGTTGGCGGTTTGGCAAAAGGTCATATTGTTCGCGAAATCGACGCCATGGGCGGTGTAATCGGGATAAACACGGACGCCACTGGCATTCAATTTCGGATGCTTAACAGGGCAAAGGGACCTTCAGTGCGAGCACCGCGTGCCCAGTGCGACAAAAAAGCCTACCAGTTTCGGATGAAAGCCATCCTGGAAACCAAGGATAATTTGGACTTAAAACAGGCGACAGTTTCGAGTGTTCTTGTCGAAAACCGGACAGTGCGTGGCGTTGGGACAGATCTTGGCATAAAGATTATGGCGCGCAGTGTTGTAATCACATCGGGTACTTTTTTGCGCGGGCTTTTGCACATAGGTGAGAACACTAAGCCGGGTGGACGCATGGCCGATGCTAGTTCGGCGTTAAGCGAAGATCTTCGACAATTGGGTTTTACAGTCGGGCGGTTCAAGACCGGCACCCCTTGTCGGCTCAATGGTCGGTCGATCGACTTCTCGCAATGCCACGTCCAACTCGGAGACGAACCACCTCCGCGATTCGCGTTTTGTGACGACGTAGGGAAACTCAAGAACGAGGTTTTTACCCTCAATTTTAACGACCGAGGAGAGTTCCACGTGGAACAAATGCCGTGCTGGATTACTCATACTACCCAGCAGACGCACGATATCATTGGGGCCAATCTCCACCGATCCCCCCTCTATTCGGGTCAAATAAAAGGAACTGGGCCGCGGTACTGTCCCTCAATCGAGGACAAGGTCGTTAAGTTTGTCGACAAAGTGAGTCACCAGCTCTTTTTAGAACCGGAAGGTCGCCATACCGAGGAATATTATGTAAACGGAATTTCTACGAGTCTGCCATACGATGTGCAACTGGAGTTTTTGCATTCGATTCCGGGCTTGCAGCGGGCTGAAATCATGCGGCCGGGTTACGCGGTGGAATATGATTTTTTCCCTCCCACTCAGCTTTTTCCGACCTTGGAAACGAGGTTGATTAAGGGGCTTTATTTTGCTGGACAGGTTAATGGCACTTCAGGCTACGAAGAAGCGGCGGCGCAAGGCTTGATCGCCGGGACAAACGCGGCCCTAAAAACGCAGGGTCGTTCACCGATCGTTTTGGATAGAAGCGAAGCGTATATCGGAGTTCTTGTCGACGATTTAGTCACAAGGGGCACCGAGGAGCCGTACCGCATGTTCACTAGTCGAGCCGAAGATCGCTTGTTTCTTCGGCATGATAATGCCGATCAAAGATTGACCAAACTGGCATTTGACGCAGGCCTCATCTCAAAGGACCGCTGGGCACACTTTCAGCAGAAACTGGAGCTTCTCGGCTGTGTTCGACAACTGGCAATCGACACGAAGCTCGGTGGCGTCCCCCTGTGCCAACTATTGAAGCGGCCGGATTTTGGCATTCCGAATTTACCAGAGGAAATCCGGACCGTGGCACCAGCCGAAATTTGGGAAACGGTTGGGACGGACGTGAAGTATGAAGGATATGTCAATCGACAAGCTGAGCAGAATCGAAGAGTAGCCAGCCGAAACTTGCAGCCCATACCTGAGGGACTGGACTATGGAAAAATAGTCGGCTTACGTTCCGAGACCCGACAGAAGTTAACAGCTGTTCGACCTGTCTCGCTGGGTCAGGCGGCCCGCATTAGCGGCATAACCCCAGCTGACATTGCAATAATATCTATCTGGCTTACCAAGAATCCCTTGCAATGCCAACCTAGTGCTAATGGTGTCGCGATTTTTCGTGACAAGGATCAAAAGGCCGTTAGCTCCAACGCTTAGCAATGCTTATTTTTGCTACTGTCGCGCTCGTCAGCTACCTGCTCGGGTCGATCCCTGCCGGCTATCTCGCCGGCCGTGTGGCAGGGATTGACATTCGCCACGCTGGCAGCGGCAACATTGGCGCGACGAATGTAATGCGGGTTCTCGGAAAGCGTTACGGCTATCCGGTTTTCATCGTCGATTTCCTGAAGGGCTTGATAGCAGTTAGTCTGTCGATTTTGATAGAAAAGCGTGCGCAGCCACTATCGGTTCCGACTGAGCTAATCGGGATCATCGCGGCTATTTCCTGCGTGATCGGACACTCCTTTCCGGTGTGGTTGAGCTTTAAAGGAGGCAAAGGGGTCGCGACTTCGATGGGGGGGCTTTTTGGACTGATGCCTTTTGTGGCCTTAATCGGGGTCGCGGTCTGGGTCATCACGTTCCAAGTGACACGCTACGTTTCAGTTGCCTCGATGACCGCCACACTGGCGGTGCCAATCAGCATTTTGATCCTGATGCCTCTAAAACAAACGGGCGAGGCAGCTCTTCTGTACTTTTCCATTGGGCTAGCCGCGCTTGTAATTTTTCGGCATCGCTCGAATCTTTGCCGGTTGGTGCGAGGGACCGAACCGCGGTTCAAGCGGAAGTGAAGATCGACAAAATAGCAATCTTGGGCGCCGGGAGCTGGGGAACCGCCTTGGCGTGGTTGTGGGCGAAACATGGGCGACGAATTTGTCTTTGGGGAAACAGCGCAGATCGGGTCGAGCGCGTGCAAAGAACGCGTGAGAACAGCGATTACATTCCAGGGTTACAATTACCTGATTCAGTAAATGTTACGCATGAGCTGCGCGACTGCGCCGAGGCAAACCTCGTCGTATTTGTCACGCCATCGACCGCTCTGCGCGGAATTGCCATGCGTTTACGGGAAGTAATCCGCGAGGGGCGCACCATGTTGCTCAGTTGCACAAAAGGAATTGAGCACGGCAGCGGAATGCGGATGAGCCAAATTTTGAATGACATTTTTCCGCGGCATGAACTCGCGGTGTTGTCGGGACCAAACCTTGCAGCTGAAGTAGTTCGCGGTCTGCCTACTGCGACTGTAATAGGCTGCCGAGACCTTAAGTGCGCCGCGAATTTGCAAGACTTTCTTGGCAGTTCGCGTTTCCGCATTTACACGAGTGACGACGTCACCAGTATTGAATTGGGTGGCGCCTTGAAAAATGTCTTCGCGATCGCGGCTGGCGCGAGCGATGGGCTTGGTTTAGGTGATAATACGAAGGCAGCGCTGGTCACGCGCTCGCTCGCCGAGATGATTCGGCTCGGCACGGCGATGGGCGGAAACTTAAAAACTTTCTATGGACTGAGCGGCGCTGGCGATTTGATCGCGACCTGCTTTAGCGAGCACAGCCGTAATCGGCGCGTCGGCGAGCAGCTCGGTCGCGGGCAAACGCTAAAGCAAATCGCTTCATCAATGCAAATGGTGGCCGAAGGAATTCCAACGACAAAAAGCGCTCACGAATGCGCGCGCAGACTCAACATCGAGACGCCGATTATCGATCAGGTCAACGGTTTGCTTTACGAGGGGAAAGTGCCAATTCGGGCGATGCAGGAATTACTCGAGCGCGATCAGAAAGCGGAGCAAATCTAACTAGTCAGGTAACTTGCGGCAGACCTCATTAATGGCGGCTGGATATAACTCGTGCTCTGCAATCTGAATTCGAGCATGGAGGCCTTCTGGTGTGTCGTTAGGCAGAATCGGCACTTCGCGTTGCGCAATGATATCTCCATGATCGATTTTTTCATCGACGTAGTGGACGGTGCAGCCGGTCACTGTTTCGCCAGCGACAAGTGCCTGTTTCCACGCCTCGAGCCCGGGAAATTTAGGCAGAAGCGATGGATGAATATTTAAAATTCGACGCGAAAACGCGGCGAGCATCGGCGACTTGAGAACCCGCATGAAGCCGGCCAGAATTACAAGTTGGACGCCGGCATCACGAAACATTCGCACAAGATCGACTTCGGCTTGCGGCTCCAGTCGCGTGTGGAACCTACCGGGCGGCAAATAGGCGTTGGGAATCGAAAATTCCCGCGCGATGTCGAGGATCGGCGCGTCGAACACATCTGAGATGACAACGCGGACCTCGGCTGCGAGAACGCCGCTCCTATTGCTCTCAAGGATCGCGCGGCAGTTCGTTCCCTTGCCTGATCCGAGAATGCCGAGCGGAACATCTTTCATTTAATGATCTTTCGCAGTTTTTCCAGCAAATCGGAGGTCGAATGCCCATGCACAAATGGGAGGATGCGGACCTCTACTCCGATTTCCCGCATTACGGCCTGTTCTTCAGCATCCAGCGTTTCGGAAGTGTAATCCCCACCCTTGGCATAAATGGCTGGTCTCGCCGCTTCGATGAATCGGGTCGCGCGCATTTCGGGAAAAATCGTGACGAAATCGACGCACTTGAGTGCAGCAAGCATTTCCGCGCGGTCACTTTCGTTGTTCACCGGACGCCCGGCTCCTTTCAGTTCTCGAACTGATTGATCACCATTCAAGCCGATTGCCAAAGCGTCACCCAGCGCACGCGCGGCTTGCAAATAGCGCACATGACCCACATGCAGCAAATCAAAACATCCGTTCGTGGCGACCAGTCTTTTCCTAGCCCCGCGCAACTCTCTTGCCCGCTCCGCCAATTGATCGATATCGATGATCTTGACGTTCATCGTTTGCTGATCACAAATTCTAATCCGCGGGGAACGATTTGAAAAATGGCCGGCTCATTTCCGACCAGTTCACCATCGACATTGAACCACATTCCGGGCTGCGAACGCACCGAGATCTTTTTTGCGCGTCGAAAAATAACCGCATTACTGGAGAGATGATTGCCTAAGAGCATTTCAGCGGCCAGCAACACCATTTTCGCTGGTGGACGTTTGGGGACGAGTACAACATCGAGTAATCCGTCGCGAAGATCGGCCTGACGGGCGATTGGCAATCCGCCGGCAACAAATTGCCCGTTCGCAACGACGACGTTGTAAAGCTCGATCATTAATCTCTCCACATCATCGAAAACGATGCTCGTCTGGTATGCGTGCAATTCCGGCAGAGCTGCCGCAGCGCTGCGCAGATAAGCGAGCGGCCCCCAGGTGGATTTAATTTCGGGCGTCAATTTCTCATCGACGAGACCGCTGAAGCCCCCGGCAGACACGTTCACGAAGTAACGCGTGCGGTCACTCGTCACGCGGACGAGATCAATCGGATCTGTTTGTTTGGCGCGCAGGATATCGATGTTGTCCTCGACGCTTGCAGGCAATCCAATTGATCGCGCAAAATCATTTGCCGTGCCGAGTGGCACAAGGCCCACGCAAACCCCTCGCGTGCGATGGGGCGTCGCAATTCCATTAATGACCTCATTCAACGTCCCATCGCCGCCCGCCGCAATAACGTAATCACATCCGGCACGAATCGCGTCGCGCGCGTAAGTTTCTGCCTCGCCTGCACGTTGCGTTAGACGCAGTTTCCTCGGATTGAGTCGGCGAAGCTGTTTTAGAAGACGGCTTCGATTAACAATCGACCCCGCGATCGGATTAAAAATGATATATGGTTTCACGCTACGATAATCAAACTTGCTCCCTAAGCGCGAGTTTCAGTTTTCGCTTTCGCTAATTTGGATCAAACTAGGAGAGAATCCCCACATGGCTATCAAGAGTCGCAAACCAAGTAAGAGCAAATCTATGACGGATGGCTTCCGCATTTCCAATGGACCGGTCATACGCCCGACAAAGGTGGCCAAAAGAGAGGACGACGATTTGGGTGATATGGTCGAGCTCCCGCGAGCTTTTGGCGCGCCGATTTTATTCGCCATCGCCCGCGATCCACAGACCATCTTCACCTATTGGAGCATCGATTGGTCAACCATCTTCGCTCAAGCGATGCCCGTGGACCGGCAAGTCCACTTGCGCGTTTACACGGTTGACGGGGCACAGGAGACGAGCGCTGCGGTCGAACCGATGGCTGGGAATTCCTACCTGCCGGTTTCACAGCCGCGCGGCGTTTATCGTGTTGAGATCGGATATTATCAGCCTGAAGACGTTTGGAATTCCGTCGCGGTCTCCGACGAAGTAACGATGCCGCCTGACAACGTGGCGACCGATATAGATATAGATGTCGCTACGATCCCACTTCATCTCAGTTTTCAACAGCTCCTTGATTTATTTTGGGTGTCGAATGGCGCCGCCTTGACGGAAATTATTTCTCAGTTCCAGAAGCGCGCTTTGAATGAGAAAGAGCGCGAGTTACTGAGCCTGGAAGAGCAGACAATTCTTCGCGCGATGGACCTTTCGTTATTAAACACCGCGGTCGCTTGGCGGGCGTTTCTGAATCAGGCCGACTACGAGACGCTACGCAGACGCGCGGAATCGATTCTCAGTTCCGGCTCGGCCAGCCCGCGCGGTGGATTTGGCGAAAGTAGTTGGGCCTCAGCGGCCTCCTAAGTACGCGCTTTTCACGCGCTCGTTCGCGCGCAAGGCGCTGGAACGGTCATGCAGGAGAATTCGACCGGTTTCGAGGACGTAACCGTAATGCGAGATTTCCAGCGCGAGGTTCGCGTTTTGCTCAACCAGCAGAATGGTGATGCCCAACGACTGATTGATCTCGACGATCTTTTCGAAAATCGTTTTTGTAAGAATCGGCGCGATCCCGAGGGATGGTTCGTCCAGCATCAAACAACGCGGCTTGCTCATGAGCGCACGGCTGATCGCCAGCATCTGTTGCTCACCTCCGGACAGTGTACCTGCGACTTGGCGCGATCTTTCTTTCAATCGCGGGAAGATTTCAAAAACAAAATCGAATTCCGCGCTGAGTTTGTGTCGATCTTTGCGAAGGTAGGCGCCCATTAGTAGATTTTCGCGCACGGTGAGATTGGCGAAGATCATCCGACCCTCCGGCACCTGCGAAATGCCGCGTTCGACGATCCGATGCGGCGGAAGATTGCCAATCTCTTCGCCTTCGTAACGAATATTTCCGTGGCGCGCCTTGAGCAGGCCGGAAACTGTGCGCAGCGTTGTCGATTTCCCGGCGCCGTTTGCGCCGATCAAAGTTACGATTGCGCCTTTTTCAACTTTCAGGGACACGTCGTGCAGTGCAATAATCGATCCGTAGTTAACTGCGAGATTGCTTAACTCAAGCATGTTTGGTGTGACCAGAAGTTAAATGATTCTGAATTGTGAGATCTTCGAGTTCGCTGCGCTCCGTCCGGCATTACGAGAATCCAAAACATGTCGACCTTACGCTTTCTTCGTTTCTTCTCCCAGATATGCTTCGATGACCTTCGGATTCGCCTGCACTTGCGCCGGGGTTCCCTCCGCGATTTTGATTCCATAATCCAGTACGGTTACGCGCTGACAAATTCCCATGACTACTCTCATGTCGTGCTCGACCAGTAGGACGGCGATCTGAAATTTCTTTTTCACAAATTGGATCAGCTCCATTAGTTTTTCTTTTTCTCGTGGGTTCATCCCCGCAGCGGGCTCATCCAGCAGCAAAAGCTTTGGCCGCGTCGCGAGTGCGCGCACAATTTCCAAGCGCCGCTGATCCCCGTAGGAGAGACTTCCGCAAAGGGCATCGCGAAATTTGCCAAGGTCAAAGATCTCCAAAAGCTCGTCCACCTGACGCGCGACCTCGTTTTCTTCGCGGTAAAATGTGCCCATCCGCCAAAGCGCGTGCGCGAGGCCGTGACGCAAGCGCAAATTGAATCCCGCACGCACATTGTCGAATACGGTCAGCGTGGGAAACAAACGAATATTTTGAAAAGTGCGCGCAACACCGCGCCGGGCGATCGTATTTGGCCTGAGACCAGCGATCGGCTTATTCTCGAAAATAATTGTCCCACTTGTCGGCCGATAAACCCCGGTGACAACGTTAAAGATAGTAGTTTTCCCCGCCCCGTTCGGGCCAATCAGGCCGATGAGCTCGTCCGCGCCAATTTGCAGATCAAATGCCGACACGGCAGTGAGGCCACCGAACCTGATAGTGCATTGCCGAAGGTCGAGGAGCGGAGACGGCATGTGGATCTAAGCGGAATGGGCCGGCAATTTCGCTCGTTTCGTCGCGCCGCCAATTGGAATTCCTCTTCGCGGCAACCGGCCGAAAAGTCCTTGCGGACGCAACAACATGAGGGCGATCAACACGAGCGAATAAATGATGACGCGATTCGCCGCAATGCGCCGGATGATTTCGGGAAGCCATTGGTAGCCGGAGACGAAACGCAAATACTCGAGCAAGAGCGTCAAAAGAATAGCGGCGAAAGCCACGCCGGCGGTGCTGCCCATGCCACCGAGGATTACCATGACGACAATCTCGATCGACCGTTGGAAATCAAAACCACTCGGATTGATGTAAGTCGTGCTGTGCGCATAAAGTCCGCCGGCAACGCCTGCAAAAAACGCGCCAAGCACAAAGGCGGTGACTTTGTAGCGCGTCGTACTAATTCCAACGGCTTCAGATGCAACCTCGTCATCCCGCACCGTAAGAAATCCCCGACCGTAAGTGGAGTCGATCAAACTCACAACGACGTAGATCGTGATCGCCGCTACCGAATACGTCCAAAACAGAGTCGTGTAATTCGCGATCCCGCTGTAGCCACGCGGTCCGCCGACGGCATCGGTATTTTGGATCACGACTCGAATGATTTCGCCGAAGCCAAGGGTAACGATTGCAAGGTAATCGCCCTTCAATCGCAACGAGGGAACGCCGACAATCAGGCCGGCGGCGGCGGCGGCAAGCCCGCCAGCGATCAACACGCTTATGAAAAGCAACGTAATGCTAAAAAAATTTGGGCCGCCGAGCGCCCGGAACAGGCCAGCACTATGTTCGGTAGAGAGATACGCCGCGACGTATGCACCGATGGCCATGAATCCGGCGTGACCGAGCGAAAACTGCCCCGTATATCCGTTGATGAGATTGAGACCGACAGCGAGCGTGATGTTGATGCCGATGAAGATGATGATTTGCAGATAATATGAATTGATCCCCCCGGAAAAGTGCGACACGATGCCGCTCAGGATAATGGCGGCGAGCAGTATCCATTTTTTGATGTGGCGATATTTCATTGCTGCATTTCGGGACGACTACGCGCCCGATTTAAACTTTCTCACTATGCGCACGTCCGAAAATTCCGGCTGGACGGAAAAGCAAAATCACGATCAAAAGCGAGAATGCGATCGCGTCGCGATAGGTTGAAAAAGCCGAGCCACCGACAAATGTCTCCACAACGCCGAGAATAATTCCGCCAACGGCGGCGCCCGGAATGTTTCCGATGCCGCCGAGAACAGCCGCAACGAATGCCTTGATCCCTGGGAGAAGACCCATAAGCGGATCGATCGATGGATAGCTGAGGGCATACAAAATCCCGCCCGCGCCAGCGAGCGCACTGCCGAGAGCAAAGGTGAATGAAATCACGACATCGATGTTTACACCCATGAGTGCGGCTGCGGTGGGGTTGTTGGAGAGCGCGCGCATAGCCATTCCGAGTCTCGTCCGCTTAACGATGAACGTAAGCGCGACGAGCAAACAAATGGTGACGATAAACGCCGCGAGTTGGGTCGTCGTGATCGTCAGCGCGCCGGTTCCCGCGATCGCGCGGTCCGGCATCAATTCTGGAAATGATTTTGGATCAGCGCCGAAAACGAACTGGCCTCCGTATTCGAGAAATAATGAGACGCCAATTGCAGTAATGAGCACGGTAAGTTTTGGTCGTTGACGCAACGGACGATAGGCGAGTTTCTCGATCGTGACGCCAAGCAGGGCGCAAATCAGCATGGTTAGAATCAACACTGCGACCGGTCCGAGCGGCGTGAGCCCTCCGGTAAAATGCGGCAGCAGCCGCGGGCTCAGGTAGTAACCGCAAAAAGCGCCGATCATGAAAACATCGCCATGTGCGAAGTTGATAAAGCGCAAGACACCGTAAACCATCGTGTAACCCAGCGCGATCAGCGCATAGAACGCGCCCAACGAGAGCCCGTTAATCAGTTGCTGGAAAAATTCGGTGCTTGTCATCCCGAGCGGAGCGCAGCGTAGTCGAGGAATTTCTTATCGTCCATTCCGCGGGCAGATACGAGGAGACCGTTTTTACCTCAAATAGTGAGAGATTCCTCGCCTGCGCTCGGAATGACAGAAATTATGGCGGAACGGTCGTGACGAAGTTGGCTTGGCTTCCCTTCACCTCAAGAACCACAGCGGCTTTTTTTGCATTTCGCTTTTCGTCGATCGTAATGTTGCCGGTAACTCCAGGATAATCCTTCACGTTTGTGAGCGCGTCACGAATCTTCGTTCCATCAGTCGAACCGGCCGTGTTAATCGCTTGCCCGAGAATCATCATGGCGTCATAGCCCAATGGCGCCATTCCATCAGGCAGGGTGTGAAATTTGGCCTGATATTTTTTCACGAAATCCTGCACTTTTGGGTTTTGATCCTGCACCGAGAAATGGGTCGAAAAATAACAGCCGTCCAACGCGCTACCGCCAATCTCGGTCAATTTCGGCGAATCCCAGCCGTCACCGCCGAGCAGCGGGACTTTAATGCCTAACGAACGAGCCTGTCTCGCAATCAATCCAGCTTCAGTGTAGTAGCCGGGAACGAAAATTGCGTCCGGCTGCGCCACTTTGATTTTGGTGAGCTGTGCGCGAAAATCCTTGTCGGTGCCTCCGCCAGTGTAAGATAAGTCGGCCACAATTTGTCCGCCGTGGCTCGTAAAGTATTCCTTGAAAAACTGGGCGAGGCCTTTGGAGTAATCGCTCTTCACATCTTGCAAAATGGCGATCTTTTTCTTATGCAAATTATCGAGTGCGAATTTTGCCATCACCGTCCCCTGGAACGGGTCGATGAAGCAGACGCGAAAGATGTAATCCCCTTTTTCAGTGACGGAGGGATTCGTCGATCCCGGCGAAACCATCGGGATTTTCGCATTCTGGCAAATCGGCGCGGCTTCGAGCGAACGCGAGCTTGCGATTTCGCCGAGGATCGCAATCGCTCTGTCGCTGGCGACTAATTTTTTTACCGCGGCCGAAGGTTGACCAGGTTTGGATTGGTCGTCCTCCATGATTATCTTGATCTTGCGTCCACCAAGCAATCCGCCAGCGTTATTAATTTCCTCTTTGGCCAGCTCGACACCGTTACTCGAGTTGATTCCGAAGGTGGCTTCACTCCCGGTGAGCGATGCGAACTCGCCAACAACAATGTCTTGCGCATTTGCCGGAAGGGCGAGCAGTCCAGCTGTTGCGAACAGAAATGAAACGACGATGTAACGGGTAAGTGGGTTCATGAATAGTCCGTCTTTTAACCCTTGCGCGGCTGGCGCGCAATTCCAACGTCTTGATTAGGTTCAGAAAAAAATAGGACGGCGACGGCCTTTAACTCCGACTAGAAGCCCACCGTTTTCGGATTGCGTCAAAGCGTGCTATTCTCGCGCCCATGTCCGCAGCAAATCTTGTCCCTTTAGCGCGAAGAACGGTTTCGATCTTTCTCGCCGGACTGCTGCTTGCTTCTCCAATCTTCGGAACCACCCGGCCAACCAGCGAGGACCGACGCTCCAAGCTGCCGCAATTTGAAGCCCTGCCGCTGATACGTTCGCGACAAAATCATTTGCTCGTTCGCGCTTATATCAATGGCAGACCAGCGTGGCTCGGCGTCGATAGCGGTGCGCCGGTGAGCGCGATCGCTTTGCATCGTCGCGAGCATTTTCGGCTCACCCCAATTTCGGCCAAATCCACCCTGCCCGCGCGCATCCAAATTAATGGCGCTTTCAATAACGTGGCCATCGCCCGTGAGCTGCGGCTCGGCGTGCTAAGTCTCGTGGATGAACCGGTGGTCACGGTCGATCTTGAGGGCTCCACTCGGGCCGCGCAATTGCTTCACGAGCAGGAAATCGATGGAATTATCGGAGCTGATATTCTTTTCCCGACCAGAGCGGTATTGGATTGTCAACGACAACTGCTCATTCTGAAAACCGATCCAGACGTTGCTGGCAGCGCGCCCGGTTTCGATCGCCGCGGATTGCGCGCCGTACCTATTCAAGTCAGCGATGGTTTCAATTTGTATGTCAACGGCTCCATCAATGGCGCCGCTGCCAAGCTTATGATCGATACCGGATCCTTTGCCACGCTATTGCATCGCTCCTTCGTTCAGCGGATGCGGATTGCGACGCGCGAGACACCATTCAGTTCCTCCGCAGTGAATCTGAAAGAACGCGGCGTACGAGTGGCGCGTATTCGCAAGTTGTCCGTCGGCTCTGTCGACATCGTCGGCAAGGAAGTGGGCGTCGTCGATTTGGAAGGACTGATTCACGACGGACTATTGCGCGGTTCGCCGCCCGTTGCTGGTCTCCTCGGCGGCGAAATCCTCAACCGGCATCACGGCATCATCGATTTCGGGACGCGCACACTCTATTTAAAACGTTAGGGTGCAGCCGCCGTAAAAATTGGCATGCAAACGAGATCATCTCTCTCGTCGACACCGAGCAAGCCGAGAGAGTGACTCGATGACAGCTGATAAGATTGACAAGACGGCAAACGATCTTGAACCAGCCGCCATTCGTGCGTTGGCCGTCGGAGCGCAAGCGATCTGCGCTTTAGCTGGGCGCGGTTGCGATCAGCCGGCTCGCGATTGGCCGCTCCAAAATCAAGCGGATGGAAATCGACGAACTCGTCGTAAAGAAGATTCGCGTTACCGATTCGTTGGAAATTCCTACTCCGAGGTAGCCTCGGATCCGTTCGCTAAGATACAGCCTGTTACTCGACGTCGATTTCGCGCACTCGTTTTTGCATCCGAATCGCTTCCACCTGAGCCCGAATCTTGTCCCCAAGCCCGATCATGCACGGAATGGCTTGAATAAAAATAATGGCGATGAAGCATCCGAAGTATTCAATTGCACATTCTCCACACCGAACGTGCGATAAACAAATGGCTGCCGCGTCTCGATGTCCTTGACCCGATACAACTCGAGCGTGTCCGTGACTTTGTTGAAAACGCCTTCGGTGATCTTCAGCCGCTCGGTCGTCAGCGCATAAACTTTATTTTTCGTTTGGAGATATCGCGCTAGAGCAATAAAGATCGGCACGATCAGCCAACAAAAGAGCGCGCATAGAATGTACACGCCAAAGTTTTTCCATTGCGATGATGTGCCGCGCCAAACGGTTTCTTCCGCCATGGGGGGATTTTTAACAGACCGTCCGGGGAGCACAAGCCGCTGATGACTACGATCGCGCAGGCATTCGTGCTCGGCGCCGGGCTTGGCAAGCGGCTGCGACCGTTAACTGATGATTTGCCCAAGCCGCTGGTGCCGATTTTTCAGAAGCCGCTAATTACTTTCGCGCTCGATCATTTGATCGACATCGGCGTGAAGTCTTCCATCATCAACACGCATAAGTTGCCGGACTTCTTTCAGCGCTTTTTCCCACAGAACGACTACGAAGGTCATGCCATCAAGCTCGTGAACGAGCCCGTTCTGCTCGAGACCGGCGGCGGCATCAAGAATGTCGAAGTCGATTTCGGGGCGAAGCCGTTCATCACTTACAGCAGCGACATCCTCACGGATATCGATCTGCAACCGTTGATTGACGAGCATTTCCGCTCCGGAAACGACGTCACCCTAGCGTTGCGTGATACCGGTCTTGCCGCGGCGGTCGCTTTTCGCAATGGCCGGGTGGTCGATATCTCGAACAGATATGGCGTGGCCGGCAATCACGACTTCGCCAACATTGCGGTTTGGAATCCGGGGATTTTCGAGCGGATCCCACCGAATCAAAAAATTTCGTTTATTCCGATCGTCGGTAATTGGATCGGTGCCGGCGGCAAGATTGGCGGGGTTGTTCTCAATGACGGCAAGTGGTTCAACATTGGTTCGCGCACCGAATATCTCGAAGTGCATCTGATGATCTCTGAAGAACATTGGAAACCCCATTACCTGAAAACATCTGCTTGGCCCGAGCGGGTCGCTGCCAGTGCGATTGTCGATCGAACTGCGCAATTACGTGGCTGCACAGTCGTGGGGCGAGATTGCCGCGTGGGAGCGGAGGCGATCTTGGAAGACACAATTTTGTGGCCCGGTGCACAAATTGCTTCCAAAAGTCACCTCCGCGGTTGTATTGTCCGCGCCAACCAAAAGGTCAACGGCATCCATCGCGACATCGACATCTAGTCATCTAAATTATGAGAACCGATCTGCTCGTTCGACGAACCCGGATGCATTTCCCGCGTTTCGATGTCGCGGAAATAAAGATCGCGCCGATTAACAAGGGCGGATCGGATCGGAGGTTTTATCGCATCCATTGCTCGCCAGATCAGACGCTGATCCTGGTGAAATACAATTTGGAGCGCGAAGAAAACCGGCATTACGTCCAGATCGCCGACTTTCTCGATGCGCATGACGTTCGCGTACCGAGGATTTATTTTCACGATCCGGCGGAAGGTCTCATCTGGATCGAAGATTTGGGCGAAAGCGATCTCTACAGTTATCGCCACGAAGGCTGGCTTGTCCGCCGCGCGTTCTACGAATCGGCGCTCGATCAAATCGCGACACTTCATGCTTTGCCGGAGTCGATCTGCGTCGAAATGAAAGAGCATTTGCCCGCCGAATTCAACGCTGAGCTTTACGGTTGGGAGCAGAACTACTTTTTCGAAAACTGTCTCGGCCGCTATTTTGGCATAAACAAAGCGCAATGGCGCGAACTCGCAGCGCTACCTCCTTTACGCAAAATCGCGGAACGGCTGGCGCGCTTGCCGAGAGTTTTGGTGCATCGCGATTTTCAATCGCAAAATATTATTATCCGCAACAGCCTGGCGTACCTAATCGATTTCCAAGGCATGCGCCCGGGTTTGCCGGAATACGATCTGGCGTCGTTGCTCTTTGATCCGTATGTTGATCTTTCCAAGGGGGAGAGAGACGAATTGATTTGCTACTACAGGGAAAAACAGGCGGCAAATGGGAGGATAATTGACGGCGAGTTCGACGACATCTTGCGATCGTGTGCGATGCAACGCCTCATGCAGGCGCTCGGCGCCTACGGTTTTCTTGGGCTCGTGAAGGGCCATAAGCATTTTCTGAAACATGTGCCTGCTGCGATGACATCGTTGGCCGCAATAGTAAGGGAGATCGGGGGACTCGAGGAACTTAATCGCGCGCTGATTGAGTCAGCTCGCAAGTAGGTGCGACGGGCAGCCGACGATCCGTCGCTATATGCTATATTTTAGCAACAAACGGATTGGTTAGGCGTTCTGTTCCAATTTTTGTCGGCGGCCCGTGTCCGGGAAGGACCGTCACGTTGTCGCCGAGCGGAAATAATTTTTTTCTAATTCCATCAAACAAAAGATCGGCATCGCCACCCGGCAAATCCCATCGACCAACGCCACCGGCAAAGAGGACGTCGCCGCCGATCAGCAATTGGTCCTTGCGCGAGAAGAAGGAAAGACTGCCGGGACAATGTCCCGGAACTTCAAGCACTTGCATTTCCAAACCGAGAAATCTCTCCGCCGGCGTCTCTTCGATGAAAAACTCGGGCTGAACCGGTTCAATCTCCAATTCAAATCCGAAGCTGCGAAAGAATTCTGGATCGGAGATCATTGGCGCGGTTTGCGGATGACAGCCGATTGGGCAACCAAAGCGGCGTTTGATTTTGGCCACGTCGGGGATGTGGTCGAAATGGCCATGTGTCAGCAGGAGAAGTTTTAGATCGACACCGCGCGACCCGACCCAATCGCAAGCGCCGTCAGGCGCGTCGAACAGAATCCAGCCCTCGGGGGCTTCAAGCAGATAGCAATTCGTTTCGAAAATGCCACCGCAAAAGGTCTCGTACCTCATCGAGCATCACTGTAACCGAGTCGTCGAACCCAGCCAGTACCGCCGCGGCTGCCGAAATATATTCTGGGCGGACCGTCCGGTCAGTTCGGGAAAGCTTCGGCGCGACGATAACTGGATTTTCTGCATTTTGAATGTTCATGCCGGTCAAGTGTCTTACATCCTACATGTCGATTTTGACTCCATATCTTGCGTTTCGCTCTGAAGTCTGCCAAGGTGAGAAACCCTTTTCGCCGATGAAATCATCTTTACAACGGTCACTAGCGTGTTGCGCCATTCTTTTCGCATCCGCGATCGCGGCGCCGCCAGCCGTAGCGACATCGAAGGAAACGATAGCAGTCTCGGTGGGGAACCTTTTGCAGGAGGGCCATTACACTCGTCAAAAGCTAAACGAGGAGCTTTCCAAAAAATTCCTTCAGACTTATCTAGAGCTGCTCGATTACAGTCACCTCTTTTTTACCCAGCAAGACGTCGACACGCTCAATGCGAAATATGGAAGCTCAATCGCTGGTGACGTTCTTCTCGGGACCCTAAAACCCGCCTACGAAATTTACGATCTCTATGCGAAACGCGTGGATGAGCGTGTCGCGAACGTGAAGGAACTGCTGAAGGAGCCGATTGATTTTAAAAGCGACAACACCATCGAGCTTAGCCGGCAAAAATCCGCCTGGCCAAAGGACCAGGCCGAAGCCGATCAGCTCTGGCGGGGCCGCATCACAAACGAGCTGTTACAGGAACATCTGAGCGAGCATCCCATCGAGCCCGCTCCGCAACTGGTCGCGCGCCGCTACGATCGACTCGGCCGTAACGTCCACGAGCAGGATAAGGACGAGCAAATGAAGCTCTTTCTCGATGCGCTCGCCCAAACCTACGACCCGCATTCCGAGTATTTGAGTAAAGCCGACATGAAGAATTTCAGCATTAACATGGGCCTTTCGCTGATGGGGATCGGGGCCATGCTTCGGACTGAAGATGGCTACGCAAAAATAGAGAGCCTTGTTCCCGGCGGTCCCGCGCAAGTGGATGGCCGGCTGAGAGTAGGCGACCGCATTACTGCCGTAGGGCAGGGTTCGGCCGACTATGTCGATGTTCGCGAGATGCGGTTGGACAAAGTCGTGGAAATGATTCGCGGCAAAAAAGGTACGCGTGTGCGCCTGCTCGTAATTCCGTCGGACGCGACTGACCCCTCCCGTCGCAAGAATATCGAACTCGTGCGCGATGAAATTAAGCTAAAAGATCAGGAGGCCCGCGCGGACATCGTCATCCGGAAGGATGAGAACGGCGATCCCATAAAGCTCGGCTGGCTTACACTCCCGTCTTTTTATGCGGACATGGACAGACACCAGAAAAGTACGACACGCGATGTGCTGGCGTTGCTCAAGCGATTAAAGAAAGAAAACATCGCCGGATTGGTTGTCGATCTTCGGAAAAATGGCGGCGGCTCACTCGAGGAAGCGCTCTCCCTCACCGGTTTGTTTTTGAAATCAGGCCCGATCGTCCAGACGAAAGATTATAATGGAAGCATTAGGATCTCGTCCGATCCAGATTCTGGAATCGCATATTCCGGGCCGCTGGTTGTGGTGACCAGCCGGCAAAGTGCGTCCGCCAGCGAAATCTTTGCGGCTGCTCTCCAAGATTACGGACGCGCCGTAGTTGTCGGTGACAAGAACACGTTCGGCAAAGGAACCGTGCAGACGATTCTTCCTATCGGCCGGTTTGCTTCACTGCTTGGCAGTCATTCCGAGGATGATGGCGCGTTGAAGCTGACCATCCAGAAATTTTATCGTGTCGCTGGTGGGTCGACCCAGCTTCATGGTGTGGCCTCCGATATTGTCCTGCCGAGCTTGAGTGATCTGCCCGAATTTGGCGAAGGCGCGCTCAAGAATTGTTTGCCCTACGATGAAGTGGCCAAGGCGAAATACACGAAATGGTCAGACACACATTCGCTTTTTGTTGATCAACTGAAGCGACGCTCGGAAGAGCGGGTTAAGAACGACCCTGAATTCCACTATGTGATGGAGGACGTCGGTCGTTTGCGTCACAAGCTCGACGAAAATCGAATTTCGCTGAACGAAGATGTTCGAAAAAGCGAAACGCAGGGCGACAAACTGCGCAAAGAAATGCGTTCGAAAGAGCGTCTGGCGCGCAACGAGGAAGAACCGCGCATTTATCGGCTGACGCTCGACACTGTTGACAAACCTAATCTTCAACTGGTCATGTATCCCGGGAAACTGGCGGAGGCGAAGAAGAGCGGAGTCCCTCCGAAAGCCGTGCCTGAAGCTGCCTCGGATGCAGATTCCGATTTAGTCGCCGGCATCGGCAGCGAGGACGACACCAAAGAACCGGCCATCGATCCGGAGCGGGATGAGACGTTGAGTATTCTAACCGATCTTGTCGACCTTTCGCGCGGACCCAAAACGGCCAGCGCGAACACTGATAAGCCGTCCGCACAGCGGCCGTAAGACCTGGTTACATGGCGTTCCGTTTTCGGTGGTGACAGCGGTGCCGGCTGCTTTGTTGTGGCCACGCAGGCGATACGCTTGTCGCTTGCCTGCTCAGCTCATCGCCCGCCACCGGAATTGCGGAGGCGGAGCGAAGCGGCGGGCCGGTAAATCCAGGAGGTGGTCTCAGACTGCAATCGGCGCTTTGATCGCTGGATGCGGGTCGTAGCCAATTAGCTCGAAATCCTCGAACCGGAATTTGCGGAGGTCCTTGATCGTGGGATTCAGCCGCATCCGTGGCAAAGATCGACAATCACGGGAAAGCTGTTCACGCGCCTGGTCGAGATGGTTTTGATAGAGATGCAAATCGCCAAAAGTATGAACGAATTCGCCCGGCCGTAGATCGCACACTTGCGAGACCATCAACGTGAGCAGCGCGTACGAGGCGATATTGAACGGCACGCCCAAGAAAAGATCGGCGCTTCGTTGGTAAAGCTGGCTGCTTAGCTCGCCGTTCTGCACATAAAATTGGAAAAGCACGTGACACGGCGGCAGCGCCATCTTGTCGAGTTCCGCCGGATTCCACGCGCTCACGATCAGTCGCCGGCTCTGCGGTTTTGATTTGATCTGCGCGAGGACATTGTCGATCTGATCGATGCGCACTCCCCTGTCGCCGCGCCAATCGCGCCATTGCGCGCCGTAAACCCGGCCGAGATCGCCGGATTCATCAGCCCATTCGTTCCAAATCGTCACGCCGTGTTCGTTAAGGTAACGAATGTTCGTGTCGCCTCGCAAAAACCAGAGCAGTTCGTAGATAATCGATTTGATGTGGAGCTTCTTCGTCGTCAATAGCGGGAAATTATCCCGTAAATCGAACCGCGCTTGCGCGCCGAAGATCGACAATGTACCTGTGCCGGTGCGATCGGCGCGCGGCTGCCCTTTCTCAAGCACGAGCCGGAGCAGATCATGGTACTGACGCACGCACGAAATTATCGCCTTCAGCGTTTTGCGAAAACAAAAAAGCGCTGTCTTAAATGCGTACGGCGAAACTCTGTGAACCGGACGAAGCGTGATTTTGATTTGCACCCGACATGCCTGGACGTAGAGTGATATGTCGAGCTAGCGAGGAGGAGAGCGCCGGATTGGCTCAAACCTGGGTTTCGCGGTGCTGGAATCGCGACGAAGTGTCGCAACTCATTCGGCATTAATTCGCGGGGTGAATGTGTTAGGGCTTCGATGACAGGTATTTAAAGATGCAGGAGTCGGTTGGCTTGGCTCTTGCTTGGTAACGCACAGGAGGATTATACTCAAATGGCTAAAGTTTTAGGTATCGATTTGGGCACCACCAACTCCTGCATGGCCGTAATGGAAGGTGGCGACCCGGTAGTTTTAGAAAATAGTGAAGGCGCGCGCACGACGCCTTCAATCGTCGCGTTCACAAAAACCGGCGAGCGGTTAGTCGGCCAGGCCGCGAAGCGTCAGGCAGTGACCAATCCGCAAAACACGGTTTTCTCCATCAAACGGTTCATGGGCCGCAAGTTCGACGAGGTCCACGAAGAAGAGCATCGCGTTCCGTACAAAATCGTGAAGGCTGCCAATGGTGATGCGCACGTGCAGGTCGAAGTAAACGGGCAGCGCAAAGCTTTTTCGCCGCCGGAAATTTCCGCGATGATCTTGTCGAAGATGAAAGCCGACGCGGAAGCGAAGCTCGGCGAAAAAATCACACAGGCGGTCATTACTGTCCCGGCGTATTTCAACGATTCACAGCGCAACGCCACCAAGGACGCGGGCAAGATCGCCGGCTTGGAAGTGTTGCGCATCATTAACGAGCCCACAGCCGCATCGCTCGCTTACGGTTTGGATAAGAAAAAGGACGAGGAGATTGCGGTTTACGATTTGGGTGGTGGCACGTTCGACATTTCGGTTCTGGAAATCGGCGATGGCGTTTTCGAAGTGAAGGCGACCAATGGCGATACGCACCTCGGCGGTGACGATTGGGATGCGAAGATCATGGATTGGATCGTCGCCGAATTTAAGAAGGACAGTGGCATCGACCTGACCAAACAGCCGGACGCGATCCAGCGAATCAAAGAAGAAGCCGAGAAGGCAAAGATCGCGCTCTCGAGTTCACAGGAATACGAAATCAATCTGCCGTTCATCACGGCGGATGCGAGCGGTCCCAAGCACATTCAGAAAAAGCTGACCCGCGCGAAGCTCGAACAGCTTACCGATTCGCTCGTCGAACGCACGGTGCAGCCGGTCAAGGATTGCTTGAAAGACGCGAAAATCGCCGAGCGTGACGTAAACGAGCTCGTATTAGTGGGTGGCATGACGCGCATGCCCAAGGTGATCGAGACGGCGCGCAAGCTCATCGGCAAAGAGCCGCACAAAGGTGTGAATCCGGACGAAGTTGTTGCGGTAGGCGCGGCCATTCAGGGCGGCGTGCTGAAGGGCGAAGTCAAAGACGTCCTGTTACTCGACGTGACGCCGTTGACGCTGGCAATTGAAACCGCGGGTGGCGTGGCGACGTCTATGATCCCGCGCAACACGACGATCCCGACCCGCAAATCGCAGATCTTTTCGACCTACAGTGACAATCAGCCGGGCGTGGAAATCAAAGTGTTACAGGGCGAACGACCGCTTTCGCGCGATAACAAGAATCTCGGCACGTTCCATCTTGATGGAATCCCGCCGGCGCCGCGCGGCGTCCCGCAGATCGAAGTGACCTTCGACATCGACGCGAACGGCATCTTGCACGTCTCTGCGAAAGATCTCGGCACCGGCAAGGAACAAAAGATTTCTATCACCGGTAGCTCCGGACTTTCGAAAGAGGAAGTCGAGAAGATGCAGCGCGAAGCCGAAGCGCACGCTGAAGAAGACAAGAAGGCGAAGGAAGCCATCGAGATCAAGAACAATGCCGACATGCTGGCGTATCAGTGCGAGAAGCAATTGAAGGAACTGGGCGACAAGATTTCCGGCGACAAGAAGAAGCAAGTCGAAGACGCAATCGCCGCGGTGCGCGACGCGATCAATCGCAACGACACTGACGCGATGAAGCGCACCTATGACGATCTCCAGAATAAGTTCCAGGAAGTCAGCGCCGAACTTTACAAGCAAGCGTCAGCCGCGGGCGCGCAAGCCGGCCCGCAACCTGGACCCGAAGCGGGAGCGCGTCCGGACGCCGAGGAAGGCGCAGGCAAACGTGGCGAAGGGGACGTCGTCGACGCGGAATTCGAAGTCGTCGACGAAGACAAGAAGAAATAAACAAAAACAATTTGTCGGTGGCCGTTTGAGATAAATGGTCGCCGGCACAACCAAAAAAATCAGAAGGAGGAAGATAAAACCTATGGCAGCAGTCAATGTGAGACCGCTCGGCGATCGAGTGCTAGTGCATCCGATTGAAGAGCAGGAAGTGAAAAAGGGCGGGATCATTATTCCCGATACCGCAAAGGAAAAACCGCAGGAGGGCAAAGTCGTCGCTCTTGGTACCGGTAAAATCGACGACAACGGCAAGAAAGTCGATTTCACCGTAAAGAAAGGAGACAAGGTTCTCATTTCGAAATACGGCGGCACCGAAATCAAGATCGACAACGAGTCTTACCTGATTATGCGCGAGGACGACATCCTCGGCATCATCGGTTGATGAACTCTCAACACCAACCATCAACTAACAACTTAAACTATGGCAGCTAAACAATTACAATTCGATGAAAATGCGCGGCACGCG
>WNFT01001149.1_pt1 | contig 22520 bp, 13 predicted proteins | sample 5400191 | NCBI WGS metagenome assembly WNFT01 (sample SAMN13153359, study PRJNA577476) | soil metagenome | isolation source: 80 cm saprolite under Madrone tree | place: USA:California | collected 2016-06-14 | reverse complement strand
ATCGAACAGGAGTGTCCCTAGTCCGGCATTGTTCAAAGTGCGCGCGACGAATTGATTCCGCGGACTGTGCCGGCTGCTGCCGCTGCCGTGAACGAAAAGAACCAGCGCGGTGGCCTTCTCGGGAATGCTCAAATTCCCAGAGAGAGCCGCAGGTCCAGCCTGAATTTGCACTTCTTCCAGGTGCATCATTCATTCCTCTGCGCAGCGCGTGCGAGCAGGTCGCGCACTTCTTCGTCGCTCGTTTGGGGAAAATCTTCGTAATACTGAGCGACTGCCTGAAAAAATTCGGGCGCGGTCGCGCAAATCGTTTCGTCGGCTTCTTCCTCGAATTCGCGACAAGTATCCGGCGGACCAACCGGCACTCCTACGACGATTTTCGCGACACCGCGCTGCCGCAACCCCTTGATCGCAGCGCGCATGGTTGCCCCGGTCGCCAGACCGTCATCCACCAGAATGACAACACGATCGCGCAGCTCCGGTGCGGGGTGCCCCTCGCGATAACTTTGCTCGCGCCGTTCCAGCTCGGCTGTTTCTCTTGCTGTTACCGATTCAATGGCCTCATCCGCGTTAGGTAAGGCGCGCATGACGTCTTCGTTCAAAACGCGCACGCCGCCGGAGGCGATCGCACCGGCGGCGAGTTCTTCAAAGCCGGGGACACCCAATTTGCGCACGATGAAAACATCGAGAGGCACGTTCAATCGCTTCGCCACCTCGTAGGCAACCGGCACACCGCCTCGCGGGAGACCAAGAACAATCACGTCATCGCGACCGGCATACTTAATGAGCTTTTCTGCGAGCAAACGCCCGGCTGCTGTTCGATTTGGAAAAGCTCTTTCCATGCGGCCTTTCCCGTTTTTTTATAGATTCTTCGAGGCGCGGGAGGAATCCTCCTTTGTGATTTCGCTTCTCGACGCCGCGGCGCGTGTTTCCCGCTCGAGGCGATCGAGTTTGTTTTCCATGAAAAATAGTGTCTCCAATTTTGCGTCGATGAGAATCTCAACGTTCCCAAGAATCAAGATGGCGGAAGGGGTGGGATTCGAACCCACGGTGGGTTACCCCACGCTCGATTTCGAGTCGAGTGCCTTAAACCGGACTCAGCCACCCTTCCCTTTTTCGCAAATCGCCGGTTCCCAGCGCTGATTATCAATTGCACGGGTGTTATTGTAAACTCCGGTCTCCGCAAAACGGGGATACAAAAATGTTACAATTTTAGGCTTGCCTCGGGTGCTTTTGGTACTGCATATTGTGTGTCCGCTGGGCAACGCCCGCTATTACTTGTTGTTGACTCGATTTCACAGGTTATTAGCACCGCTGTTCACGATTATTCGCACCTAATTCACAACCTCAACCCGCTTCACCGCCATGATTCAACTAAGACCCGGAATTCCGCCTGCTTCACTTAATGAACCGTCTAAGCTGGCCGGGCGCCAAAAAAACAGGGCTGAAAAGAAGAAAAATACCGGTCTGCGTTTTAAGCGCATGTTCAGTGATGCTACCGTTTCGCCCTTCGATCAAATCGAATGGGAACGGCGCACAGCGGAGATCAATGATGACAGTGGCAAGGTTATCTTCAAGCAGGAGAATATCGAGGTCCCGAAAAGCTGGAGCGCGCTGGCAACCAAGATAGCGGTCTCAAAATATTTCTACGGCGACATCGGGAACGGCACCGATCCGCATAAAGGCGGAAGAGAAACTTCGGTGCGGCAATTGATTCATCGTGTCACGCGCACGATTACCGACTGGGGAATTGCAGATGGTTACTTCGCGGATACAGAGGCCGCGGAAACTTTTCACGACGACCTGACCTGGCTTTGTCTGAATCAGCACGGAGCGTTTAATTCGCCGGTCTGGTTCAACGTTGGCTTGTACCACCAATACGGCGTGGGCAGAGGTGCGGGAGCCGGCAATTATTTTTATAATCGCGAGACCGGCAAAGCTGAGCGGGCCACGTCACAGTACGAATACCCGCAAGGAAGTGCCTGTTTCATTCAAAGGGTGGACGACACGATGGAAGACATCATGCGGCTGGCGATGAGCGAGGCGATGCTCTTTAAGTATGGCAGCGGCACGGGCACTGACCTTTCTTCGCTAAGATCGACAAGAGAAAAGTTGAGCGGCGGCGGCAAGCCGAGCGGGCCGCTTTCGTTTCTTAAAGTTTACGATCAGGTCGCGAACGTGGTGAAGAGCGGCGGCAAAACGCGGCGCGCCGCGAAGATGAATACCCTGAAAGATTGGCATCCCGACATCGAGGAGTTCATCGACGCGAAGCAGAAAGAGGAAAAAAAAGCCTGGGCGCTGGTCGAGCAAGGTTACGACGGCAGTTATAACGGCGACGCGTACGGCTCGGTCATGTATCAAAACGAAAACCTAAGCGTGCGCGTAAGCGACGAGTTCATGGAAGCAGCGCTCGAAGGTCGTGAGTGGTGGACGCGACGGGTGCGCGACGGCAAACCGTGCGAGCGCAAAGATGCTCGCACGCTGTTGCGCAAGATCGCCGAAGGAACGCATGTCTGCGGCGATCCCGGAATGCAATTCGATTCCACGATCCACAAGTGGCACACGTGCAAAGGCACGGATCGGCAAAATTCCACCAACCCCTGCTCGGAATATCTCTTTCTCGATAACACTGCCTGCAATCTTGCGTCGCTCAACTTGATGAAGTTCAAGGCAGCGGACGGCGACTTTGATGTCGAGCGATTCAAGGCGGCCGTGCGCATTTTTATTACCGCGCAGGAAATCATCGTGGACAACGCAAGTTACCCGATAAAAGAAATCGCGGAGAATTCGCATATTTTCCGTACGCTTGGGCTTGGCTACGCGAATCTTGGCTCGCTTGTTATGAGCTACGGTTTCGGTTATGACAGCGTGGAGGGCCGGGCGCTCTGCGGCGCGATCACCGCAATCATGACCGGCGAAGCATACGAGCAAAGCGCACGGTTGGCGCAGTCGATTGGGCCGTTCCCCGGTTATCATGATGCGCGCGCCAGCGGGGTGCCCAAGCCAGTGGCCAAAGACAACGTCGCGTCAATGTCGGAAGTCATTGATTTGCACCGTTGCGCGGTGAGGGAAATTTCGGACGCGGAAGAGTTCGCGCATTTGAAAGAGGAAGCGGCGAAAGTTTGGGAAAGTGCAGCGGAGCTCGGGAAGCGCTACGGCTATCGTAACGCGCAGGTCACCGTTCTTGCCCCGACGGGCACAATCAGTTTCCTGATGGATTGCGATACGACCGGGATTGAGCCGGACATCGCGCTCGTAAAATACAAGCTGCTCGCAGGCGGCGGAATGCTCAAAATTGTCAATCAGACGGTGAAACCCGCCCTGGAGAAACTGGGTTACAATTCCGAAGAAATCGAACGGATCATCGCACACATCGACGCGTTCGATACAATCGAGAACATCACTGACACGGATGGATCGAAAATCTCATCCGGGCTCAAGCCGGAGCACTTGTCGGTCTTTGATTGTGCGTTCAAGCCATTTAAAGGCGAACGCAGCCTCAATTACATGGCGCACCTGCGGATGATGGCGGCTGCGCAGCCGTTCCTAAGCGGTGCGATTTCGAAAACGGTTAACATGCCCGAAGCAGCTACGGTCGATGACATCATGAACACGTACGTAGAAGGCTGGCGGCTCGGATTGAAATCGATCGCGATTTATCGCGACGGTTCGAAGCGTTCCGCGCCTCTCAATACGCGCAAGACAAAACACATGGGTGCGGTAGAAGACGTTGATATTGCGTTGGATGCTACAATTGAGCGCGATCAATTCGAGAAGCGCATTCTCGAGTTGGAGGAAGAACTGGCGATGGTCCGGAGCCGGCTCGACCAACCCATCCGGCATCGCATGCCGGACACGCGAATGTCGCTCACGCACCGGTTCGAGATCGCCGGACATGAAGGTTACATCACGGTTGGCCTGTACGAGGATGGTCAGCCGGGTGAACTCTTCATCACAATGTCAAAGGAGGGAAGCACGATCGGCGGATTGATGGATACCGTCGGCACTCTCACCTCGATTGCCCTGCAGTATGGCGTGCCGCTCGAGAGCCTCGTGAAAAAATTCGCTTACCAACGATTTGAACCGAGCGGCTTCACAAAGAATCCCGACATTCGAAACGCAACTAGCATCACTGACTATGTTTTTCGCTGGCTCGCCTGCCAGTTCATCAAAGGTTACAAGGAAGCCACCTCACCAACACGCGGACAAACGGAATTGCCGTTGAAAGAAATTCCGGAGATGGAGAAAAAGGCGCTCAATCGACCCGTCTCCGATCTGGCGCGGACAGGCGAAAAGGAGCTGATCGACGTAATCATAAGTCATTCACCGAACGATGGCTCGCCGCAGGTAGTGGGCAACGGCAGCAGCCATGCCGACCGAGTGCAAGAGGCGCTTGGAAATATGTTCATGGACATCGTCTGTTCGCATTGCGGCAGTGACAAAGTGATCCGCGCCGGCGCCTGCGGCGTTTGCACTGAATGCGGAACAAGCCAGGGATGCAGCTAAGGAGAAGTTCCAAGACCGAAGCTTCAACGGCTCCAATTTACCAGTTCCAACCGACGCAGCGATCCGCATAATGTGCAGTTAGACGATCGGTGTTTTTTCGCGGCAATGTTGAGAGTCGAGTGTTTGACGACCGCGTAATCCGCGTGAGTGGACAGAGCGGACGTGTTCGCTACAATGCGTGACCGCCATCTTCGGCGGCAAAATTTTTTATGAACAAAGTCGAAGCGCGGCAAAAAGAGATTCAGCAGGCGGAGGAGCTCCTCTTCGCGGGGCCCCAGGCGCTTGGCTTTGCGAAAGGTCTTTTCCAGGGTCATTTCGTCTCGAATTGGGTGATGCCTTATCCGCGCATCCCGGCAACGCAGCAAGCTGAGTCGGATAGAACTCTTGTCGAGCTCCGCCAATTTCTCGACGAACATCTCGACCCCGCCGAGATAGATCGACAAGCAGATATCCCGCGCGACGTCATCGATGGGCTGGGACGCGTTGGGGTGCTTGGTGCGACCGCCCCAGTGGAATATGGCGGACGGGGTTTTACGCAGATGGTTAACTGCAAACTTCTGGAAGAAATTGGCCATCGCTGCGCATCGACATCGGTTTTCGTAAACGCGCATCATTCCATCGGGATTCGCGCGCTGCTGCTTTTCGGAACACACGAGCAAAAGCAGAGATGGCTTCCTAAATTATCGACTGGCGAACAGCTCGGTGCGTTTGCGTTGACCGAACGTGAAGCAGGCTCTGATGCGGCAAACGTGCAAATGCAGGCGCGTCCGACGCAGGACGGCTCGCATTTTATTTTGAACGGCGAAAAGCGTTACATCACTAACGCGGGAATTGCGCAGGTTCTGACAGTGATGGCGCGCACGCCGATGCCGGGGTCAGATGAAACGGCGATCACGGCATTCCTGGTTACGCCGGACATGCCGGGATTCACGATATTGGAAGCCCGAATGCCGAAAATGGGAATCCGCGGCACCGCAACGGGCCGCTTTTCGCTGCGCGACGTCAAAGTCCCAAAAGAAAATATTCTCGGGCCGATGGGCAAGGGACTGAAAGTGGCCCTGACCGTGCTCGATTTTGGGCGGACGACATTCGGTGCGTGTTGCACTGGCGCTGCCAAAACCTGTTTGCGCCTGGCCACCGAACACGCGAACACACGCAAACAGTTCAACAAAACGCTCGGTGAATTTGACCTCGTCAAAAAGAAAATCGCGCGCATCGCGGCAGGCGCTTATGCGATGGAAGCGATGACGACAATAACGGCATCGTTAATCGACCGCGGACTTGAGGATTACATGATCGAAACGGCCATGCTGAAGGTCTTCACGACCGAGCGACTTTGGGAAATAATCAATGATGCATTTCAGATTTACGGTGGCTCCGCCTACTTTGTCGACCTTCCGCTAGAGCGAATGCTGCGCGATGCCCGCATCAATCAGATCGGCGAAGGCAGCAACGAAGTGCTCACTTCGTTTATCGCGCTTGTCGGCATGCGCGGTCCAGGAATGGAGTTCAAGGAAATTTACGACACCGTGATGAAACCGTCGCGAGATCGAATCAGCAAAGCGTGGGCTGCTGGGATGAACAGGCTTGGCGCGGCCATTCGCATCCCTGATGTGCCCGTTCGAAGCGAGCAGCTTCGTGCGAATGCGCGGCAACTCGGCCGCTTGATTTGGCGCTTCAACTTTGCCGTGAATCGCGCGTTGATCACTTATCGCGAGCCGATCCTCGACATGCAGCTTGTCCAGGAGCGGATTGCTGACGCGGCCATGGATCTTTTTGCCTCGACTTGCGTTCTCAGCCGTTGGGACGCTGAGCTTCAGTTCGCGCGCCGGAATGGAGACTCAGCCTCTGCCGATCACTCCGCCGCCGATCTTTTTTTGCGTCAATCGTTCCGTCGAATTCGTGGCTTCCTCGGCGGGCTTACGGATAACGATGACAAATCGTTGCTCGCCGCAGCAAAGTCAGTTTTGGGCAAGCCACGAAGCTAAATTTGGCCGCGCGCATTTACACCGACAAAGACGCGGATCTTCGCTGGTTGAAGGGCAAAACGTGCGCGGTGATCGGCTTCGGCGCGCAAGGCCGCGCGCACGCACTCAACCTTAGGGACAGCGAGATCAGCGTCATTGTCGGGCTTTACCCTGGCAGCAAGTCCCGGGTGCGGGCCAGGCGGAGTGGTCTCGAAGTACTGGACACAGCAGAAGCCGCGCGGCGCGCAGACATTATTTTTTTCGCGCTCTCGGACACACAAATGCCAGTAATCTATGCCGAACAAATCGCTCCGAGTTTACGTCCTGGCCAAACCCTGCTTTTGGCGCATGGGTTTGCAATTTATTACCGCACGATTGTCCCACGCAAGGATGTCGATGTTGTGATGGTCGCTCCCAAAGGCCTCGGACCGATGGTGCGCCGGGAATTTGTGAGAGGCCGTGGTGCGCCCGGACTGATCGCGATTCATCAGAATCCCAGCCGCCACGCCAAGCAAACAGCTCTGGCCTGGGCAAAAGGAATCGGCTGCACGCGTGCCGGCGTGCTCGAGACCACTTTTCGTGAGGAAACGGAGACAGACCTTTTCGGCGAGCAAGCAGTACTCTGCGGTGGCACGTCAGCACTCATTCGTGCTGGCTTTGAAACACTTGTTCGCGCCGGCTATCCAGCCGAACTCGCATACTTCGAATGTCTCCACGAATTAAAGTTCATTGTCGATATCATCCACGAAGCGGGAATTGCCGGAATGCGCAGATTAATTTCCGATACCGCCAAATGGGGTGAGTTGACGGTCGGCCCGAAGATTGTCGATCAAGCAGTGCAAAAGCGGATGATGGCGGCGCTGCGAGAAATCCGCTCAGGAAAATTCGCGCGCGATTTTATTCAGGAGATGAAAACCGGCGGGCGGCGTTCCGCGAAGCTGCTGCGGGAAAGTGAAAAGCATCCGATCGAGAAAGTAGGCGCGCGGCTTCGCGGACTAATGAGTTGGAAAACGAAAACAAAAAGCCATTAGCCACGCTGCCGCGCTTGGCAGCGCGCCACTTTCGGCGAACGCGGTCTTCCCGAAATTATTATTTCTGCGCCATGCGCCCGATAACTTCCATCGGGCTTTCGGTGGTCGGATCTAACCCCTCGAACCGAGTGCATACTTGTGGAATGCCAGACGCTATGGTCTTCATGTAGCAGATTTTGATGACCCTTTTCTGGGCGATCTGCTGATTTGGCGCCACAACTACGTTTTTGTTCGGATCTGCAAATGCCGATGCGCAAAATGCGAGAGCGAACACGCCACTTGCACATCGAGCCGACCAGCCGCACAGGCGACTGAACCTGCTTTTTGTTTTCATGCCCGAATTGTGATCCCGTTCCGAATTTTGTGCAAGCCTATTCGGAGTGCATTTAGGACAAAAAAAAGACGTTTCCAGCCGTCGTGAATACTGCTGCGGTCAACTCGCGAGCGCCCGGCCTCAATCCGCCCAAAGAAAATGTTCCAAACGCAGACGGTTAAGACGCGCCTTTGCTTCTTCGCTCCGGGTGCCGCTGGATGCGGCCAGTTTCTGGTAGATAGCAGCAGCAGATTCCCATTTTGAATCGTCTTCCAACAGCCGCGCGGCATTGAATCCCGCTTTGTAATACCAAAACAGTTCACGTCTCCGATCCGGGCGCGCCTCATCTTCCAAGACTTTGTAAAACGTCGCAAGGGCGCCAGCCCGGTCGCTTTTCTTTTCCAAGCACAGGCCCTTTTTGAAGAGCGCTTGGTTGCGCCAGTGAATTGGCTCACTTTTGTCGGACGCCAACTGGTCATAGACTTCGATCGCGCGCTGGTAATTGGTCGAGTTGCTTCCGCCCATCTCGAAAAAGATGTCGCCCTTGCCGCAAAGTGCCTCTTGCTTTTCGGATGCTCCAGCCTCGCCTTTTAAGACCTCGTCGTATAATAAGAGTGCATCCTGCGGCTTTCCCAGCTTGCGTTCGATAACAGCTTGTTCGTTGCGCGCGGCCCATTTCAGGTCGCCATTTAACTGAACTACCTGATCAAACAGCACAATCGCTTGGTCGAGCGCATGCTTACCCATGCTCGACATGGCCGATTCCGCCGCGAAAAAGAGCGCTTTCTCGCCAAGTGGGCCGTCTTGATTCTGCTGCGCCAGAATTTCAAACTGCGTCTGTGCGTTTGCGAAATCCTGGCGCCGGTAATAAATCTCCGCTAATTTCATTCGAACCTCCGGGGCAAATGACGAGGCGGCATGTTGTTGAAGAAAACGATTCGCAAGTTCGATGACTTTCGTCTCCTTGAGATCAGCTGAATCCTCAATCCAGATCATGAGATAATCGGCCCGCTCCGCCGCCGCTGTCGTTGGGCTTGAATCGGCCGCGCGAGCTAGATTCTTCCGCGCTTCATCGAGACGGGGCGGCGTGGAATGGAAGGCCAGCTCGGCCAAACCAACCCAGGCTTCTGAGACGCGGGGATTCTTAGGAAAATCGCGAACAAATTGTTGCAGCGATTCTGTTGCTTTCTTATCCCCTTTCGCGGCTTGCATCAATCCTTCCTCCAGTCGCAAACTGGCCCGCGATTCTTCATCGCCGCCCTGTTTTTCAAGTGCATTATAATCGGCCAAAAAACGGGCGTGATCGCCGAGTTGCAGCCATCCCGTGGATGCGTTGAAAAGTGCAAGGTTCGCCCATGGTGAAGTGGAACGCCCGATTTGTTCAAAGGCCGCGGTAGCCACCTCAAAGCGCTTCGCGAGATATTGCGCTTGCGCGGAGAGAAGATTGATTTCATCGAGCAATTGCGCTTCCGGATGAAGCACGCGCGCATCATCCAAAATCGCAATCGCCTCTTCGAAATGTCGATCTTCCAATTCCAGTTGTGCAAACTCCAACAGAGCCGGCGCGAGCGCAGGAGATTTTACCTCGCTGTGGCGCAGATCGTTGAACAATTGCCGAGCTCGATCTCGGTGCCCGACGCGAACTTCAAGGAGAGCAAGATGCCATCGGGCGAATGTCCGTCGCGGTTGTTCCGGATTGCGCACCCATTTTTCCAGTTCGCTCCGTGATGCTTTGCGCTCCGCGCGATAGAGCTCGTCCAGCTTTGCAAAGAGAGCGGGTAGGTCCGGATCCGCTGGACGACGATCGATAAATCGCTCAAGGACATCGTCCCCGGCTTCTGGCGTTTTTAATTGCAAGTGCGAGTCGGCGATTCCGAAGAGTGCCGCGATCAGGGTGGCATGGGTCGCCCCCTCCGGTCTTTTTAGAAGCGCTTCAAACGCACCGATTGCTCTCTCGGGGCGCTGCAAAATCAGCTCCAAGCGCCCACGCAGAAGCCGTCGCTCCTTCCGCTCCGCGACCGACTTGGGTTGAATCTCATCAAGGATGCGCCGCGCGTTGGCGGCGTCGGCCCTGTCGATATACAATTCGGCCGATCGCAATTGCGCCTGGATCCCCCACTGTTTGTCGCGAAGGAGAACCAATATCTTCGCCAGCGCTTCATCCCGTCTTCCCAAGGCACGCAACATTTCGGCCGCTCCAAAAGTGGCTGCTTCGCGAAATGATGAACCTTGCTCCGCAGCCAGTTCCTCGTAGAGCGGCAGTGCGTCGGCCCATAGATGCAAGCTGGCAAAGGCTTGCGCGCGCCAGAACTTTGCCGCTGAAAGATCGCGCAGCCTGGAATCCGCGAGCAACACCAGCGCGTCCTCTGGCTGTCTCGCGGTCACCTGAGCTTCGGCAAGCTTTGCGGCAACCGCGCACCACTCTTTATCCGCCAGACTGCCGTCGACGAGGGCTCCCAGACGGACAACGGCCACCTCCGGTACGCCTTCCAGTAACGGCTTCGTTGCCTCCGTCCACTCCGGCGAGATTTCTGCGCGCAATGACTGGGAAAACCAAATCGACAATCCGATCAAAGCGATTCTCCGCACCGGTCTCTTACATTGTTGGCTAACCCTCTGGTGGTCGGCGCTGGACTTCCTCATGGCAGTTTCAACATTGGTCGCAGATATCTACCTGTAAGACTATCTGGAAGGTCGACAATTTGTTCCGGCGGACCAGTCCCGACGATCTCGCCGCCGCGTTCGCCGCCTTCAGGCCCGAGATCAATAATCCAATCTGCGCATTTAATCATTTCTAGATTCTGCTCGATCACAATCACCGTGTTACCCGCGTTGCGCAGCTTCATCAATACTTGCAGCAATTTCTCGATATCGGCGAAGTGCAACCCAGTCGTTGGCTCATCGAGAATGTAGACCGTCCGGCCGGTCGCTCTTTTCGCGAGCTCCGTAGCGAGTTTGACGCGTTGCGCTTCCCCTCCGGAAAGGGTGGTCCCGGCTTGACCAAGTCGCAGATAACCGAGGCCTACATCCAGCAAAGAATTTAACTTTTCGGATACGCTCGGCACATTGCGGAAAAAGCGCGCTGCTTCATCCACCGTCAGATCGAGAACGTCGGCAATGTTCTTGCCTTTGTACGTGATCTCGAGCGTCTCGCGATTGTAGCGCTTACCGTGGCACACTTCGCATTCCACGTAAACGTCCGGCAAAAAATGCATCTCGATCTTAATCAACCCCCCGCCTTCGCAATTTTCGCAACGGCCGCCTTTGACATTAAAGCTAAACCGCCCAGCATCGTAACCGCGCACCCGCGCCGCGGGCAATTGACTGAATAACTCGCGGATAGGCGCGAAGGCGCCGGTGTAGGTCACCGGATTGGAGCGGGGCGTCCGGCCGATCGCACTTTGATCGATCACGATCGCTTTGTCGATCTGTTCGACTCCGCGAATCGCCTGATAAGTGCCGGGTTTTTCTCTTGAATTGTAAAAATGTCGAAAGAGAGCGCGGCGTAGAATATCATCCACCAGCGTCGACTTACCGCTGCCAGACACGCCCGTTACACAGGTGAGACAACCGAGAGGGAAAGAAGCGTCGATTTTTTTGAGGTTGTTCTCGGCTGCGCCTACAACTATGAGCCAGCCATCACAATGGTTGTCGGTTGATACCTGATGGTTAATTGATTGCGGCTTGACGCGCTGTTTTGGAATCGGGATGCGCACGCGTCCGGAGAGATAGTCTCCAGTCAAAGAATTTTTCGCGCGAAGAATGTCGTCGATGCTCCCTTGAGCAACGATCTCACCGCCCCGCGGACCCGCGCCAGGGCCGAGATCAAGAATGTGGTCCGCCGCGCGGATGGTTTCTTCATCGTGCTCAACCACAATCACGGAATTGCCGAGATCGCGCAGGCGTCGCAGAGTCCCGAGTAAACGCGCATTGTCGCGCTGATGCAAACCGATGCTCGGCTCATCCAAAACGTAAAGAACCCCGGCCAGGCCAGACCCAATCTGCGTTGCCAGTCGGATGCGTTGCGCTTCGCCGCCGGAAAGCGTGCCGCTCTCGCGATTTAGGGTGAGATATCCAAGGCCGACTTCGACGAGAAATTGCAGGCGCGATTGAATTTCGTGCACGACTTCATTCACGATCAGTCGTTGCTGCTCGGATAAGTCGAGGTTCTCGACGTAGCGCCCGGCCGCCTCGATCGTTTGTTCGCTGATTTGATGAATATTCAATTCGCGCGCATGTCGATCTTTAAGTGTGACGGCGAGAATCTCCGGCTTGAGCCTGGCGCCGCCACACACTTTGCACGGCTCGCGCGTCATGAACGCGCGGATGCGATTGCGAGTGAACTCGCTCTGAGTTTCTGCATAGAGCCGCTGCATCTGGGGAACGAGTCCTTCAAACGGGCGGGTCGTTTTGCTGGAACGGCCGTTACCGCTGAAACTCATCTCGATTGGTTGATCGCCGGTCCCGAAGTAAAGCGCTTCCTTAAAATGCTCGGGCAATTCGGCAAAAGGCATGTTTTCATCAACCTGAAAATGTTTCACGAGCGCGCCTTGCAAGTGACGGTAATATGCCTGCATTCGCTTCGTCCCGCGCCGCCATGGCGTGATCGCCCCTTCGGCGAGTGTCTTGCCGGGATCGGAAATCATCAACTCCGGATCGCAAGCCAATTGCGTGCCAAGACCGTGACATGCCGGACACGCTCCGAGATGACTGTTGAACGAAAAATGTTTCGGAGTCAGCTCGCCTAGCGTGAACCCGGTTTCTGCGTTTCCGTAATCGGTCGAATAGCGGAGTTCTTCCAAAAGCTCGCTCGATTCGGCGTTGGACATTGGGCGTTGGACGTTGAGCGTTTGTTTTAACACAACCACCCGGTTTCCGCCCCATTTGAGCGCAGTCTCAATCGAATCAGTCAGGCGGCTGCGAATTCCATCGCGCACGACCAGGCGATCGACCACCGCCTCAATCGTGTGGCGCTCATTTTTTTTAAGCCGAATCGGTTCCGGGCGATCGAGCTCGGCGATCTGGCCGTCAATCCGAACGCGAATGAACCCTTCGCGTTTCGTTTTTTCGATCACATCCCTGAATTCGCCCAGCTGGTTTTGAATCAGCGGTGCGAGCACGATGATTTTTGTCTCGGGCTCGTATGCGAGAATTTGATCGACAATTTCTTGTGGCGTTTGCCGCTTAAGCGGCCGCCCTGTGAGCGGATCGTGCGGTTGACCGATCGCTGAAAAGAGGACGCGCAAATAATCGTAAACCTCGGTCGTGGTCGCGATGGTCGATCTCGGATTAGCTCCGGCGCTTCGTTGCTCGATGGCGATCGCTGGTGAGAGACCTTCGATGAAATCGACATTGGGCTTTTCCATTTGATCGAGAAATTGCCGCGCGTAAGCGGAAAGACTTTCGACGTAGCGCCGTTGCCCCTCGGCATAAAGTGTGTCAAAGGCGAGCGAAGACTTTCCGGAGCCGCTCAAGCCGGTAATGACGACCAACTTTTCACGTGGGATCTCCACGTGGAGGTTTTTTAGGTTGTGCTGGCGCGCACCACTGATTTTGATAACTTGCGCAGGCATTCTGACGAGAAACGTCGAACTTTTTAGTCAAGCACAACCGCCCTTTTTCTCCAGCGAAATTGTCCGGCCATGAACGAGATGACCCAGTTAGCGAAAATTCTCGCAAGTCCCGAATGAGAAACCCGGCTTCAACGAAGCTGGCGCTGGCAAATCGAAGTAGTTTCGGCGATAAAGCTGCTGCGAATGGAAGCGGCATCCGGCAAAACAATTCTGATCGTCGAAGACGAGCGGGACGTCGTCGATCTTCTCACGCTCAGTTTACGCAAAGCTGGTTTCGCCATTTCGTCGACGACCGACGGCGCTGCTGGATTGCATAAGGCGCGCACCGAAAGGCCAGCTTTCATTATTCTCGATCTGATGCTGCCGAAAATGCCTGGACTGGAGATTTGTAAGATTCTAAAAAGCGATCCTGGGACGCGCCAGATTCCAATCATGATGCTGACCGCGAAAGCCGAGGAGATCGACCGGATCGTGGGCCTCGAATTTGGCGCCGATGACTATGTGACAAAGCCATTTAGTCCTCGGGAAGTCATTTTGCGAATCCGGGCGATAATGCGCCGAGGCGACGCGAAACAAGAGGAAGAACGTCTGGCGGTCGGTCCAATCATAATCGATCCGGCGCGTCATGAAGCTTCTGTCGATGGCAAGCGGATCAACCTCACCAGCCTTGAATTCAAGCTCTTGCGCACACTTGTGCAGCGACGCGGCCGCGTCCAGGCGCGCGACCGTTTGTTGAACGATGTTTGGGGCTACGAGAGCATCATTGACACACGCACGGTCGATACCCATGTGCGGCGGCTGCGTAAAAAGCTCGGCAAAGCCGCCAACGTGATCGAAAGTGTGCGCGGCGTTGGTTATCGGTTGCGGGAAAATTAACGCGAAATGTCGTGGCTATTTCTGGGTGTAATCTTTGTCGTATTCGCGACGATCGCGCTTGTCGCCTGGCGAAAATGGATCGCACCGTGGCGACACATCGAGCAACTCGTTAGGCAAATAGCTGGTGGCGAACGGCCGCGCACGTTTCTTGTCGATGGTGGCACGCTAGCGCAGCGTGTCGGGCTGGCGCTGGAAAATATTTTCCGCCGCCAGCAACAACTCGATCAGCAGATCGCAGGCCGCGAATCCGGGACGCAAGCAATTCTTGGAGCGATGCAGGATGGTCTGCTCGTGGTCGACACGCGCCGCCACATTACGCTGATGAATCGAACTCTTGAAAACCTCTTCGGGCTCCGAGACGCGGCAAACGTAGGCGCTCCATTCCTTGAGACCGTCCGCCATGCGACGCTGGATCGGTTAATCGCGGAAACGCTGCGTACCGGCAAGCCGATGCAAAGCGAATTGACCGTGACCGACTCGAAAACCAACGCCGAGCGCCATGTCGAGGTCAGCGCAGTCCCCATGAAGGACGATGTCCATCTAACAACTGGCGCGGTCGTTCTGTTTCACGATATCACGCAATTGAAGCGACTCGATCAGGTCCGGAGCGATTTTGTCGCGAACGTTTCGCATGAACTGCGAACGCCGTTGTCGATCTTGCGCGGATATATCGAGACATTGGTTGAAAACCCGAAGACTTCTCGCGAAGAACTGGCACGCATTCTTCAGATCATGGAACGGCATTCCAAACGGCTTGGGCTTCTGATCGATGATTTGCTGAGTCTTGCCCAATTGGAATCCGCAAACACCAACTTGGAAATCGGCCAGGTCCGGCTGCCAGAATTGTTCGATCACGTTCTCCGCGATTGGAAAGAAAAACTCGGCGAGAAAAACTTAAAGGTAGTTGTCGATCTTCCACCGGATGCACTGCCAATCCGCGCAGATGAAACACGACTCCAGGAAGTTCTCTACAATTTATTAGAGAACGCGGTGAAATATTCGCGCGAGAACGGCGAGATTCGTCTGCAAGCGGAGCGGCGCGATTCCGAAATCGTCCTCAGCGTCAGTGACGATGGACTCGGAATCAGCAAGGATGATTTACCCCGCATCTTTGAACGCTTTTACCGCGCCGACAAAGCCCGCAGCCGGGAGCTCGGCGGGACTGGTCTTGGACTGGCAATCGTCAAACACATTGCCCAATTGCACGGCGGGCGCGTGGAAGCCGAGAGCGAGCCTGGGCTGGGGACCAGTATTCGAGTGGTGCTGCCGGTCGCGACGCTGTAACCACCGCCTGTGGCGACGGATATTTCGCACAGCGAAGCGCCTGCCGCTGTCACACAAAAGTAACACTAAACTTTTTGACCGTTCCGCGCGCACTGCGGCAGGCTGGGAACACATATGAAATCTTCCAGATTTGCCCGCAAAATTTTCAATCTCGTGCTCTTAGCCGGAATCAGTACGACCGCCTCGGCGCAGATGATGATTAACGGCGCAGGCGCAACTTTCCCGTATCCGATCTACTCAAAATGGTTCGATGAGTACGCGAAAATTGATCCCTCTGTTCGATTTAATTACCAGTCGATTGGATCTGGCGGAGGCCAAAAGCAAATTCTCGCGCAGACGGTGGATTTCGGCGCATCGGATGGTCCGATGAGCGATGAGAATCTGTCGAAGGCGCCGGGCAAACTCTTGCATATTCCAACGGTCGCGGGCGCGGATGTGGTTGCCTACAACCTGCCGGGAAATCCGGCACTCAAGTTTGATGCTGACACAATCGCGGGCATCTTTCTCGGCCAAATCAAAAAGTGGAACGACCCGAAGATCACGGGGCTAAATTCCGGAGTCACATTGCCCGATCAAGAGATCGTAGTCGTCCACCGATCCGATGGCAGCGGGACGACCTACATTTGGACCGACTACCTGAGCAAAATCAGTCCAGAATGGAAGACGAAAGTGGGCACAAATACCTCGGTCAACTGGCCGACTGGCATCGGTGGCAAAGGCAATGAAGGTGTGGCCGGTCAAATCAAGCAAACCCCGGGCGCGCTCGGGTACGTGGAGCTGATCTACGCGATCCAAAACAAGATGCCGTATGCCGAGGTAAAAAATTCAGCGGGCAATTTTGTAAAGCCATCGATCGAGTCGATCACGACGGCATTGGCCACAGCCGATATCCCGGACGATTTTCGCTTTTCCATCACGAACGCGCCGGGAGCGGATGCTTATCCGATTGCAGGCGCGACTTGGTTGCTCGTTTACCAGCAACAGAAGGACGCAGCCAAAGGAAAGAAGCTCGTTGAATTTTTGAAATGGGCCGCCAAAGACGGCGAGAAGATGGCCAAAGATCTCCAATACGCGCCCATGCCGGACAATCTTCAGCAACGCGTTCTGAAGCGAATCGACGAGATCAAAATGTAATGTGAAATCGCATGGAGATTGCCACACCTCCAGCAGTCGCAACGGTTGAGCCGCACTCCGCGCGGCGCGCGATGGCGCCGCCCTCGCGCTTTGGCGACAAAGCATTCGAGTGGCTCACACTGGCGATGGCGATGGCCGTGGTTGTGCTCGTCATTCTTCTCGGCTGGGAACTGTGGCGTGGATCTTCACTTGCCATCAAGAAATTTGGATTTCACTTCCTCACCACATCGACTTGGGACCCCGTCGCAGATCAATTCGGGGCTCTACCATTTATTTACGGAACGGTGGTTTCTTCCCTGATTGCGTTACTCATCGCCGTGCCATTGAGCATCGCGACAGCGGCGTATCTGACGGAGCTTGCGCCGCTCTGGATTCGGCAGCCTTTGGTTTCCTTAATTGAAATGTTGGCGGCGATTCCAAGCGTGATCCTGGGGTTGTGGGGCATTTTTGTAATGATCCCATGGCTGCGCGATTATCCGTTTCCATTGCTGAAGCGCCTCTTCGGTTGGACGCCGTTTTTCACCGGCCCGATCTATGGCACCAGCATGCTGGCCGGCGGGATCATTATCGCGATTATGATCCTGCCGATCATCACTTCGGTCTCCCGGGAGATTTTGCGCAGTGTACCGAATTTGCAACGCGAAGCCGCCTACGCGCTCGGCGCGACCCGCTGGGAAGTAACACGGATTGCGGTGCTTAGTTACGCGAAGAAAGGCTTGTTCGGCGCGGTCATTCTTGGCCTCGGACGCGCGCTCGGTGAAACCATGGCGGTCACAATGGTGATCGGCAACACACCGCAGATCGCGGCGTCGCTCTTCAAACCTGGGTACACGCTCGCCAGCGTGATTGCGAACGAGTTCACCGAAGCGACCACGGATATGTATCTCCAGGCGTTATTCGAGATCGGACTGGTGCTTTTGGGAACAACGATTCTGGCCAATTTGCTCGCGCAGCTTCTTCTGCAAACAATGAGCACGACGTCCACAACACGCGCGGTGCAATAGCGATGCATTTGCAACGAGCAGACAATCATACCTGGCGCAAGGCCAAAAGCGGACTGGCATCGACGGCCGCGTTCGTTTCTGCGCTTCTTGTAATCGCGCCATTGGGTCTCGTGTTTTTTCATCTTGTCGCTAACGGCGCCAGTTCCGTGAACTGGGACTTTTTCACGAAATTGCCGACGCCAGTCGGTGTGGTTGGTGGCGGAATGGTGAACGCGATCGCCGGGTCGCTCGAGCTGCTCGCGCTCGCCGCCGCGATCGGAATTCCGGTCGGCGTATTGGGCGGAGTTTACCTTGCTGAGTACGGCTCGGCTCGGGTGAATTCGATGCTGCGTTTTATCGCTGATGTGCTCAACGGTGTCCCTTCGATCACCTGGGGTGTGGTAGTTTACGGGCTGGTCGTGTTGCGTTTTAAAGGCTTCTCGGCTTACGCCGGCGGATTAGCGCTTGGGCTGATCATGATCCCGCTAATCATACGCACAACCGAAGAAGTTATTCTGCTAGTGCCGAATGGATATCGCGAAGCCGCGCTTGCTCTCGGGGTAAGCCGTTGGAAAACAATCGTGCATGTCGTGATGAAGACTGCGTCCAAGGGGATCATTACTGGCATTCTGCTGGCATTGGCGCGCGTCGGCGGCGAAACGGCGCCGCTCCTTTTCACCGCTTTCGGGAACCGATTTTGGAATCATAACCTGAGTGAGCCGATCGCCGCGCTGCCGTTGCAGATTTTTACTTACGCCATCTCGCCGTACGACGATTGGCATCGCCAGGCTTGGGCCGGCGCCCTCGTCCTCGTCACCGGGATTTTTTGCGTTAACGTTGTGGTTAGAATTCTTACACGCGGGCGTACGGCGTCCGTGGTCTAGCTTTGTTTTGCGAATGGTTAATTTAGTTATGGCAACTCCGGAGCGAACCGTTATCGAGCGTGCCGAACGGGCGACCGAGCCGATTTCGACGTCAACGTCCGAGTCAGCGGTGCCGTTAACTTTCCAGGTAAAGAATCTGTCCGTCTGGTACGGAGAGAAACGCGCCATTGATGATGTAACCCTCGATATCGCATCGAACGCCGTGACTGCGATCATTGGGCCAAGCGGTTGCGGAAAATCCACTTTTCTTCGTTGTCTCAATCGCATGCATGAGCTTGTGCCGAAGACGCGTGTCGAAGGGACAGTTCTTCTCCAAGGCGAAGATCTATATTCCAGCACCGTCGATCCAGCGATCGTTCGCCGCCGCGTCGGCATGGTTTTTCAAAAGTCGAATCCGTTTCCGACGATGTCGATTGGCGAGAACGTTATAATCGGCTTGCGATTGAACGGAGTACGGAATCAGAAATTTCTCAACGAACGTCTGGAAAAATCGCTCCGTATGGCAGCGCTCTGGGATGAGGTAAAAGACGATTTGCACAAACCGGGCACAAGCCTCTCTGGCGGCCAGCAACAGAGGCTTTGCATCGCGCGTGCGCTCGCAGTGGAGCCGGAGGTGCTGCTCATGGACGAGCCTTGTTCGGCGCTGGATCCCATCGCTACCGCCAAGATCGAAGAATTGATCTACGAACTTAAAGCTCAGTACACGATCGTGACGGTGACGCACAACATGCAACAGGCTGGGCGTGTCTCCGATTACACTGCTTTCTTCTATCTTGGGCGCCTGATCGAATTTGGGCCGACCACGAAAATTTTCACAAATCCAAGCCAACGACAGACGGAGGATTATATTACTGGCCGATTTGGTTAATTCGAATTCAAGCAGACCCTGGGAAGAGTAAGATAGAAATGAACAATCGATGATCGCACACAGACATATTCTTGGAACCTTCGACGAAGCCCTGGGCTCGCTGCGGAATAATGTGCTGATGATGGCGGGGCTGGCTGAGCGCAGCCTTGAACGTGCGATGAAAGGCTTGACTGAGCGCGACGACGATATTTGTGCCAACGCGATCGCCGACGACGAGGAGATCGATCAGCTTGAGATCCAAATCGACAAGGACGGCGTAGATATTTTGCTGCGTTTTCAACCGGTAGCTTCCGATCTGCGGCGCGTCGTCTCGGCGATGAAGCTTTCCTCAAACCTCGAACGCATCGCCGATCAGGCGACCAACATTGCCCGCCGGGCCCGCAAGCTAAACCAGCATCCGCCCCTGCCGGAAGTAGAATTGATTCTGCCGATGAATGCACAGGCGATGGCGATGTTCAAGGACAGTGTCGACGCTTACGTCCGGGAAGATGTCGAGCTCGGTCGCGCCATCGTGCCGCGTGATGCAAAACTCGATGACCTAAACCGCGTTGCCAGCCGTCGTTTGATCGAACGCATGGCGCAGGATCCCGAACAGCTGCGTGGCTACCTCAATTTGATGTTCATCGGCCGTCATCTCGAGCGCGTCGGGGATCATGCCACCAACATCGCCGAAGACGCCGTTTATGCTGCTGCCGCCGAAGACATCCGGCATCAAGGAGTAGCGGCCTCGACTTGACGCGGCGATTACCACTCTTTTGGCTGTTGCCTAACTTTTCAAGCAGTGATTGTTTGAATTCGCGTGCTGAATTTTTCCAGCCGCGAATCAACAGGAAATAAATGCCGACAGCTACTGCGAAAGCCACTGTTGCCGACCAGCCTTCCGCGGACGTCGAGATCCTTCGGAAGGAGGTTCCCGCCGAAAATCGTTTTTCCGATCCGAAAAATTTTATCAACCGCGAGTTGAGCTGGCTTGAGTTCAATCGTCGCGTGCTCGAAGAAGCACAGGATCCGACGCAGCCACTCATAGAGCGCGTCAAGTTCCTTAGCATTTTTAGCTCGAACCTGGATGAGTTCTTCGAGATTCGGGTCGCTGGAATCAAGCAGCAGATTGAAAGCGAAACGAGCCATCTTGGTCCGGACGGATTGAGTCCCACCGATACTTTCAACAGCATCCAGCGCATAGCGCGCGAATTGGTGGCGGCACAATATTCACTCTGGAACGAGGAGTTGCTTCCGCAGCTAGCGAAAAACGGCATCCGCATCCCCAACGTGACTGAACTCAGAGCGAAACGCGCTGCGTGGGCACACCGCTATTTTCAGGAAGAAGTTTTTCCCATGCTCACGCCGCTGGCGGTCGATGCGAGCCACCCGTTCCCGCAGCTTTTGAACAAAAGTCACAATTTGCTGGTTCGGGCCAAAACTCAGCGCGGAGGAGAGCCGCTTCACGCCATCGTGCAGGTGCCACGCGTGCTTCCCCGCCTGATCGCCATGCCGCGCAGCAAAGGTGAGGACGAGCCTTGGATCTATATTTACCTGGCTTCACTGATCAAGCACCATATTGGCGAACTATTTCCCGGCCTTATCCTTGACGGAGTGCACGCTTTCCGCGTCACGCGAAACAGCGATCTCTATATTGACGAAGAGGAAGCGGAAAATCTTTTGCGCACAATCGAGCAGGAACTCCGGCGCTCCAGCCGCGGCAATGCCGTGCGTTTGGAAGTGGAGGTCGATTGTCCGAAGGATTTCCGCGATCTATTACTCCAGTTTTTCAATCTGACCGAAGCGGACGTTTATAAACTGGATGGGCCGCTTTCCATGACTCATCTCGCACCTCTGATTGCGAACGACGCTTTCGCAAATCTACGGGATCGGCCATTCCAACCCGCCCGTGATCCGGCGCTCCCTCCGCACGTGAATATTTTTGAGGTCTTGCGCCGCCAGGATGTGCTGCTCCATCACCCCTACGAGAGTTTCGATCCCGTTGTCGAACTTATCGAGGAGGCTGCGCAGGATCCCCAGGTCCTCGCGATTAAGATCACCCTTTATCGGACGAGCGGTGATTCGCCCATCGTCGAGGCGTTAATCAATGCCGCGGTAGCGGGGAAGCAGGTTACCGCGCTGGTTGAGTTACGCGCCCGGTTTGATGAAGCGGTCAATATTCAATGGGCGCGTCGCCTCGAAGAAGCTGGGGCGCACGTTATCTACGGCGTGGTCGGTTTGAAAACGCATTGCAAAGCCCTTCTCATCGTGCGGCGCGACGCCGACCGGCTTCGTCATTATGTCCATCTAGGCACCGGCAATTATCACCCGCGTACTGCCCGCATTTACACTGATTTCAGTCTTTTTACTTGCGAGCCGGAATTGACTGAAGAGGTGGCAGTTGTTTTCAACACATTGACGGGTCTGGCGGGGTATCCTGGATTGAAGAAATTGCTGGTTGCGCCGTTCGACCTCCACAAGAGGTTGGTCGGCTTAATCGAGCGAGAACGCGATCACGCTCTGGCCCGCAAACCGGCTCGTATTATTGCGAAACTCAATGCCCTCGTCGACCAAGAGATTATCGAGAAACTTTACGAAGCGTCCTGCGCAGATGTGACAATTGATTTGATCGTCCGCGGCATCTGCTGCCTGCGGCCAAAAATTCCCGGTTTAAGCGAAAATATTCGCGTCTTCAGCATTGTGGGCCGCTTTCTAGAACATAGTCGAATTTTGTATTTTGAGAATGCCGGTCAGCGCGAGGTCTTTCTCTCCAGCGCCGATTGGATGCCGCGTAATTTTTTCCGGCGAGTGGAAATTGCTTTTCCGGTTGAGCAACCGTCGCTGCGCGACGAAATCATCGACGAAGTCTTACCGAAGTTTGTCCATGATCGGGTGAAAGCGCGCGAACTGCAGCCGGACGGAAGTTATCGCCGTCTCAAACCAGAAGGGAAGGAGCCCCGCGAGCAAGCCCAATTGCAATTCCGAGAACGTTCGCGTCGCCTCGCAAAGAAAAGTCGCAAACCGAAACGCGTAGCGTCAGCGAAATTGACTCCGATTACGTCAATCGTCGACGCCAAAAAATCATGAAGAGAAAGATCCTGGTCATCGACGTTGGCGGGACACAC
>WNFT01001148.1_pt1 | contig 22527 bp, 24 predicted proteins | sample 5400191 | NCBI WGS metagenome assembly WNFT01 (sample SAMN13153359, study PRJNA577476) | soil metagenome | isolation source: 80 cm saprolite under Madrone tree | place: USA:California | collected 2016-06-14 | reverse complement strand
GCAGGATCGCGGCGTGCACCTCGGCATCGACGTCTACATGGAATGCGCCATCACGCGTTTGCTGAAAGATGGCGAGCGCATTGCCGGTGCGTTCGGCTACTGGCGAGAGAATGGCCGTTTCGTTGTCTTCAAAGCGAAGTCAGTTGTCATCGCGACCGGCGGAATCGGAAAAGCCTGGCGCATCACATCAAATTCGTGGGAATACACCGGCGACGGGATGGCCCTGGCTTTCGACGCCGGCGCCGAATTGATGGACATGGAATTCGTCCAGTTTCATCCGACGGGTATGGTCTGGCCTCCTGGGGTGCAGGGAATTCTCGTGACTGAAGCTGTGCGGGGTGAAGGCGGGATCTTACGCAACAAAGACGGCGAGCGCTTTATGGAGCGCTACGATCCGGAGCGGGTGGATCTGTCCACGCGCGATGTGGTGGCGCGGGCAATCTACACCGAAGCGAAGGAAGGACGTGGGACGGAACATGGCGGCGCTTATCTCGACATCTCGCACAAGCCGGCTGAATACGTGAAGAAGAAACTGCCGAGTATGTATCACCAGTTTCGCGAACTCGCGGATGTGGATATCACCAAAGGACCGATGGAGGTTGGGCCGACGTGTCATTACATGATGGGCGGCATTCGGGTGGACGCTGAGACGGCGCGATCGAATGTGCCCGGATTGTTCGCGGCCGGAGAAGCTGCGGCGGGTTTGCACGGCGCGAATCGGCTGGGCGGAAATTCGCTCTCTGATCTTCTCGTCTTTGGTCGTCGCGCCGGGCTAGCCGCAGCCGAGCACGCGAAACAAGCCGGGACACCAAGCATTGACGACGCCCAGGTCGACGAAGCTACGGTTGAAATGATCGCGCCGTTTGAGCGCAGCACCGGCGAGAGCCCGTACGATGTGCATCGTGACTTGCAGGAAACGATGCAGAACTACGTGGGCATCTTTCGCAGCGAAGAGGATCTCAAGCACGGTATCTCTGAAATCCAGGGGTTGAAAGACCGCGCGGCTAAGGTGCACGTCGATGGCTCACGTCTGTTCAATCCGGGTTGGCACCTGGCGCGCGATCTGAAATCTCTGCTAACAGTTTCAGAAGCGGTGGCGTTGAGCGCCCTGGAACGCAGAGAAAGCCGCGGCGCGCATAGCCGGATTGATTATCCGCAGTACGATGAACACTGGAGCAAGCTGAATAACATCATCTCGCGCGATCCGGACGGGATGCGTTTGAGTAACCGGCCAATTGCAGAGATGCCTTCGGATCTTCGTGCGATCCTGGAAGAAAAGAAATAATTCACCACGGAGACAACTAGGGCACGGAGAATTAACAAGTGCAGCCTAAACGACACCTTTACCAGGAACAATTGACTGGACAGATGATCGGCGCCGCAATCGAGGTGCATAAACAATTGGGCCCGGGCTTGCTTGAGTCTACTTACCAAGCTTGCCTCTGCCATGAGCTGGAACTGAGAGGAATCTCATTCGAATGTCAGAAACCATTGCCGTTAGATTATAAAGGCGTCAAGCTAGAGTGCGGTTACCGCATAGATCTATTGGTGGCAGGTTTGGTAATTGTCGAAATCGAATCAGTCGAAGCGCTTGCGCCAATCCACGAAGCTCAGTTATTGACGTATCTTAAACTTACCGGGGTCAAGGTCGGACTTCTCATTAACTTCAATGTTGTTGTATTGAAGGAGGGAATTAGGCGGCTGGTGCATTAAGCTTTTCTCAGTGTTCTCCGTGGCTCCGTGGTGAATAGTTTCTTATGCCTAACGCAACTTTCAGAATTTTTCGTGGCGATCGAAACAACGGTGATCTGATTGAATACCAGGTCCCGATCGCGCCCGGCATGGTGGTGCTCGACGCCCTGCATTACATTCAGGCGCACGACGCGCCCGACCTGGCCGTGCGCTGGAACTGCAAGGCCGGCAAGTGCGGCTCATGCTCAGCGGAAGTCAATGGGCGGCCGCGTCTGACTTGCAAAACGCGTCTCGATGCTCTGCCGCTTGACGAACCGATTACAGTCCAACCGATGAAGAGTTTTCCGGTGCTCAAGGACCTGGTCACCGATGTTTCCTGGAACTATCGCGTCAATAAAAAAATTCCCCCATTCACGCCGAAGCCAGACGTGGAATGGAAGATGGATCAGCGCGAAGTGGATCGCGTGCAGGAGTTTCGCAAGTGCATTGAGTGCTTTCTCTGTCAGAACGTTTGCCACGTGCTGCGCGATCACGAGAAAGTAGAACAGTTCGGCGGCCCGCGCTTTTTCGTGCGCGTGGCGGGGCTGGAAATGCACCCGCTCGATGCTTTGTCGCGCACCGAATTGCTGAAAGACGAACTCGGCATCGGACTCTGCAACATAACCAAATGCTGCACGGAGGTTTGCCCCGAAGACATTCACATCACCGACAACGCCATCATCCCGCTGAAAGAGCGCGTAGTTGACGACTTCTACGATCCGGTGCGGTGGTTTCTGCGGAAGTTGTCGGGGAAGGAGCGCACTTGATCGCCACGCTTGTGGTGAGGCTTGGCTGTTGATAATCTCAGCTCAAGTAGAAACTTCTTCAAGCAAACAGAGAAACAAATGCCAGAGTTCGTAAAAGTTGCCAGGACTGACGACATTCCTGCCGGCCAGGCCAGAATGATCGAGGTGAACGGTAAAGAGATAGCACTCTTCAACGTTGGCGGTTCGTTGCATGCCATCGACAACACGTGTACGCACGTGGGCGGGCCGTTGTGCGAGGGCGAGATCGAGGGTGTTGAGGTCACTTGCCCGTGGCATGGCGCAGTGTTTGATGTCACAACCGGCCAGGTGCTCGGTCCTCCCGCAGGTCAGGGCGTAAGCCGATATAACGTTCGCGTCGATGGCCTGGACATTGAAGTCGAAGTCTGACAAATAATAGAGATGGAAATGGATCTTCAGCTCAAACCGATTTCGCAAGACGGCATTCCCGAAGCGATCTCGAAAGCCGAGCTCTATCGCTATTTGAACGAACCAGGTGAAGCTGAATCGATCTGCCGGGATATCCTTGCCGCAGATTCCGAGAACCAAACCGCGCTGCGTTTGCTCGGTCTCTCGATCACCGATCAGTTTGGGGGCAGTCCCGCCGATCGCTACAAAGAAGCGGAAACCATCTTTCAGAGTTTGCACGACGAATACGAGCGCTCTTACTACGCCGGAATTCTTCACGAGCGGCAAGCGAAAGCTCAACTTGCCGCCGGGCGTTCTCCGCATACGGTCGCGCCATTATTCGAGCAAGCCCTCGCCTACTTCGCCAAGGCGGAAGCGATCAGGCCGCACGGAAATGACGACGCGATCTTGCGTTGGAACCGTTGCGTGCGCATTCTGCAGAGCCGGCCCACGTCCGATTGGCAAAGACTAATCGAAACCTTCGACGCCGGCGACAGTCCTCCGATCTGACCTGTCTTTGCCATACAAAGTACTTGACATAGCAGACCAGAGTGGCTTAGAGTCAGACGTTGATGACTGTCAGGCATGCCCAAACGCCCTCTGAAGACCCACCGGCGCTGCACGATCGCGCTATAGATAACCTGCGCTATATCCGCGAAACGATGGAGCGAGCTTCGGCTTTTACCGCCGTGCCGGGTTGGGGACAGGTGGCGATCGGCGTGACGGCTCTGGCCGCTGCTTACGTAGCGGCGCGTCAACCGACGGCGCGAGGTTGGCTGGGAACCTGGCTGGCGGAAGCGATCATTTCGCTTTTGATCGCCGGCTGGTCAATGGATCGAAAAGCGCGCGCTTTGGGAACGCCTCTGCTTTCCGGACCAGGCCGCAAGGTCGCATTCAGCCTTTCACCGCCGATGGTCGTCGGCGCACTCTTAACGGTTGTCCTGTTTCGAGCGCGATTGACTCAGGCGATTCCGGGAATGTGGCTCTTGCTCTACGGCACCGGCGTCGTGACTGGCGGGATGTTTTCAGTGGGCGTGGTGCCGGTGATGGGAATTTGCTTCATGATATTGGGCGCGGCCGGCTTATTTGCTCCCGAAGCCTGGGGAAATTGGTTGATGACGGCAGGCTTTGGCTGTTTGCACATTATTTTTGGCAGCGTTATCGCGAGGAAGTACGGTGGCTAAGCAACAAGCATTAAAACGCGAACATGCGAAAGCACACACGGAGGAGAAGCGTCTGCGCTCGGTACACGCAAATGTGCTCAAGAGCATGCACGAAATCGATCGCTTGATCCACGAGCGGCTGCGTCTGGGTATCATTAGTGCGCTGGCGGTCAACGATTCGCTGACCTTCAACGAACTCAAGCACATGGTAAAGACCACGGACGGTAACCTGAGTGTGCACGCACGCAAACTCGAGGACGCTGGCTATGTTCATTGCTCGAAAACGTTTGAAGGCCGCACTCCGAAGACGGAATATAGTTTAACGGCCGCGGGCAAGAGAGCTTTGGAGCGCTATTTAGATCACATGGAAGCAGTGATTGGTCACATGCGAAAGAGCGCGGGTTGAAATCGCAAGCGCTGAAAAAAATTTTGAATGGCGGCTTTGCCAAGCAAAGGGCTTTGTCTAGCTCAAAGAGAAGGGAAGTTCCTGAATGAATACGAACGTCACTCTGGCAGCGCCCGTTGGCGCGCTGGCTCTTGTGGGAACAGGATTCGTCTTCTTCGTCGCGGCGATCTTTCTGATTCAGTCACTGATCGTGCGAAAACAGCGGCGCGCGAAAATGGTCTTTCTGATGATGCTCGCCGTTTGTGGTCTTTATCTGGCAGCGATTCTGACCTTTTCCCTGAGCAGCCACGAAAAGGTTTTGGCGCGCGGGGAAGAGAAGCATTTCTGCGAGATTGATTGTCATCTCGCCTACTCGATCGCGAATGTGCGACAGGCAAAGACTCTCCGCGACGCTCCGAATCAATTGAGCGCTCGCGGCATGTACACCGTCGTTACTATCAAGACCCGGTTTGATGAAACCACCATCGCGCCGTGGCGAGGTAACGGGCTGCTTTACCCGAATAGTCGCGCGCTGACATTGATCGACGAAGATGGAAATCGATTTGGGCCTTCCTCACAAAGCGGCACACCTCTGACGACTCCGCTGCGACCGGGCGAGTCGTACACAACTGATGTCACTTTCGATCTGCCATCCGATGCCAGGCCTGCAGCCCTGTTAATGAATGAAGGCGATTGGCTGACTCGTGTCATCATTGGACACGAGAACAGTCCGCTCCACAGGAAGACGAGTTTTCAAATCGATCTACCACTGACCGCCGGCCGCCGGCGAGGGAATGAACCGTCCTGGCTGACGCGCGATCGCTTGCCAGCCCAGAGAGGATGCGACGCTACGTGAAGTTGTCAATCAAGCGCGTGAAGCTGATTCTTCCGGCGTTGACGGAAGCAACAAGTCCCTTTTGGCGGCCGATCAAGTACTCGTTATTTCCGCCACTTGGGCTGGCAACGCTCGCTGCGTACTTGGATCCTGACCTTGAGATCTCTCTGCAGGATGAGCACGTCGAGAAGCTCGATCTCAACGACGAACCGGACCTGGTGATCATTCAGGTCTATATTACCAACGCCTATCGGGCGTACCGGATCGCGGACCACTATCGCGCGCAAGGGTCCTACGTCGTTCTAGGTGGCCTGCATGTAACATCGCTGCCGGATGAAGCAGCCCCGCATGCAGACACGATCTTCCTCGGACCTGGCGAGCACACCTTTCCACAGTTCCTCCGAGACCTTGCGTCAGGAACACCGCAACGCCGCTACGAATCTTCGGTACGTACTCTGGAAGGCCTTCCGCCGATACGACGCGATCTCATTCAGCGACATCGATACCTGGTGCCGAACTCTATCGTCGTTTCGCGAGGCTGCCCGCATCATTGCACCTTCTGCTACAAGGACGGGTTCTTCACGGGCGGGCGCTCGTTCTACACGCAGGTCGTGGACGATGCCTTAGCCGAGATTGCGCGCCTTCCGGGCCGGCATCTTTATTTTCTCGACGATCATCTTTTCGGAAATGCCCGGTTCGCGCGCGAGTTGTTCCGCGGCATGAAGGGGATGGGCCGCGTCTTTCAGGGCGCCGCCACTGTCGATTCGATCCTGCGCGACGATCTGGTCGAAGAAGCGGCAGCCGCCGGTTTGCGAAGTCTCTTTGTAGGTTTCGAAACGCTTTCGAGCCGGGGCCTAGAAGGCGCGGGCAAGCGCCAGAACCTCGGCCGGAATTACAGCGAAGTCGTTCGCAGACTCGACAGCCTTGGGATCATGATCAACGGTAGCTTCGTCTTTGGACTAGACGGAGATGACCGAGACGTCTTCTCCCGCACAGTGGACTGGGCAGTTGAGTCCGGTATCACAACCGCCACGTTTCACATTCTGACACCGTATCCTGGGACGGCCCTGTTCGCGGAGATGAACGCGCGCAACCGGATCGAAACGCGAAACTGGGACCTCTACGATACGCGCCACGTGGTCTATCGCCCTTCTTGCATGTCGCCGGCCGAACTCAAGCGCGGCTACGACTGGGCTTACGAATCGTTCTATTACTGGAGTTCAATCCTAAAGGCCGCGTCGGCGCACAAATCGGCAAAGCATTCATTGAAACACTTCTTCTACAGTGCAGGCTGGAAAAAGTTCGAACTTGCCTGGGACTTGGTCATCCGGATCAAGCAGTTATCCCAGATGCGGCCGTTGCTCGAAGCCGTGCTCGCGCCGGTGGCTCAGCCCGTATTGAGGTCAAATGCTCGCGAAGGTACCCGTCCGGCTCACGATGCTGGGTCGTGGGAAGCCACATTGCCGGTCACCGCCCTCGAATAGACAATCGTCGGAACGAATCATCACTAATGTTCGTGCAATTCACAGATCAAGAAACAAACGGCGCGTTAGTGCCGGGAGGGATATCCATGATTAAACGCATCGGCGCCATCATTTTCATCTTCTTGTGTACGACTGTCGCTTGGGCGATTCTCGGCGCGACCATTTTTCAGCGAACCTATGATTCAGGAAGTTCTTCAGACAGCCGGGTCGCCTCCACGTGGGGCGCGCCGCAGAATCAGATGCCTCCGATGGCCTCCGTTGAACAGATGGTGCCGAAGAAAGAAGTAACCACTGAGAATGGCAAACAGATCGAGCGGGTCACTCAGGAAAAGGTGATAACCGATCTGCCATTAGCAAGCAGTCACATCAATATCAGTCTCAATCTTGAACACCGGCAAAAGGGTTTGCTGTGGTACAGCACGTATCGAGTTGCTTTCGACGGCGCCTATACGTTTCGCAATCCCAGCGACAAAGATCAGATCGTCACATTCACGCTGGAGTTTCCCACAGCCCAGGCAATCTACGACGATCTGGTTTTCACAGTTGACGATATGCCGGTGACGATGACGAACGCGAAGAACAGCGCTAGCGGCACGGCGCGAGTTGCAGCCGGAAAGATGGCCACCTTGAAAGTTGGGTACCAGTCACAAGGCTTGAACGATTGGCATTACAGCTTCGGGAGTGGCGAAGTTAGTAGTGACAGAGACGATTCTCGATCCGGCGCGAATAGGCAGAATATTGCGCAGGTACGCGATTTCTCTCTGAAGATGATCACCAACTTCAAAGAGATTGACTTTCCGGACAACACGCTTTCGCCGTCCAGGAAAACCGAGACTTCGAACGGCTGGGAGTTGGACTGGAATTACAAGAACCTGGTTTCCGGCTACCAGATCGCGATGACGATGCCCGAGAAGTTACAGCCGGGTCCGCTGGCTGGCCGCATTAGTCTCTTCGCGCCGGTTTCGCTCTTCTTCTTTTTCTTTCTCATGCTCATCATCACGACGCTGCGCGGCATCGAGTTGCATCCGATGAATTATTTTTTTCTCGCGGCGGCATTCTTTTCGTTTCACTTGTTGCTCGCGTATCTGGTCGATCACGTTTCGATTCATTTCGCTTTTGTCGTCTCGTCCGCCGTGTCGATCTTTCTGGTGGTTTCGTATCTGCGGCTGGTAGTGGGCACTCGCTTTGCGACCCGCGAAGCAGCGCTGGCCCAATTCATCTATTTGGTCGCATTCTCTTACGCCTTTTTCTTGAAGGGTTTCACCGGTCTGGCGATCACAATTGGCTCGATCATTACTTTGTTTGTGGTGATGCAGGCAACTGGCAGGATTCAGTGGAAAGAGAAGTTCGCGGTTAGAGATCCACAGCCATCGATTAGCGGAGCGTGAGGCGTTCTGAACAGCGGGACGCGGGCCTTGAACACAATTTGACATGTGAAAGTAAAGAAGGCAGTCATTGGAATCGTTCTGTCAATCTTAAGCGGAGGTGTGCTGTTAACAGGTTGTTTCCTTGCGTATCTCTTAGTATTCTCCTCGATCTTCAATAGTGGTGACATCCCGCATAAATCAGATCCGCTGCCCCTAGCGTGCGATGAATACGAGCGGTTGTCGCCCGGCCTTGAGTTGTTAACAGTTGGTGCCAAAAGGTTGCGCTCATTCAATTGACTGAAGGATTTGAACGTCCTCGCCTAAATAAAGCGCTGAAGGGGGAAAGAGCTAAATGCGAAGAGCCGAGAGGTGAGTGGAGCAATGCGAATTCGGAATGCGGACAACGGTGGACAGTGGGAAGCATTAGTCCACTTCGTGATCATTCACCTTACTTTATCGCCGCCGGCTCACTGCGACCTCGCGCGGTCTTGTCGAAGTCGCGATCAAAGCTTACGAGCGTTAAATCATATTTCTCGGCGGTCGCGTATTGGTAAGCGTCGTCGAAATCAAGATTAAATGTCGCGGCATGGTTAATAACGCCAACCATTTCATCAGCTTTCAGAAATGCGACCTTTGTGCCGGCGCCGAGAATCATGTCGGCGAGAAATTTGCGAAACGCATCGGCTTTGTTTCGTCTTAGCAGAATCAGTCCTATGGAGTGAAGTGAAAAGTCAGAAATGAAGAAGTCGTGATTGCTGACTTCGCTGAGAAAATCTTTTGCCTCTTCCGTCCGCGCCTGTTCCAGGAGCACTTCGAGAAAAATGTTGGTATCGACCAGGAGGTTCATTCAACTTCGCTGCGGATTCGGGTGATCTCGTGTTGAAGATCGACTGACGTGTATTGATCGCGCATGTCCTTGAGCGCTCCGGCCCACTCGAATCGCGGTTGTTGGCGTTGGCTCGTTCGTTCTTTCGAGAGGAGAAATTCGACGAAGTCTCGCACCTCCGCGCGTCGTTCGGCGGGTAGCTCCTTGACGATTTCCTCAAGTGGTCGCGCAAACTCTTTCATCACGTATTTGCGATTGTAACACAGTCTTTTTGCGTGACCTTCTTCCAGGTTCCAGCCGCGGCTTCTTCTGCACCCAACAGCAGCCTAAATCCATTTCCCACAAGGTAACGGACTCGTGCGATCTCTTCGTAGATAAGTCGGTCATTCTTGGTGAGAGGGAAGCCTTCGGTCAATTGATTGAGCGCGACTTTGCGGCAGCAACGAATCACCCAAAGCTCGTGATGCGGGAATCGTCTTGGCGACTGCCCCCAAGATGGATGCAGTTAAAAGGCATCAGTGACATATTGCTTCGCTCTTTTCTTCCAGCGGTCTTAGCCAGGAGTCTGTCGGGAAAAAGCTTCTCCGTGTCTCAGTGGTGCATCTTTTTCTTAGAATTTTCAAACACGGAGGCACGGAGATCACGGAGATCAGGGAGTTTACGCGGAGGAATTAGATTTTCCCGACAAGCCCCTAGAAGCCGTACTTGGCGATGACAGTCTTTTCTTGTTTTCCAATCAACGCCAGCGCGGCATGCTGTGCCGGCAGTTCAAAAGTAAGCCGGACGCCCGTGAGCGTGTCGCGAAGATCGACTTTCGTATCGTCGGCATCCTCGGAAGTCATCACGTACAGGACAGACTTCTCGAGCACTACGGGATAAACCAGGATGCCAGTCGAGAGCGCTGACAGCGGCTCAAACATCGGTTTGATGCCAAGCCGCTCGGCGACGTAGGCGTACAAGTCTGCGGCGGCTTGCGATCCTTCGGCAAGCTCCACTGGATATGCAGCCCAAAAGAATCGTCCCTTTCCGTAGGGGATTTCTTTGATGGTCGATCCATCATTGAATCGCATTGAGTCAAGCAGAAGCTGTTTCTGCTGATCGAAAGTAAGAGCAATGGCGTGATCACCGAACCGCAGCAAGGCATTGTGATACGTAAGTGGTTCCATTGCTGAATCCAATTTCAATTCTGCTGCTCGCATGGTAGTGTGCCAGTGCTCATCGCGATCGACAGATCCAGTAATAAGCAGGCTTCCACCATCGTTCACATATTTAAGCAACGCCCGCCAGGCCGGCTCGGTGAAGGCTTGCGGCGAAGGCAGGATAGCGAGCTTCGGCGATCCAAGCTTTTCGATTTGATTTTCAGCAATCGCATATGGAGCCAGGTGATCGTAATAAGCCAATGCTCGAACGGCCTTTCGTTGTGCTTCGAGTTGCAGATCCGCCCTTACGGAAAACTGCGCTGCCTGCGACGTAACGATGGCAACAGAAGACTGTTGCGGATTTCTTAGATGCTGATGAAGAGATTTCGCGAACCCGGCAAAACCTCGCATGACCGTAGCTTCCGGCTTCTCAGTGCTGTCAGTTCGAATTGCGCCGATCGGCGTTTCGCCGCCCTCGGTCATGTACGAGTTTGTATTCCAAAGCCATTCGATTGCTCCGGATCCTTGAATGAACGAGATCGCAAGCTTTCGCTCCAGGAGCGCCGCCTCACTTTCGGGTGTGCGGCGGGCAACCTCATCCAGATTCAGTTCTCTTTGCAGACCAGTCTCCTGGATCAGCATCGGTTGCCCAGGCTGCTTCGCCATCAGTGAATCCCACAACACATGATCGTTTTGCCACCAGGAGTGGTTCGTCGTGAAGTCGACAAATGATCCCCAGAAAGCCGGCGACAAGCGATCCTGGATCCCACCTTCATCCTGGCCGACCGAAATCAACTGTCGGGATCCAGTTCCACGGACCGCGCCGCGCATCGCTTGTACCCAGTTCGAGAAGCTCTCTTGTCCAAAGAGAAAGAAGTCGTAGACTTTCAGCGTGTTGTGGCCAACATTCGTGCCACCTGAAGTGAATTCAATGTCCTCGGGAAGAGAAATAGTTCCGCTGACCGTGCTCGCAGGAATATTCCACGCGGCAGCTAATGCGGCTCGATCGGGATAACGTTTGCTGAGCCATTCATTCCATTTCTCGCGTTCGATCGGGTCACCGGATGGGCGCATGGTCCATAAGTGCTTTGAGATGCTTGGCTCATTGATTAAGTCCCACGCCAGGAACGGAACATCGTGGAAGCGTGCCACTACAGATGAAACCAACGTCTGCTGTTTGTGCACCGCTTCCGGATCGAGATAAGGATTAATACCTCCCAGAACTTCCGGTAAGAATGCAAAAAAGGTGAACTGAACCGGTAGTCCATTCTTGCGAGCGGTCATCAAGTAGGCCTCGATCGTCCGAAGCGTGCGCTCATATGGTCGTCCGTTTTCGTCGCAGAATTTATCCCAGCCAGTCCACCAGCCGGTGCGGATCATGTTGAGGCCGGCATCATGAATCTGCGCCAAGTCGCGATCCCATACATAAACGTTAGGATGTTCGAAATATAGGCGCTGAACCTCGCTGGACATGTAAGTGGTTCCGACCACGGCGAGGGGATGTCCATCGAGCTCAAAATAATCGCGGTTGACCGCCAGGCGAGAACCTGAACGCAAGAAAGCCTCGTCCCTGATCCAAAAACCCGAGTGATAGACAGCATGAAGTTTTTCTCCCTCAAACAATTGCGCCTCGATGATCCAGAATCCTTTGGCATTGGGAGCGGGCAGAACAGGAGGCTGAACCGCAGGGAGCGCCACTGTGGTTACTGAACGGTTCGACGGGTTTGCATCCGGAAAGGTCGCGATCTTAAGCGTCAGTCGCTTCAGCAATTGCGGAGCAGCGTGCAGCACAACATCTAACTCGATCGGCTCGGCGGGCAAGTACAGCGGCAGCATCGGTCGCACAGTGAATTCCTGACTGCCCTGCATTGCAGCTTCCGCCAGAGCCTGAATCAGATCTATTGTCTGAGGGCTGCTATAGAATTCCGGCATCAATTCGGCGTTCAGAAAGATCCACCGGCCGCCGTTGAATTCGTTTCTCAAGTGATCGATCTGAAGCACGGGTGCAGCCAGCTTGCGACCGTCTTTCGAGCCCCATGCAAGAGCATCAAGACGCGCATCGATCGATCCTGCCGATCCTTGGCGGTTATAGAGATCGATAGCGCTGAGGTGAATGACCGGGCTGAACGCGCGCTTCCATGAAAAAGGAGAAAGGCGCACTGTTGCGTTGAGATTAGCCTGGAACTCCAATCCTTCGGAACCCGGTGTCGCCTGATATTGATCGATCATGAGCGGCCGGGTAAATCGAACGCTGTAGTCTCGAAGCTTCCAGCCGGCAGCATCGCGATATGCCGATCTTGTAAAAGGGCGTCCTCCTAACACTAGAAGATTTCCGCCGCGATGCAGAAAGCGGTAGATGTCGGACCACGCCGCTTCTGGAAAAGCCGAGCCGTAAGGCAGTACGAATAGGCGAGTGACTTGGTCGTCGAGCAGTGCTCGAAGCTGATCAGCCGAAGCTAAGCGCGCGGCAGGAAAAATTATCTGCAACTGGTTGGGAGACGCACTCGCGGAATCTGCAGTTGGAAATCCCGCATCGCTAAAAATCACGACCGAAGATAAGGACTGGGCGGAAGAACCGTTTGCCCAGGCGAAGACCAGTACTATCCAGAGCAGAGTGATTCGAAGTAGAGGTCCCCGCGCCCGGCACGCGCTAAACAACTCGCGCACATAAATCTCAAACGACATTTACACTTCCCCCTTCGGAGAGGATGATTAAACGAAATGCGCGAAGGCTACCAGTGTTCGGATCCAGCGTCAAGCTCAAAGTAAACCCTTTTTCCGGGCAATTAATCGATTATTCGCCGGCGACAAATGGCGGCAGCTCTGCAGCCGACCAGGTAGATTTTCTTCACGTTTTGGTTGCTCAGGAACAGATAGGTATACTCAACTCATGCCAATCTTCGAATACGTTTGCCAGCAATGTCGACATCAATTCGAGCTGATCGTCAATGGAAACAACAAAGCCGCTTGTCCGTCTTGTCAAAGCCGTCGCCTTGAAAAGCAGCTTTCGGTCTTTGCGGTCAACACCAAAGCTAGTGTGACAACGAACGTCGTCCGCGGCAATTTGCCGATGGCTCCCTGTGGCTCTTGCGGCGATCCTCGCGGCCCAGGCGCATGTTCGTTGAATTGAGTCCGCTGTGTGTCTACTGCTTTCTGCCGACTGCCTACTGATTTCATGTCTGCTATTCAAACAGACTTCGATCGAATCGCTTTGCTTTCGGCCGATGACGGTTGGACCCAAAACAGGCACTATCACAAATTCCTGCTGCGCCATGTTCCGCTGAAGTGTAACGGCGCGCTCGAAATAGGTTGCGGCACCGGCGCGTTCTCGCGGCGCCTCGCTCAGCGCTCACAGAAAGTTTTGGCGCTCGATCTCTCGCCGGAAATGATTCGGATCGCCCGCCAGAGTTCGACGCAGTTTTCAAACATTGAGTTCCAGATTGCTGACGTGATGTCATGGACCTTTCCAGGCGAAAGGTTTGATTGTATCGCCTCGCTGGCCACCCTTCATCACTTGCCGCTGCGCGAGACGCTGTTGCGAATGAAAGGTTCTCTGAAGGTCGGCGGTATCCTGCTGGTCGTCGATCTATTCGAGTGTGAAAGAAATGTATTCAAGCCGGAAGGAGTATTTGATTTAGTTCTAAACGCTGTGGCCATTCCGACGAGCGTTGGCTTGCGATTTCTTCACAACGGCCGTTTACTGCCACCGCGCGAAGTACGCGCCGCCTGGGTTGCTCATGAACAGAACGACACTTATCCAACGATGAACGAAGTCAGGATGCTCTGCGCCGAAATTCTACCAGGCGCGAGAATCAAGAAGCATCTTCTTTGGCGGTATTCGATTGTGTGGAGAAAGAAACCTGTCTGAGGTGTTCGCTTCAGCCCCACTTCTTCGCGATTTCCGCGAGGCCCGCCTTTTCCAAATCCTCGGGCGTCATGGCAATCCGGAATTTGCAGTTCGCATTAAAGTGCAAGAACCACGGCTCAGCCAGCGACGGAATCTGCGACGAGTCGTCAACGTTAATTGCTAATATCGCGCCGCGATGACCGTCTTGTTCGGTGAAATAAACGGCTTCGGGTTTTGTGTCGTCCAGAATCTTCTTCAGAGTATCGCCTGCGGTGCCGTTGCGAACGGCAGAATTGAATGGCTCGTGGGGTATTACCACAGTAAGTACCATGCGCATGTTTGTCTCTCCTGGTGCTGTTTGTTAGATTCTTGAATCCTCTAAACGTATATTGAGTCAATCGTAATTGGTAAACAGTAAATGGTAAAGCCCGTCTTTGGCGGATTGCGTAATCTACGCCCAATCTTTATCATTTCTCGGTCGAGCGTTCTACATCGACAATCATTGACCCTGAACGTCAATCAAATCTCAGAAACACTGGAGAAGAATGCATGCGGATTTACCGGAATGTTGGAAGACTTGTCATGATCGCAACAGCTTTGGCGCTGATGAGCTTTACTGTTAGCTCTGCTCAGCCCAGCTCAGAATACAAATTCAAGGTCCATAACAATACTAAACAGGACATCAAGAAGATCATGGTGTCGCAGGATGGAAAGAAGTGGGGTTACTTTGATATCGGCGACGGCATCAAGGCCGGCGCGACCGAAGAATTAGTTTGGGACAAGTCCACCGACAATGAAAACTGCGAGCAGTATTTCAAAGCGGTCTTCACTGGTGGCGAAGAATCGGAGCCGGTGAAGTTTGATTTCTGCGAGAAGGGTCTCACCCTGGAATTTAATTAAACGAAGAGCTTGCTGGAAGCAGGAGCCCGTGCCGGTTGGCGCGGGCTTTTTCCTTTTGTGGTGACTATAGCTTATGCGGCCGTCGCCATTGCGCACGGGCGGATGATGGTCTCAGCAAACCGTTCCATCTCTTCCATTTGAGGGCTGCATTGGAGCAGTAGCAGATCGACGCCGGCGGCTGCGAATTCGTCGATGCGCTTCGCGACTTGCTCGGGCGTCCCGATCAAGCCTGAACGCAGACCGCGATTCGATACTGAGTAATCTGCCAGCGAAACTTGCTGCTCCAGCTTCGTGCCGGCCAGCCACTGCTGATAATTTTGGTAGCCGGCGGCCGATTGTTTCACGTTTGTGATGCGCGCTAATTCTTTATGCGCCTCTTCCTCGGTGTAGCGAACGATCGCGTAAGCCGCGACGCCGTATTTCATCGGCGGAAGATTCAGGCGTGCGCGCCGCTCGGACATGTCGGCGATCTTATCGCGCACGCGCGCGGGTTCGTCGCCGTGCATCACGTAAGCATCGCCGAACCGCGAGATCATTTGCTTCGCGGCTTCCGACTCGCCGCCGGCATAGATCACCGGACGCGGACTTGTGAGCGGCTTTGGCTGCAACACTGCGTCTTCAACGGAGTAATGCTTCCCGCGGAATGAAAAATGATCTTCGTGCCAAAGCCGATCAACTATCTCGAGCCACTCAGTGGTGCGCGCGTAGCGATCGTCGTGCTGCTCAAATTCGACGCCGTATTTTTTCGCTTCGTCGGCCCACCACGACGAAACCACATTGAGCGAGAGCCGGCCGCCGCCGCCGATGTGATCGATGTTGGCGGCTTGCTTGGCGAGTAACGCCGGCTGATGAAACGTTGGACGCACGGCGACCATCAACTCCAGACGTTTGGTAACGGCTGCGAGCGCCGCCGCGGTGGACCAGGCGTCGAGCGACGGCGCCTCGACGCCCTTGATGTCATTGAGATTCAACTCGGCAATCAACGTCAAGTCGAAACCAATCTCTTCGCTGCGCTGCGCGAGGCGGCTGTTGTATTCCCAAGTCGCCTGCATCCCTTCGTCGTCGACATTTCTTAACCAACCGCCGAAAACCGGTAACCAGTAACCGTAGCGCATTTGCTTGCCTCCTGTTCCAGAAAATCAACCAAACGCGCGTGTGGATCGAATCCGACAACGCGCGTTGCATCAGCCACGAAATTCGAGAGGGCATTTATGTCGTAGTAAAGCAGTGAGCCATCGCGATCATCGATGATGTACTCGACACCGCCGACATCGATCTTCGCTGCCTGCACGATCCGCTCGACCGCTTCGATCACTTCGGCGGGCGGTGTGTAGCCTTCAACCTGTAGCCCGGTGCGCGGCGCATCGATCGGGCAGGCCGCGCGCGCCAACTCGACACCGTCAGTTGTTTGACAGATGTCCGCTGGACACAGATTGAAGCTCTCGCCCGAAGTGAAGACCTTGATGCCATATAGATATTTGCCACCGAGCGTTTCAACGCGTGTGATGTGGCCACCGCGTGCCGGCACGAATTCCTGAACCAGCGCCGTTTGATCGAGGCCAAGGCCGACTGTCCCGGCAGTGACCGCCCGTTCAAGCGAGCCGGTTGAGTCATAACGCACGACGCCGGCGCCACTGCCGCCGATGTTTGCCTTCACCACAATCGGAAAGCGCAAATCGCGAGCGGCCCAAAGGACTTGTGAAGGATGATTGATCACGCGTGCTCGTGGGTAAGGAAGACCGAGCGACTTTAGTAACGAAAGCTGGAGAGCTTTTGAAATTTCAATCGTAAATGCTCCTCGCCCATTGATCACACGCGTTCCGAGGCGCTCGAGATGTTCGAGATAGTTGATCGTGTAAAGAATCCCGTTGCCGTTCCCGCGCAAATAAGCAGACGGACTCATACGGTTAAAGAGCAGCGCGTATTCGCTCTCGTCTTCGTCGGGATCGTATTGATGTTGTGGCGCATCAATGGCGGCGTAAGGAATCCCGCGGCGATCCAGCTCCGCGAATAGCAAACGGAACCAGTCGGGGTGTTCGTAGTAAATAGCAATTGGTTTAGATGTGGTCATGTTGGTTTCTCTCCGCTGTCATGTTCGTCAAAAGCTTTTCGTAACGCAGAGGCGCCGGGGCACAGTTTTCCTTTGCGTTCCTCTGCGAAAACCTCTGCGTCCTTTGCGTTTAAAAAGCTCTTTCCGCAATAACAAAAAGGCCGCTCGAAATCGAGCGGCCCTTCGCGATTTGTGCATGTATGATTACGTCAATCCATACCACAAGATGAAGTCCGCTCATTCGACGGCATACAACAACAACACCCGCACACGCAGCCTGCCTCGCAACCTATGATCGTGGATCTGTTTGAGCGTCTATTCATCGAGTTAACTTGGCGACGATACTTCATGGGCGCGGAGATTGTCAACGCAAGTACGTGTCAGAACCGCGAGCGGTAGCGACCGGATCATGTGAGGCAGGTAGAACGCATCGATAACAATCATAAAGGGTTTGTCGGAGCCGCCTCGTGTGATCCGGTCGCTACCGCTCGCGGTTCTGACACAACGATGATTTATCACTATCAGAAATCCAGGCGCAATCCCAAACGAATCTGGCGTGGTCTCATCGTGCGCGTGGGCACCAGAAAGGAATCGAGGAAGGCCTGGCGGGTGGCGTCTGAAGAGGTTGGACCAAAGGCGTTGAAGTCGATGAACTCGCTGCCGAAATTGAAGACCGTTTTATTCAGCAGATTGTCGAACTCGACAACCGGCCGCAGCTTGACCGATTCAGTGATCTTAAAATCTCGCGCGACGTTCAGATCAAAAATGAATTGACCCGGACCAGTGGCGGAATTGCGTGGCAAGTTGCCAATCTCACCAATCGTCGGCAATGCGAACTGATTAAGAATCGAAGCGTCGATTGGCTGACCGGGTCTGCGCCATTTGAGCACGCTAGTATCGCCGTTGAATATGGGCCGGTCGTTGCCGACATCGTCGAGATTTCGATCCGCGCCACCAATCGAAATGTTGAAGGGCGCTCCCGATGCGATGCGCAGAATCGGCGAGAGCTGCAGCTTGCCAAGTAGCTTCGGCGTGTGGAACGTTCCTGATAGAGCGAAGCGGTGCCGGCGATCGAGCAGGCTGCGCGCGAACTCGCGTTGAAAATCACCGGGAACCAGCGCATCGGAAGTGTTCACGATTCCGTCGTCTTTCAAGAAAGAAAGCGTGTAGACCGCTCGAAAAGAAAACCCGGCGCCATTTTTTATCGAGCGAAAGCGATGTCGCAATTCGAGCGTCAGCCCATGATAGACGCTGTTGCCAACGGGAATCAGTTGTTCGACTTCGCCCTTCGAAGGATCGAGACGTAGCGAATTCAAGGCCGCCAGTGCGGTATTTACTGATGTGGTCGAGGTGAAAGAATTAAGGTTGATCAGCGAGATCGGTACGCCGAATTCCACGATGCGAACCACTGAATTGGGATTCGCAGCATCGGACGGCGCCAGAACGAAGCGCACCAGATCGCCGGCAGTCGAACTGTTCAGCAATGGCCGCACGCCACCAGGACGGCTGAGGAAATTTGCAAAGTCGCGCGAGGCCAGATACTCAGTGAAGTTCTTGAATCCTTTCGGCAACCGTGCCGCATTGACGTTGAATTCGCGCCAAAGATGCAAGCCCCGATTCCAGGTGTAATTCGCTTCGAAAACTAGATGACTGCCAATCTGTCGCTCGATCCCGACATTGGCCTGGTAACTTTCGGGAATGCGGAGCTTTGGATCCAAACGCCGCGAAAAGCCTGAGTTGAGCACGCCAAACTGTTTGACCAGCGGCGAATCAAGCGAGAGCGTTTGCGGAAAGCGAAGATTCGCCGCGATGAACGCGCGGCGCTGCGCGTTTGTCATCACCTTGCCCGTGGGTGGATCGACCAAAGTATCGGTGTCGAAAAAAAGCCGCTGAGCGCCGAGCGTGAAATCGTCAATCGTCCGCAGCAGTGCGCGGTTGTAGAAAATTCCGGCGCCGCCGCGAATCACGGTCTTGCCCGATTTGAATGGATCGTATGCAAACGCCAGCCGCGGCCCAAAGTTATCTCCGTCGCGCACGATGCTTTCGTTTTCCCAACGCAAGCCGTAACTCAACATGAAGTTCGATCTCATCCGCCATTCATCTTGCGCGAAGATGCCGGCGTAGGTATTGTGCTGCGTCGAGGTCGTTAGAAAATTTTGGCGAAAGCGGCTGGGCGCGTTAGCGAGAAAGTCGCCGGCGCTATCAAAATCCCAGGTTCCGGTTGCATCGCTGAGATCGATGAAAGTCGATTTGATGCGCTGAATATCAACGCCGAACTTCATCGAATGATTGCCGCCGACGTAGGCAAAGATTTCCTGAAACTGCAATCGGGTCTCGCGACGATCGGTAGCGCCGCTGGTTGACGTTCCCGCCACGAGTGTGCCCGTCACTAGTTTCAATGGATCGTTGATTCCGATCAGTACCACCGGCGACGTCGTACCGCCAGTCGCTTCCACTGCCGGTGTCAGCCGCGAATATTGAAAGCGAGTTTGCGCGACTGCCTTCGCCGAGAACACATAATTATCGAGATAAGCAATCGCATCGGTGTTGCGGGTCTTGCCCTCGAACGCTTGGGCCAAGCGGTTCCCGCCGCCAAACTGGCGCAAGTTTTTCAAACGGCCAAGCTGATAAAGAATCTGGCCGTTATGCATCTCGGTGAATTTGTGATCGACACGCGTCGTGAAAATGTGATTGCGCGAAGGCGTGCTGACCGAAGTGACGAACGGCGCGACCACAGCATTCAGCGCGGGCGACGAAGCATTTTCATTCCGTTGTCCCGAAAGGTTCGTTGGCGCCGGCAAAGGGAACAGCGAGTTCTGCTGCACCGGCACCAAAGTACCTATCACCGCCGAGTCGAGCAGCGTATCGAACTCGTAAGCGGTAAAGAAAAAAGTGCGGTTGCGTCCGTTATAGATCTTCGGAATCACGACCGGCCCGCTCAAGGTAAAACCCGGATCGTGTTCCTGAAGCGGCAGCCGCGGCAGTCCCAGCGAGTTGTTCTTCCAGGTATTCGCATTCAACGATTCATCGCGAAAGAAATAGAAAGCACGTCCGCGAAACTTGCTCGCGCCACCTTTCGTGCGCAAGTTCAATCGCCCGCCTGATGCGCGTCCATACTCTGCCGCAAACTGATTGCGAATTAGCTGGACTTCCTCCAGAGCTTCCATCGATGGCGTGAAGCGTTCACGGGCCGCACGGTCGTCGTTGTTGTCGAGCCCGTCAATCGTGATGTTGTTTGAATAAGCAGCACCGCCCGAAAGCGAAAAGTTGCCTGCTTCCTCAGGCGACGAGCGCGCACTGGTGCGATCTTCGGCGAGGTCACGAGTCGATAAAGGTTCTTCGCTCACGCCTCCAAGCGTGAAGATCAAGTCGACAGGCGAACGGCTGTTGACCGGCAGCGATTCAATTTCGTGAGTGGTCACCGTCCCCCCAACAACTGTGCGAGAGGTATCGACCTGCGGAGCTTCAGCGGCATTGACGATCACGGTCTCCGCAGTCACGCCCGCCGGTTTCAGCGTGAAATCAAGTTGCACATTCTGCCCGGCAATTGTCGCAAGATCCGCCTTCTCTTCGGCTGCAAAGTTGGTGAAGGACGCTTTGATCTTATAGACGCCAGGTTCAAGCTGAATCAGCTTGTAGCTTCCATCGCCGTCAGCAACTACTGTGCGTTCGACTTTTGTTTTTACGAGGGTGGCAGTGATGGTCGCGCCGTTAATCACCGCGCCGTTTTGATCAGTAACCCGACCCGCAATCGTGACGTTGTCCAGATCCTGCGCAACCAGTGGTGACACAATAACCGAGAAACTCGCCATCACAAGCAGGAGAATTAGTTTTCGCGAAGGGCACATGGGACGAGCTTGAAAGTGACGGACTGGGACGAACTTAGGGCGCACACTCTAGCACCGCAGGGATGTTCGCTCAAGCAAAAAGTAGCCAAAACAAAAGCAAACAGGGCTAATATTCTTTCTCGGCAAATGAAACCCACCGAGCCGAAAACAAATTGAATTCCGAGCAATATCCCAGGCGCGAAAATACTGGCCGCCGCAGCGAACCAGGCACTCATATCAAAGAAGATCATGAGCGATGAGGATAAAGAATCTGGTCGTGTTGTTGGCCTAAGAAAGCGTCAGTGGCGCCTTCGAGTGGCATCACTGCGACACGCCGCACGCTGATATTTCTTCCTCTCCCTCTGGGAGAGGACCGAGGTGAGGGTTTTACTGCGCGCTAAATCCCTCACCCCTTTGTCCTCTCTCCCAGCAGGAGAGGGGAGAAATGACAGTCGCTGCTCTTGCTTTTCTTATCCGTGTGAATCCGCGGCTAATCGAGAAGCTCGTCGATGAACTTGGATTCGACGGCGTCGATGAAGGTGGGCTGGATGAATCGTGGCGGCAACAACCCGGCACGCCGGTTTACGCCGCCGACTTCGACACCGCAGGAGTTCGCCAAGCATTGTCGAAAGCCAGCAAAGAACGCAAACTTGAATGGCGAGCGAAGTGAGTGAAACCGTCGAGGAATACTAAGATGCGTCCTACTTATTTAGCGGTCAAGTTGGAATGATGAGGCTTGCCAGTGTGTTCAAGCTGTCAATGTAATAATCGAGAAACGACTCGGGCGGCGATGAACCTGGAATCGTCATTCCGAGAAACCCACCGACAGTAAGATTAGGTGGATATGAACCAGCTAACTTTGATCGGACTAAGCGCTTAAATTTCTCCTGCGAATGGCCGGACGAGTGCGCGATTGCATTTCTCACCGTCGTCATCTCTTCAAACAGGGCTTTCTTTCCGACCAACGCGTCCGTGTAGGGTTTGCCGTCAACAAAGTATTTCTTTGCTCTATTTTTCAGTTGATCCACTTTGTGCCAATCTGTGTAATCTCTGTCACCTGTGACTGCCATGACAGCTAGTTTTCGTGTTGTCGGTGTTACCAAGCGCCTTGGTCTGGGGCCAAAAGGAGGTCTTAATCCCAAAAGATAGAGAATGAAAGAGTGTTCAAGAAAAGCCTCAATGGCAACGAAAGCTCTAAGAAAGGCCAAATCCGTGATCGTTTCTTGATGCCGCACTGAAAATCTCGGAACACCGCGTGGAAACGATATTGAAACCCACTGCTGCGACGCGGCAGTTAATCTCTCCATCTCACGCAGAGTGAGTTCGAGTGTGACAAGGACTGTTCGCAGTTTAGGGTAGGCCATGGTGGTCAGCGTTTGACCATCTTCACGATAAGATTGGCGATGTAATCAAACATGAGTCTGCGGTTCTTAGCATGCACCCAGTGTTTGTCGTACGCTTCAAAAAACGCTCGTTCGCTTTTGGTTAAAGGATCGGAAGGTGGCTCACCTGTTTCTTCGGCCTCCTCGTCGGCAGTTTTCAATTTGATAAAGATGTCGTCGACATCTTCTAAAGCAACCTTAACTTTGTCGTACACCTGCGGCTTTAATGCTATCCGATGATTTTTAACCTCCGGCAGGCCAAACTGCATGTGATATATGACGCAGGTCAACGGATACAGAAGTCGGCGCTCCCTAAAACTGGATTTCGGCAGTGAGTCACCTAGCACCGAGCCGATGAGATCAAAGACTGCTGTGAAGCGCTTTTCCTTTTCCTTGCGCTGAGGTAATTGCTCGTCATA
>WNFT01001785.1_pt1 | contig 22535 bp, 12 predicted proteins | sample 5400191 | NCBI WGS metagenome assembly WNFT01 (sample SAMN13153359, study PRJNA577476) | soil metagenome | isolation source: 80 cm saprolite under Madrone tree | place: USA:California | collected 2016-06-14 | reverse complement strand
CCCCCCGGCAGTTCTCTGGCCGAGACCAACCGCATTCTGCTGCATATCGAGGAAATCCTGAAGTCCACGCCGGAAGTGGAAAACACGTCCCGCCGCACCGGGATGCAATTGGGACTTGTCGCCGTCACCGAGGCCAATAATGGGGACTTTACAGTCAAGCTGAAGAAAGATCGTAAACGCGACATCGACGACATCATTGCTGACATCAGGTCGGAAATTGAGGCAACAGAACCCGCCACGAAAGTTGAATTCATTCAGCTTCTGCAGGATATGATCGGCGACTTGACCAGCCAGCCCGAGCCGATTGTGATCAAACTGTTTTCGCCGGACGGCAAACTTCTCAATGACACGGCTCCGCGCGTTGCGGACGCAATTGGCAAGCTGCGCGGTGTCGTGGATGTGCTCAACGGTATCGAAAATACCATCAGCGGCCCCACGGTAACGTATCAGGTGAATCCTGCGGTTGCTGCGCGCGCGGGGTTCACTCCCGAGGAAGTGGCATTGAACGCGGCGGCCGTCCTGGAGGGTGAGCCGGCGGCCACTCCGGTCATTTTGAACGACCGCGCGTACACCATACGAGTCCGCTTCCCCGAGCAGAGCCGCACATCGCTCGACAATATGAGCAATGCGCTTCTCACAAGTGCGACAAGGCGCACCGCTACACTCGGATCCTTGGCGACAGTCATCGCCGACCCTGGTAAGACAGAAATTCGACGTGAGAATTTACAGCGCCTGGTCCAAGTTACAGGGCGTTTCGAAGGTGTGGACCTTGGCAGCGGCATTGCCGCGGTTCAGAAGGCGGTGAAGGATCTGCATCTGCCCTCGTCGATCCGCGTGGAATATGGCGGTTTGTATGCAGAAGAACAGAAAGCGGCGGGCGATTTGTTGGTGGTTCTCTTCTTGGCGCTATTACTTCTATTCGCTGTGTTGCTTTTCGAGTTTCGTACTTTCTCTGCACCAACTGCAATTCTTGCATCCGCGCTGCTATCCAGCTTCGGTGGATTTCTGGCGCTGCTTCTTACGAAGACTACGTTCAACGTGGCCTCCCGCATGGGCATGATCATGGTTATCGGCATCGTGGCGAAGAACGGCATCCTTCTGCTCGATGCCGAGCATCGCTTCCGCGATCTTGGTTATTCCGCTGAGGAGGCCATGATCCAAGCGGGCCGCCGCCGGCTGCGCCCTATTGCCATGACTGCTCTCGCCACGATTGCCGGAATGCTCCCGCTTGCGTTCGGTATTGGCGCCGGATCTGAAATGCTAAAGCCACTTGCTATCGCAGTGGTCGGCGGCGTTCTCAGCTCCATGGTGTTATCTCTGGTTTTCACCCCGGCGATTCACTACTACCTGCAGCGAAGAAATTAGTTCTGTTTTCAGGTATTCGCTGCTGTTAGTGACATAATTTCAAGTAGCGGATTTGTCCGTTGCGCCCGACCACCTTGAGCAAGGTCAAGCCACAGCAAAGTGCCTTAGGAGGGGGAAAGCATGGGAGATGATCGAAACAAATGCGGGCCGGCAGAGAACGACCGGACAATTCTTTCGCGGCGCAGCCTGCTCGAATTGATGGGTCTGGCTGCTGCAACTGCGACGCTTCCGCCCGGAGTGCTGATGGCCAAACCATCCCTCAACCGGGCCACGACCGGGCAAGGGGTGAGCCCAGTCATGGACAAGCTCAGCACATACATGAGCGAAGCCAGCGCCCGCGAGCTGCCCGACGAGGTGACTGAGAAAACGAAACAACACATTCTGGACACGGTGGCGGCGATGATTTCGGGTTCGCAGTTAGCACCCGGGCGCGCAGCGCTGCAATTCGCCGGCGCCTATGGTGGCAAAGAGGTCGCGACGGTACTTGCCTCGAGAATTGTATGTGGCCCGATCGAGGCGGCACTGACGAATGGAGTGATGGCTCATGGCGACGAAACCGACGATTCCCACGCCCCGTCGCAGTCGCATCCAGGTTGCGCGGTAGTGCCCGCTGCCCTTGCGGCGGGGGAACGGTTTGGTATCAGCGGGACACACTTCCTGCGCGCAGTGACGCTTGGCTACGACATCGGACCGCGGTTCACGATGACCCTGGGTGGACAGCAGTTTGAAGCGGAGAGCCACTGGAGCACGCACAGCATATCTCCACTCTTCGGCGCGGCAGCGGCCGCCGGGTGCGCGGCGAGCCTGAACGCCGCGCAAATGCGATTTCTCTTGGGCTACACCGCTCATCAATCCTCCGGCCTTGGTGCATGGAACCGCGACACCGAGCACATTCAGAAAGCATTCCACTTTGGCGGCATGACGGCGCGCAGCGGTGTCACCTCTGCCTTGATCGTGCAGTCCGGATGGACCGGTGTCGAAGACATCTTCTCGGGGAAGGATAATTTTTTTGAAGCTTACAACCCTCATGCCGATCCTGCCGGACTGACCGAGAAGCTCGGCGAGCGTTATGAAATCATGCGAACGAACATCAAGAAATGGCCTGTAGGTTCGCCGATTCAGGCGGCTCTCGATGCCCTCGAGATCCTGATGAAGCAGCATCCCTTCAATGCGAATGAAGTGCAGAAGGTCTTCGTGCAGTTAGCGACGGATGAGGCGACGATCGTGAACAACCGCGAGATCCCGGATATCTCCTTGCAGCACATGGTCGCCGTGATGGTGATGGACAAGACGGTTACGTTCAGTTCCGCACATGACAAAGCTCGCATGAAAGATCCGGCGACGCTCCGGGAACGCGAAAAGGTGAAATTAATTCCGGATGAGCAGTTGGAGCGCCTGATGCCTTTGCGCGTGGCGATTGTGGAGATGCAACTGATGGATGGAACACTTCTCACACAGAGAGTTGACAATGTTCGGGGCACTCCCAAGAACCCCATGACCCGTGACGAAATTGTTGCCAAAGCCCACGACCTGATAGCGCCGATCCTCGGCCCGGCTCAATGTGCAAACCTCATTGAGAGAGTGCTTAGCCTGGATAGAGTGAAGGACGTCCGAGAGCTGCGGCCCTTATTACAGCGTGCCTAAGCGAGATAGGTTTTCCGGGGGAATAAGGTGGTGAGGATTGTAGACATCCGCGAGACCGTAGTGCCTATCAAATCGAAGATTCGCAACGCCTACATTGATTTTAGCCAAATGACCGTGAGTGTCCTGGCGTTAGTCACAGATGTGACGCGTCAGGGCAAGCCGGTGGTCGGCTTCGGATTCAATTCGAATGGCCGATACGCGCCTAGCGGACTTCTGCGCGATCGTTTTATCCCCCGGCTTAGAGCCGCGGAGCCAGGAACGCTGGTCGACGAAAGCGGCGAAAACCTAGATCCGGTTCGAATCTGGAACGTTGTCATGCGGAATGAAAAACCCGGAGGACACGGCGAAAGATCAGTGGCAGTAGGGGTGCTCGATATGGCGGTGTGGGATGTCGTGGCAAAGATCGCCGGGCTGCCGCTTTTTCGGCTACTCGCAGACCGTTATCGGGGAGGGCTCTTCGACGACAGAGTCTTCGTCTATGCGGCGGGTGGTTACTACTATCCGGACAAAGACTTATCGGCGCTGCAAAATGAGATGCAAGGGTATCTCAATCTTGGGTATTCCACGGTGAAGATGAAAATCGGAGGAGCCCCGCTATCGGAGGACCTGCGGCGCATCGAAGCCGTACTCAAAATCCTGGAGAATTCGGATCAATTGGCGGTGGATGCAAATGGCCGCTTTGACTTGGAGACCGCCGTCGCCTACGCGCACGCACTCGCCCCCTACGGGCTGCGTTGGTATGAGGAACCAGGTGATCCCCTGGACTTTCAGCTGCAAGCCAAGCTCGCGAGTCACTATCCAGGTCCAATGGCGACGGGAGAAAATCTCTTTTCATTGCAAGACGCACGAAATCTCATACGCTACGCGCAACCGCGGCCGGATCGCGACATCTTGCAGTTCGATTGCGCATTGAGCTACGGACTGGTCGAGTATCTGCGAATACTGGCCATGTTGAAGGAACATGGATGGTCTCCAAATCGCTGTATTCCGCACGGAGGACATCAGATGTCGTTGAACATCGCCGCCGGTTTGGGGTTGGGAGGCAACGAATCCTATCCTGGAATCTTTCAGCCGTTTGGCGGATTTGCCGATGGGATACCGGTCAAAGACAGCTACGTCAAGCTGCCGGAGATTCCCGGTATCGGGTTCGAGGCAAAGGACGAGTTGTTCCGTGTTATGAAGCCACTGACGGATAACTAGGCTACCTTCATGGGAATAGAACGGAGCGTATCCTAATCGAGCTAAAAGGAAATTAATGCTGTTTTCAGGTAATTGAATCTCTAAATGTCATAACTTCAATTGCGCAGTTGGGTGCGCTGTGCCGGGCCACCCTTGAGCAAATTCAGTCCAGCGCGAAGTGCCGGGCGAGAAGAAGACACATGGGACATGGCGGAGGCAAAGATAAACTGGCAGGAAGTGGCGGGGCAATTCTGACCCGGCGCAACCTGTTTGAATTCGCCGGCCTAGCGTTGGCAGCCACCGCCATTTCGCCCGGAGGCATGACCGCCGAAACAGCGGGCAACCAAGGTGAGGCGGGGCAAGGCGTGAGTCCAGTCATGGACAAGCTCAGCAGGTACATGAGCGAGGCCGGTACCCGGGCGCTACCGGACGAGGTGGTCGAGAAGGCGAAACAGCACATTTTGGATACGATGGCTGCGATGATTTCCGGCTCAGAGATACGCCCTGGGCGCGCAGCGATCGAGTTTGTCCGCGCCTATGGGGGTAAGGAAGTTGCGACAGTAGTTTCTTCGAACATTGTATGTGGACCCATCGAAGCCGCGCTGGCGAACGGAGTGCTGGCTCACGCTGACGAGACTGACGATTCGCACGGCCCGTCTCGGTCGCATCCCGGTGTCTCCGTGGTTCCCGCGGCGTTGGCTGCCGGTGAGCAGTTTGGAATCAGCGGGCAGCATTTCTTGCGTGCCGTGACGCTTGGTTATGATGTCGGGACGCGCGTGACGATGAGCATGGGGGGACCGGGCTACCAGGCTGCGACGCACAGGAGTACGCACGGGACCGTTGCGGCCTTCGCGGCCGGTGCGGCTGCCGGCTGCGCCGCGGGTCTTGGGCCACACCAGATGCGCTTCCTGCTGGATTACAGCGCTCAACAAACATCGGGAATTGGGGCCTGGAGCCGCGATGCCGAGCACATGGAGAAAGCTTTCCTCTTTGGTGGGAAGCCTGCGGCCGGCGGAGTCACCGCCGCGATGATGATCCGCTCGGGGTGGACAGGTGTTGACGATATTTTTTTTGGTCCCGACAATTTTTTTGAGGCGCTGGCGCCCAGGGAAAATGGTGTTGTCAAGGCCGATCCGACGCAACTCGTCGAGAAACTCGGGGAGCGCTACGAGATAACGCGCACGAACATCAAGAAATGGACGGTGGGCTCACCCATCCAGGCTCCGCTCGACGCACTCGCGGGTTTCTTCAAACAGCGCTCGTTTACCGCCGACGATGTACAGAAGGTGGTTGTGCGGGTCGCCAGCGATGAAGCCAACACGGTCAGTAATCGCGATATGCCAGACATCTGCCTGCAGCACATGGTTGCAATCATGCTGCTGGACAAGACAGCCACCTTCCGATCAGCGCATGACAAAGCGCGCATGAAGGACCCCGCGGTGCTTCTCCAGCGCGCCAAAGTAGAAGTTCTCGCCGATTCGCGGATTGACGCGCGCCGTCCGCGGCGGGAGGCCATCGTCGAATTGACGCTCTCGGACGGCACGCAAATGAACGAGTGGGTCCGCGACGTGCGCGGAACGGCGGAGAATCCCATGACGCGGGAGGAGGTCGTTGCAAAAGCGCGTGACCTTATCGCGCCGGTCCTGGGTAGTGCAGCTTGCTTGGCCCTGCTCGACCAGGTGTTGGCTTTGGAGAGCGTGAGAGATATCCGCGAGCTTCGGCCGGCGCTTCAACGGAGCTGATGGGGCGAAGCTTAGCGTAAAATCACGTTTGAAGCCGCTCACGGAGTGGATGTGAAGATCGAGAAAGCCAACTGAGGAGCGAAAGAATGAAAAAGTACTTGGCGGTTCTCTGGACTTTGTACGTGGTTTTGATTCCGAGGGCGCAGTGTCAGACCAGCGCGCCACTGAAACAGATCCAGAGCATTCCATTGCCAAATGTTGAGGGCTACTTCGACCATATGGCGGTGGACATCAAAGGCCAGCGCCTGTTTGTTCCCGGGGAACACCAGAGGACGATTGAAGTTGTGGATCTGCGCGCGGGGAAAGTGATCCACACGATTACGGGATTCGGGGGAGATCCCCGCAAAACGCTCTATCTTCCCGACACCAATGAGATCTGGGTAGACGACGGAGATGCGACGTGCAAGGCCTTTAGCGGGGATACGTACGAGCTCGTCAAGAACATTCCATTGACCGGTCATGAGCTCGACAAAGACTCGAGGAGGGTGCCAGATAACGGCGTTTATGACCCGGCCACCCATCTATTTTATCTGGGTGACAGGGCTGATGGCCTAAAGAAGGAGGGTGTCAAAGGCTCGATTGAAATCGTCGACCTAAAAAACGGGAAACTCGTGGGAAGTATTGAGCTCGACGGCCTAAATCCCGCGGGCCTTGTGCTGGATCCGGCGTCGCCAAGAATGTTCGTAGTTATGGGTGATACAAGCCAAGTCGTGGTCATTGACCGCGAAAGGCGCACGGTGATCGCCACGTGGCCTATCACCGGCGGTCCGGAGCCCCATGCCGTGGCGCTGGATGCAGCCCATCATCGCCTGTTTGTTGGCAGCCGGGTGAAACGCTCACACATTTATAAGCCCGGGAAACTGGTGGTAATGGATTCGGACAGCGGAAAAGTAATTGATGCGATCGATACCGAGGGGGGCGTGGACGAAGTCGAATTTGACCGTTCTAGCAAACGGATCTATTACACCGGGACAACCGGCTTCGTGGAAGTGTTCAAACAGGTTGACGCGGACCACTATGAACGTCTCGGAAGAGTTGCGACCGGGCCGATTGCCAAGACAACGTTGCTGGTGCCGGAACTGAAGCGGTTTTACGCCGCGATCCCGAAGCTCGTCATCCTGGTCCCCCCCATTCCCCAGTCTAAAGAAGCAACCATCGAAGACGCCAAGATATTGGTTTACGATGTTGCTCCATAGACAGCTCGCCCTTCGCGGAAGAAACATTAAGCTGGTAGATGGCAGAGATGCGGAGTAGGAGCAGGCTTCCTAGAACTTACCGGGATTTTCATGCATGGCACAACGATCAATGCGCCTGTCGGCGTTCACGGCTCTGAGGCTGGGAAGGGCTGGAAGCACAGAGACATTCGCGGAGCGCGTCCATCGCATCTGGATTTGGTAAGAAAGAAACTAGTTCTTTTTTTAGCGTCGATCGCATTCCTGATCACACTTCTGGTGCCATTTCTAGTTTTCTCGCAGGTGCCCGCGGGAACCCTTTCGGGCATAGTTACGAGCGAATCCGGCTCCCGCATTCCGAATGCGCATTTTTCCATACGGAATACCGGGAATGGAAAGACCGTTTTCACCAACGGGAAAGAAGACGGTTCCTACAGCGTGCCAAACCTGGTGCCGGGAGACTACGAGGTTACCGCCACTGCTTCGGGTTTCGTCGCGGCACGCGCGTCCGTGATGATTCGAGCTGCTGCTGACCAGGTAGCTAACTTCGTGCTGCACGCGGGCAACGGGCAAGCGGCCTCGTCTACGGTCAGTGGCGTGGTCAATTCACAGAATGTGCAGGAGTTGCCGTTAAACGGGCGCTCGGCTTCCGATTTGGCTGCCCTTGAGCCCGGCGTCGCGACGGCCCGCACGCAATCTTCGGGACAGGGCAAATATGGATTCGGTACGCAAATGACGATCTCGGGAGGCAGGCCACGGCAAAACGACGCGCGTCTTGACGGCATTAGCGTGAATGACTACGCCAACGGCTCGCCTGGAAGCGCGTTGGGAGTGAATCTTGGAGTCGATGCCGTGGAGCAGTTTACTGTTCTGACTAGCAACTATCCGGCGCAGGTGGGCCGATCTTCGGGCGGAGTGGTTGGTGCGTCAACGCGGGGGGGCACGAACAACTTTCATGGGGATGTTTTCGAGTTTATTCGAAACAGCGCACTAGACGCGCGGAATTTTTTCGATACTGCGAAGCCGCTCTTCCGCCGGAATCAATTTGGAGCGTCCGCGGGCGGGCCCATCTGGAAAAACCGTTCGTACATTTTCGGCGACTATGAAGGGCTACGGCAATCTCTGGGGGTGACACAAGTGGACACGGTTCCGTCAGCAGCAGCTCGGGCCGGGAATTTGTCTAGCGGGTCAGTTGCGGTTGATCCAGGGGTGCTGCGGTTCGTGAATGCGTTCTTTCCCCTGCCCAACGGGAGTCTTCTAGGATCGGGGGACACCGGTATCTATACGTTTTCGGGACAGCAGGTCACACCCGAAAATTATTTCACGACGAGGATCGATCACAGATTCTCGGAAAGGGACGCACTCTCGGGAACTTATATGTTTGACAGCGGAACCGTCCGACAGCCCGACGAGCTGAACAACAAGCTGACAGGATACGATTCGCGGCGGCAGTTCTTGACTGTGAGCGAAGCGCATACCTTCAGTCCGCGGATTCTCAATTCTATTCGACTCGGGATCTATCGCGTCGTGGCTACAACGGGACTCACCTTCGCGAGCAGAAATCAGTCTGCAGGCGACTCGTCGTTCGGTACCGTCCCCGGACATAATGCCGCGGAAGTTACAGTGCCCGGTGTCACTGCCTTTACGGGCGGCTTGGGCACGATTACGGAATTCCATTTCCATTGGACCTCGATTCAGGCTTATGACGACATTTCCTGGGTGAGGGGAAACCATGCGCTCAGATTTGGCCTTGGGATCGAACGGATTCGAGACAATAAACTGGGGGTGTCGACGCCGGGCGGCGAATTTCTTTTCAATTCAATTTCCGATTTTCTGACTAACAGACCTTTCTCGCTGGCTGCGGCGATTCCAAGCGCCGTCAGCCCGCGCGGATTCCGGCAGACCATCGTGGGGGCCTACTTTCAGGATGACTGGCGCCGGCGGCCAAATCTGACGATTAACCTGGGACTTCGTTATGAGATGGCCACCGTGCTCACGGAAGTGCATGGCAAACTGACGGTGCTACGGCACCTCACCGACGCGCTGCCCGTCTGTGGCGTGCTTGTCCCGGGAAAATGCTTCGGTGTTGGCCCTCTCTTGTTGTCGAACCCGACGCTTCACAACTTTGAGCCGCGCGTGGGCTTTTCCTGGAACCCGATGCGCGATGGCAAGACCGCGGTGAGTGGAGGTTTCGGGGTCTTCGACGTATTGCCGTTACCTTATTTGTTCCAAATGAACGAACTCTTTTCGGCGCCGTTCTTCGAATCCGCGAGCGCAAGAAACTTGCCTGCGGGAACCTACCCGGTTGCGGCATACGCAGCGCTTACCGCATCGACGAACACGCTTCGCCAGGCTTACTTCGAACCGAATCCTGTCCGGAACTACGTGATGCAATGGAATCTCACGATTCAGCGTGAACTTCCCGCAAGCTTAAGCCTGCGGGTTGGGTATGTAGGCTCCCGCGCCGTCCGCCAGCCCTTCCGCTCGGAAGATGCCGACATCGTTCTTCCGACCCCGACTCCACAAGGCTATCTGTGGCCTTCGCCCGTGGGCAGCGGAACGCGCCTGAACCCGAATGCGGGCCGGATTACGGCCGGATTCTGGAACGGCCGCTCGTATTACGACGCGCTTCAAATCCAGATCAAGAAGAAGATTGGCAGCGCTTCTCAGTTGGCAGGTTCCTACACTTGGAGCAAAACCATTGACACAGGCTCCGGAAGTATGGTCGGGGATGAGTACACGAATTCAATCTCGAGTCCGCTGTTCTTCAATCTGAGACTGAATCGAGGGCTTGCGGATTTCAATGTAAGCCACAACCTAAATTTGAATTACACGTGGGTGCTCGGTAGCCCTAAGTGGAAAATGGCGCTCGGCGTGTGGGCCCTGGGAGGATGGCAATTGGGCGGAGTATTTCAAGCGAGCACGGGCGTCCCCTTTACTCCAGGCTTTGCCGGAGATTCACTCGGGGTGGGGAGTACGGAACCCAATATCGATGTGCCAAATGTGCTGGCAGGCCCCGGCTGCGGTTCGTACGTCAACCCGGGCAATCCCAACCACTACGTTAGAACTCAGTGCTTCGAGGTGCCCAATCCTATTACGCTCCGCGGCAATCTGGGCCGCAACACACTGACCGGCCCCGGACTGGTGAGCTTTGATCTTTCTGTTGTCAAAAACAATTACGTCAAGAGGGTCTCGGACACCTTTAATGTGCAGTTCCGGACGGAGTTTTTCAATGTGTTAAATCGCGCGAATTTTGCGCCGCCCCTTGACAACAGAAACATTTTCGACGCGACGGGGGCTGCGATTGCTAACGCGGGGCTGATCACGTCCACGCAGACGCCGTCGAGGCAGATTCAGCTGGCGCTGAAGGTCATTTGGTAAACTCAGGGAGGGTTGAGAAGAATCTGGGACCGCCAAGTTTAGTGAACGACCAAGGTGTTGATTCGCTTGGGCACTTCTCCTACCGGGATTACAGCCACTAACTTCAAGGTTTTCGTGTCGATGGCGGACACCGAGCCATAGCCGGAGTTCGAAACATAGACGTGCTTACTGTCTGGTGTGAAAGTGATCCACTCGGGGACAGAACCTGTGGGTGCGTGTCCCAGCGGATGAACGAGCGGCAGCGCGGTGTGCCCAACTAACTCCAGATCCGGCAGCGAGTATTTGAAAACGGCGTTCGCAAGGGTGCTGTTCACCCACAATGATCTTCCATCCGGCGCAACCCCGATGCCATGGGCAGGTGTGTTTACGCGCCCTTCGGCAATCCCGAACCCGCCGGGCTCATCCGGCAGCGTAATCCTGGCTACCTCGCTGCCCTTCGCAAAATCCACGACGGCAAATCCATTGAAATTGGAGAGCTCGACAAAAATACGGCGCGTGGATCCGTCAGGATTTGCCTCGAAAGCCATAGGCCGCACTGGCTGATCGAAATTCAGTTTCCATGCGATTTGATCGGTCTGGAGATCAACGACTGTGGCCGACTTGCCTTCGAGGGAACCACTGACTGCATACTTGCTGTCAGGCGTGACATAGACGTTATGGACGTTATCAACGTGAATGCTTTTGACCCGGGTCAGTGAAACTGTATCAATCACATCGATCGCGCCCTGCGGCGCGCGAATCCCCACGAGAACGCGCTGGCCGTCTCTGGTAATAGCAATGTTGTTCGGCCGGCCGCTCAGAGGCACTTTCCTCAGAATTTCACCGCTCTTTTGGTCCACAACGTCGAGCAGGCTCTCTGATTCGTTGGTGACATAGACTCGTGCACCATCGGGAGAAAAGGTGATTCCATGCGGCAGCTCGATGCCATGTATCACCTGCACGACTGTGTTGGCCGTGGGATCGATGACATCGATTGTGTCTCCCGCGCTATTGGTGACGTAGATGAGTGCCACCGATTTGAGAGAAGAGTCAGGGCTAGTTTCTGTTCGCGCACCCCGCACCCATTCGGCAATAGTCAGCCAGTCGGGGTCATTCTGGGACTGAAACTGGTGGCCGCCGGAATGGAACGGATCCCCACCTGCTTCGGGTGCAAGCGGATGAATCAGCAACCTGCTTGAGCTGGGGTCTCCCGGGACGACATGCTGGAGGATATTTTGATAGTTGCGCTGGGACTGCTCCTCTGTCCAATTTGCGGTACGCGGCGCGAGTTTCTCGAGGTGAAAACTTCTGTTGTATTCGGAATGACAACCGTAGCAGCGGGCGTGCCCGGGCCGTTCTTTCAAGAAGATCGGCTCGATTTTCGCCTTGAAGACATGAAAATCAAGAGCACGCGCTGGTGCGGAAGCCGGTTGCGCCGCCGGCGTCGGGAAAGAAGAGCGACGGACCCAGGCGGCGAGCATTTGCCATTCCGGGTCGGCTTGCGACTTCCAAAATTTACCGCCCGCGTGGGCCTGGTCTCCGCCTGCTTCTTGTGCCAGAGCGTGGAGCAGCAGACGGCTTTTTAGAGGATCGCCCGGCGCAACCAATTGCGAAACGAACCCAAAATTTTGCCGCGATTGCTCTTCTGTCCAGGAAGAATCCCCCGGCAAGAAAGGTTGCAGGCGAAAACGAGTGGTTAGTGTGGAATGACAGTCGTAGCAGCGCACCCCGCCTTCGCGCTTCTTTAGAAAAATCGGTTCGACGCGAGTGCGGTACTCCTCGTAGTCGAGAGGAGATTGCGTTTGTGCACCTGCCGCCGAACGCACTGAATTCGATTTCGACTCGTGAACCGGAATTGAACGTAAGAGCGACCGCGATGCAGTCGGACCCGTGACGCCGGCATGCAGCGCAGAGATTCCCAAGGCAGCTAGTACAACCAAGCTCCGAACGCCTTTGTGTTGCGATGTCACATTCTTGATCCAGTAAGGCGGAAGTGGCTACCGGCTCAGCGACCGTAGACCAACAATCGAAACGTCCCCGAAACGGGAGCTGGTTGCGGTTTGGGCTGCTCAGCAGTCGGTGCGGCAGCGGGAGCAAAATCCGCAGTGTCAATGAAAAGTCTGTGTGTCTTGGGATCGAGCGCCATGTTGCGAGCCCCAAATTCAGTTTTGACGGTTTCCACTAAGCTGAATTTGTCAGGCGTGTCTTCATGGAAGATGTGCAAAGTGCCTTCGCGCGTGGCAGTGAAGAGCAAAGCTGTTTCAGGCTCGTAAATGTTCGTGTCCACTCCATCACCGATGGGAAACGTCTGGATAACCTTGCCGCTGTCAGCATCCATGATGGCAAGCACCTTGTTGCGCCCGCCGATGAAGAGGCGGCGATGTTGCACGTCCATTTCCATGGCGGTGGCCCCTCCGGACGGAGCGATCGGCCAGTGGGCTTTTACAGTATTCGTGCGGGAGTCCAGCGCGACGACCTCGTCTTTGTCCTCGATATTGTCATAGATCGTCCCCTTTCCATCAGCCACGGCGTACTCGGGGCGGCCGCCCATTGGAATTGTGGCTACGACGGTCTCTGTGGCCGGGTCTATCACAGTGGCGTCATTGCTTTTCCCGTTCATCGTGAAGATGTGTTTGGAGGCCGCATCGTACAAGATGCAATCCGGATTGCCGCCCGTCTTGATGTGCCCCGCGACTTTCAAGGTCTTCAGGTCGAAGACAACTGCTTCGTCCGCGCCACCGTCGCTGATGAATCCGCGGCCAAGATCAGGGACGAGGGCAATCCCATGTACTCTTTTTAGATCGGGAATACTACCAATGATCGCGCCGCCGTCAGCATCCACGACCTTCACTTCCGTGTTGTGCGAGATGTAGAGATGACGCGTGGAAGCATCGAATGTAATGTAGTCCCAGTATTCCTTGCCGCCAGGCGCGGCGCCGAGCTCGTATTTCTTCAGCAAGTGGTAGCCGCCCTCCGGGGGATTTGCGAGGGCAAGACCGCCGAGCAGCAGGACGGCAGCGCACACTCCGAGGCGATGTAATTCAGAAAACTTCATCGGAAAACCTCCGCAGAAATCCTTGCTCGAACCATGAACCTACGAGTGTGCGGACGGCAGCATTGTGTGCATTTCATCTGGTATTGCACTTGCAGGCCACTCGCAAGGATATTCCAAACTAAGCGCCGGTTCGGCTCAAGGTTGTATTTCGTAAATCTGCAACGCGAGTTTCGCATCCGGTTTGCCCTTGCCGGAGACTGCGATATACAGCCGGTTCAACTCCGGGACGAGGATGGAGGTCCTGGCGCGGAATCCTGTCGGAACGTCAGCGACGTGAGTGTAATGATCAGCGTCCTTCTGCTCGAAGACCGTGGTTGTTTCGGTCCCGGTCACATAGATACGCTTGCGGGGAACATCCATCCACATGTCGTCGTTTTGGGCTGCACATGGAAGCTTAGTGACGACCTTGGCCGTGTCGGTATCGAACACAAAAAATGTTGGCGGTTTTCGCGTGGCGATAAAAACTCGATGATTCGGTTCGTCGAAAGCCAGTGCGTTAGCTGTTTGGGCGCCGGGTATTGGCCATCTGGCAATAACTTTGCGCGCCTCGAGGTCCACCACGCCAACCTCATTTGTGCCGGTAAGATTGACGTACATTTTCTTGCCGGCTTTATCGATGGCCATCGCTTCGGAGTGACTTCCGGGAAGCGTGATGTCGCCAATGTGCTTGAAGGTCTTTGTATCAATGATATTGAGGACGTGAGTTTTGGCGCCAGGCTCATCGCTGCCGCTTTCGACGTAGTAGTATTGATTTACCGGATTAAATACCGCGCCGTCCACGCCGGGGGGAAGCTTGATGGTGCTGAGAATCTTATAGTTCTCCCCGCTCACCAATTCGACCATTCCGAAGTCATCCCCGTCCGTCACGATCAGCTTGTTGACATCCGGCAGAAAAATGGCGGCGTGAGGCTGACCAAATCCCGTGATGCTATGGAGGCGCTTGCCTTCGAAGTTAAATACCTCGACGCTCTTATGATCCTCGGCCGTAAGGAACAACCGTTTGCCTTTGAGGTCTATCGCGAAATGGTCGAAGTCGCCTGAAAAACCCGGCAACGGAGTAGTCGCAATCAATTTCAGCGGCAGCTTCTCTTGCGCACTGGTGGTCAGCGCGAGAAAGAGAACCGTCAAGAGGGAAAAGCCAACGGATTTTCTCACTATCCATCTCCTTATGAACTTGATCGCGAATTAGTCTCCGCGCCTGTGTTGTCGCTGTCTCGTCGACATGTGATGTAGAGAATAATTGAACGGCTCAGGAGTCACCTTAACTCAACATTAATTTCCATTTACCTGGAGTTTTGTCCGGGACAGTTTTAATCAAAAGAGTCATTATTCGCATACCTTCAGCGGCGACCATTCCTCGATTCGTCTTACTAGGAGGTCCATCGGTTGGGTTTAGCTTCTTCACAGCTCGAAGCGGGACGAATTCGGGAACCTGCCACGGCTCCGACTCGCGTGCGTTGGCGTATCGTTGCTCTGCTCGCTTTTGTCGCGGGTCTTACATATTTGGACCGCTTGAACCTGGGTATTCTCGCGAAGTATATCCAAGAGGAATTCCAGTTACCGACGCAGACGATGGGCTGGATATTGGGTGCCTTCAGCCTGGGTTACGCGTGGTTCCACCTTCCCGGCGGATGGTTGGCTGACCGTTTCGGACCACATCGCATTCTGGCGGCGGCAATTCTCTGGTTTTCAGCGTTTACCGCAGCGACGGCGATGGCCCCGACTTTCTTGCTCGTAAAATGGCTTGGGGTAGCTTGGGGACTTGCGATTGTTAGATTTCTGATGGGTATCGGAGAGTCCGCAGCGATGCCGGTCGGGAACAAAATGATGGGCTATTGGCTCGGCTCCAAGGAGCGTGCCTTCGGAACCAGCATCTTTTTGGCTGGGGTTGGAGGCGGCGGAATCATTGCTCCCGTTTTAATAACGTGGATGGCCAACAAGTGGGGTTGGAGAACTCCCTTTTTTGCATTAGGGTTCGTTGGCGTGTTCGCGGCGTTGGCTTGCTACTATTATGTGACCGACCGGCCGCAAGAAAACCCTCGGGTCAACGCCGCTGAACTCGCTATTATATCCGGTGGCGGCAAACCTGAATCGAGTTCCTTATCAGGTCCGCTACGAACGAAAGTGCCGTGGCTGAGGGTCCTCTCTGCCCCGTCCATTTGGGGGCTCATGATCAGCCATTTCTGCCTGGTATACCCGGTCTACATTTTCTTTACATGGTTTTTCATCTACGTGGTGAAGGTTCGTGGCATCACAGTGTCAAAAGCAGGCTTTTGGGGTTCTGCTCCGTTCGTCGCAAATGTCTCTTTGGTACCGCTCTGGGGCTGGCTTTCCGATCGCGCAGCAGAAAAACTCGGCAAGCGGCGTGGGCGCAGGGCGACAGCGTGGATAGGCATAGCGTGCTCCGCGTTATTGCTATGGTCGGGCAGCCATACCGAAAGTAATACTTTGGCCCTCTTACAGCTGACGCTTGCCGCCGGATTCAATTTCGCTGCATCAGCCGTTTTGTGGACTACGTGCAACGACATTTCGACCAAATCGTCAGGATCGATCTCCGGCATGATGACCACGTTTGGCAGCCTTGGAGGTTTGGCGTCGCCGGTGGTGACAGCCGCGGTCGCGACAAGAATGGGTTGGAGCCGCGCGTTGGATTTCGCAGCTTTGGTAACTGCGATCAGTGGTTTGGCTTGGTTCTTTATAGACGCCGATCGAACAATCGAATAGGAGCGGGTTGATTCCTTCCGCCCGCACAATGGCAGATGGAATCAGGTGCGATCTTGAACCAAAAGCTAAAGGCCCTTGCCGCAACGGGCAACTTAAGCACAGGATTTCAAGAGGAGAGCCTTGTTCGCGCAGTGCAGGAGGGTGCCAATTTCGTGGGCTGTGACGCTGGCACCACGGACTCAGGCCCGTATTACCTCGGCTCGGGAAATCCGCGAGGACCTCGTGAAGGCACGAAGCGAAATCTTCGCATCATGCTTCGTGAAGCCCTGCGAGCCGGCATCCCCGTCATCGTTGGCTCAGCCGGACACGCCGGCGGCAAGCCGCACCTCGATTGGACCGTCGAGATTGTCAAGGAACTGGCGCGGGAAAACCAGTGGCACTTCAAGCTTGCCGCCATCGACAGCGAGATAAGCAAAGAGGACTTGCTTCATGCATTTCGTAGAGGCGAACTCGCGCCCCTGCGTCCGGCTCCTGATCTAAATGAGAGCACCATTCAGCAGGCTGAGCGATTCGTAGCGATGATGGGAATCGAGCCGATCCAGGCCGCGCTAGAGGCAGGCGCCCAGGTGCTCGTTGCGGGCCGTTGTAGCGACGTCGCGATTTATGCAGCGTTGCCAGTGCTCAAAGGAATTCCAAAGCATGTGGCGTTTCATGCCGGGAAAATCCTGGAATGCGGGGCGGCGAGCGTTGCACGGCGCCTGTATCCGGACTGCATGGCAGCGGAGTTGGACCAAGAGGGATTCACTGTGGAACCCCCTAATCCGGCCCTGCGCTGCACCCCGCAAAGTGTTGCTGCTCACACTTTGTACGAAAATGCGGATCCCTACCACCTCGTAGAGTCAGGGGGCGCGCTTGATACGACCGCTGCGCAATATGAAGCCATAAGCGACCGCGCCGTGCGTGTGAGCGGGAGCCGGTTTGTGGCGTCCGAAAAATATACCGTCCGCATCGAAGGAGCGGCTTTGGCGGGGTATCGTTCGATTGTGGTGGCGGGGATACGAGATCCCTTGATCTTGCGCCAGCTTGACGAATTCTTGAGGAGTCTGCGCACTGTCGTTGAGCGAAAAATCGAAGACAGCTTGAGGTTACCTAGCGATGCCTACACGCTCAGTTTTCGAGTGTACGGGTGCAATGGCTCGCTGGGTCACCTTGAACCTGTTTTACAATTCGAGGGTCATGAGGTTGGATTGGTCATTGATGTGGTCGCATCCTCACAATCGATGGCCGCAGATATCTTGCCGCTTGTGTGGCACACCGGACTTCATCACCCGATTCCGGAACAGGAAGGATTGATCAGCAATTTTGCATTTCCATTTTCGCCGCCCGGAATTGATGTCGGTCCCGTTTATCAATTCTGCGTCAACCACGTGTGGCAGCTGAATAATCCCTACGAGCCATTTCGGACAGCGATTGAAGATCTGTGAATTCGGACGGCAAAATGAAGGAACTCTGGGAATTTACGAAGCTCATTCGAAGCAAGAATGCAGGGCCATTCGAGCTTACCTTCGACATCGTGTTCAAAGACGCCGATTGCTTTCACCAAGTGATGAAAAGCGGCAAGCTCACCCGCGAGCTCATCGCGCATCTTTACAAGACACAGGTGGAACAGGTGCGGTTCTTCGTAATGGAACGGCTCCTGACAGTGAAAATATCAATTCCCCGTCCGGTCTTCTCTGGGGACTTATTGGATACGGATGTTTACGGAGGGCAGTTTCACGGCCCTCTCGTCCGGCTGCCCGTGGATTTAGTCTGAAGAGTTTGGGTGTAGGCAGTCACACCGCGCATTCCCGGTCGAGGGCCGGGAATGCGCGGTGAAAATGATCTTGATGGCAAATTGAATTTCGCGAGCCGTCGTGGTCGTTCTGGACAGCAAACCCGCCACCCCAGTATCTGCTCCCGACGAATCGAAAATATCCGTGTTGTCGGGAGTTGTGGGCGGAGCGAAATTGGCGTGGTTGAGAATGTTGAAAATCTCAGCCCGGAACTGCACGTTGAAGTTTTCCGAGATTCTCTTAATTCGGTTGTTTTTGAACACCGAGAAGTCCAGGGATGTTATGCCTGGGCCGATTATGATGTTGCGACCTGCGTTGCCGCGGAGGTTGAAGCATCTTAGATCTCCTGCAGGTAGTGGACCTCCGAAAGTGGGAGGTGCAGGGTCGCAATTCGCTGTCCAGAAAGCCATATCGGGTGCGGTGGGAACTGCGAAGCACTCCGTCTTGATGTAATTGTTGGCGTTACCGGGATTCGTGAGGCTCTTGCAACCAGGACCGCCGAGCCGGTTCGGGAAAGCCCAATCGTCATTGCTCAGCGTGCCAGCTGGATCGTCACCGGTACCCCACGTGGGCGTGAACGGCACGCCGTCGCTGACGGTGAGGATCATTCCCAGTTGCCAGCCATCCGTCACCCACTTTGCCGGACCGGCGAATGATTTCGATGAAGGAACCTCCCAGGTGCCATTGACAACCAGCGTGCGGCCGACATTGAAATCGGAAGGTGCACGGTTCAATTTCATGTCGAAGAAATGGAGGCTGGAGATGGAGTTCCCGAACGCGTCGCCGGCCACCGTCGCCGAACTTGTATCAATGCTCTTGCCCCAGGTGTAGGTTCCCTGCATCTGAAAGCCGTGGCTCATACGTTTGGCCAACTGCAACTCGAGGGCATTGAAATAAGAGCGCCCTTCATAAAACATTCCCCGAACTGAGCCATAGTGCGTGTTGTTGGGATCCGGACCGACGCATACCGGCGGGTCGGGGTCGGGGGGGCCGTTGGGATCTGTTGCATTGCATTGTGGGGTAAAGAAGTTTCCGAATACATCTACTTTCGGCCAGAGGTATCCGTCGGAGGTCTTCGCCGGTATGAAAATACGTGCGTCATCCACCCGGAAGGGCTGATGCACGCCGCGTGACCCCACATAGGCAACCATCGACGTTAGGCTCGGAGTGAGCTGGTATTGCACATTGAGGTTCCACTGTGTCACGTAATTGCGCTTGGGATTGGGATCAATGTACGTTGCGCGTAATTTGTTCGACGGCAGCGGCGGAAGATTGTTGAAGAACGTGCCGGTTCCCGGATTCTTAATGGAGGTATATTGGAAGAAAGGAGCCGCCAGTGTGGTCAGAAGTGTGAACTGATAAGGCAGCGGGAGCACATCAAATAACCCGGCACCGCCGCGGACGGCCATCTTTCCTGTACGGAACGGGTCCCAGGCAAAACCGATGCGCGGCTCGAAATTCTTGGTCGTGGGATTGTTGAAAAAGGGGCCGGTCCCGGCACAGCCCGTGACAGCCACTCCACATATGGGTTGTGCGTCGGTGAGGTTTCTCAAGACCGCGATTTTTCCGTTGGTCTCGGTTGGCACACTGGTCATCTCGTAACGCAGGCCCAGATTTAGTGTCAAGTTGGGTTTCCAGCGCCAATCGTCTTGTACGTATACCCCGAAGAGGGTCTGACGAAGGTTGCGTGGTGACAGGGAGCTGGCGATGCCCCCCTGGAACCTGCCCGGCTGATTCTGGTAGAAAGCCTGCAAGCCGCTAAACTTGAAGATTCCATTTGGATCGGAAAGGGCCCTGATATTGAGCAACATACGCTCGACGGTGCCGCCGAATTTGATCGTGTGCGTTCCTTTGTTAACAAAAGCATCGTCGTAAACCTGGAACGAATTCCAACCGTAGTAATAAGCGGATTCCCCGCCCACCCCGCCCAAAAACGGCGTAATTCCGGTGATAAACACCTGAGGCGCAGTGCGACCCGAAAAAGTGCCCAGAGATGTTTTGGCTGCCTCCGGTACAAGAGCGCTCAGGCCTTGGTTGTTGTTTACGATTTGGTGGTTATAACCAAAGCGGAAACTATTCGCGACGTTCGTCTTGAAGAGGTGAGTCTCCTCGACGGCAACTATCTGCCTCGAGGTATTGCTGCCGAGCAAGACATCATTCACACCGTCGGGAGACGTGTAAGGAGTTTTGTCAAACATGTAGGTGCCAGACAGGTTGTCCTTTTCGGATATTTTGTGATCGAGGCGGGTGGTGACGAAATTTTCGTTGACAACCTGTTGACCGGCAAACTTGTATTCCGCGATGTCTGGGTTCGCCGTAGGGCCTGCGTTGGGCAGGTGGAAAAAGGGGAGGAAAAGTATGGCCTGATTATCTACACAGATGTTCGACTGCCCAGGCACAATTAGTGTTGTTCCGGGAGGGCACGAAGCCACGGGAGGATTTCCGTTGTTGAGGATTCCGTTGCGAGCGTCTGGAGAAGGCACTGTGGTAAGTGCTGTGATGCCCTTGGACTGCCGAATACCTTCGTAGTCGGCAAAGAAGAATGTGCGGTTTTTCACAATCGGTCCCCCGATCGCGCCGCCAAACTGGTTGCGCTTGAAGGGAGGAGTGCCGCTCGGATCATCAAAAAAGTTTCTGGCATCCAGATGGTTATTACGCAGAAATTCGTAGACGCTTCCGTGCAAGCCGTTGGTCCCGGAGCGAGTAACGGCGTTGACGACTCCTCCGGAGGTCTTACCGTACTCCGCCGAATAGTTGCTCGTGAGGACCGAGAACTCCTGAATGGCGTCCACGCCCAGGTTTCCTCCTAGCACACTCCCAGGGGCTCCATTGGCGTAATCGTTGAGGCTAATGCCGTCCAAACGATAATTGTTCTGCTGCGGGCGCGCACCAGAAATCGTTAGCTGCTGGCCGAAACCACGATTGCCACGATCCGCTCCTACTGAGAAGGTCGGCTGGGTCTGGATAGTGCTGACACCGGCCTGCAAGGCTGCCAAATCCGTCCAACTGCGGCCATTGAGAGGCAGCTCACGGACGGTAGTGGCGTTGACGGTAGCACTAATTTCTGAGCTGGTGGTTTGTACGGAAGGGGCATCGGTAGACACTTCTACCTTATTCGAGACTGTCCCGATCCGGAGTGCGAGATCGAAGACTTGCTGCGCCCCTACAGAGATCCTAATTCCTGACTTAATCTCGGTGTCGAATCCCTGTGCAGAGATGGTGACCTGGTAGTCTCCGGGCAGCAAGTTCGCCGCTATGTAGAAGCCGTCCGAGTTCGTCGTAACTGTAGTAGTAATTCCGGTTGCCACATTCCGGATCAAAACCTTGGCTTGAGGCACAAGTTTGCCGGAAGGGTCCGTGATCGTGCCGGAGAGCGTTCCACCTGCCACTTGGCCGCGGGCCGGAACTGAAAAACAAATACTTATTATTAGGAGAACAGCAAACGAGCAACAAAACAAATATCCTGTAGAAATTCTTCGAGAGGACACTAGATCACCTCCACCATTGGGGTTGAGCCTAGTTCAGAGCCCAGGATGATGCCTTAACGCAAAATTAATTTCTGTTTAGGTGTGATTTCGAGAACGGCTTCCTGGGGATGAGTAATGGGCAATATCACCGTGAATGTTGAACCGACTCCCACTGTGCTCTCACAGTCAATGGTGCCACCGTGTGCGATGGCGATGGCCTGCGCAATGGCCAGACCGAGCCCTCCGCTGTGGGCTTCGCCGCTATTCAAAGGTGCGGCCCGGTAGAAGCGATTGAAGATCAAGGGAAGGTACTCGTTAGCGATTCCAATGCCCTGATCCTGAAAGCGTGCTCGAATCATGGAATCATGGCACTCGAGAGTCACGCGGATGCGCGTGCCATCCGGAGAGTATTTGATTGCGTTGTCAAGAAAGATTAAGAACAGCTGGTGAAGGAAAGCCTCATCCCCAGTGCAGGCAATCTCCTGATTCAGATCTCGCACGATAGAGATACCCCTGGAGCGCGCCCGCGAGGTCACCAGAGCGCAAGCTTCTTCGAGAACTTCGTTGATGTACAGCGGTTCGCGGATCAGATGTAATTGCCCAGCGTCGGCCATCGAGAGAGTGAACAGACCTTCCACGATCCTCGTCAGTTTCTTGAACTCATCGTCGAATACGCAAAGAGTCTGGCGATATTCCTCCGTGCTCCGTGGTCTAGAGAGCAGCAGCTCTGTCTCTCCGTGAAGAACTGCGAGTGGAGTGCGCAACTCGTGCGAAGCGTCTGTCACAAATTGGCGTAACTGGAGAACGGCCGAATCAACGCTCTTCAATAGATGATTAAAGGTTACCGCCAATCGCCCAAGCTCATCATGAGGGGAACGCACCGGCAGCGGTGTCCAAAACCCTTGTCGGTTTGTCACACGTTTAGCCATCAGAGCAGCATGTCTGGTCAGCTCCTTGATTGGCGCAAGGCTTCTCCCGACGTAAAGTGCTGATATTCCGGCGGTCAGCAGGGGGCTGAAAGGAAAAAGAAGCAAGGCTACTCGTCCAAAGCTGTC
>WNFT01001146.1_pt1 | contig 22553 bp, 18 predicted proteins | sample 5400191 | NCBI WGS metagenome assembly WNFT01 (sample SAMN13153359, study PRJNA577476) | soil metagenome | isolation source: 80 cm saprolite under Madrone tree | place: USA:California | collected 2016-06-14 | reverse complement strand
TGGGGTCTCGCGCCTACCTGTCCGTACCGATGCTGAGGGAGGGTGTGCCGGTCGGCGCCATCACCGTGGCCCGCCGCGAGCGGGGATCGTTCCCGGCCCGGCAGGTCGAGTTACTCAAGACGTTCGCCGATCAGGCCGTGATCGCCATCGAGAACGTGCGGCTGTTCACGGAGCTCCAGACAAGCAACCGCGAGTTGACGACGGCGCTCGACACGCAGACCGCCACCAGTGACATCCTGCGAGTCATCAGCCGCTCGCAGACGGACGTCCAACCGGTGTTCGACGCGATCCTGGACAGCGCTGTCCGATTGCTGCGAGGGTACTCGGGCCTAGTGACCCGGATCGCGGGCGATCAGATCGAGCTAGCCGCGCTCACGAGCACCGATGGCGCTGGCGATGCTGTCACGAGGGCGGTCTTCCCACAGTCGCATCAATCCGACGGGCCGCACGCCCAGGCCATGCGCGATCGAGCGCCGATCAATATCGCCGACGCCCAGACCGATCCCCGAGTGCCCGAAGCGGTGCGGACCAACGCCCGTGCCCGTGGCAGCCGAAGCTGGGTTATTGTGCCGCTGCTCCGTCACGACGAGGCCGTCGGGACCATTGCGGTGACCCGCCGCGAGCCCGGTGGGTTCACTGACGACGAGATCGCGCTCCTCAAGACCTTCGCCGACCAGGCCGTGATTGCGATCGAGAACGCCCGCCTGCTAACCGAGCTGCAGGCGCGGACGCAGGAGCTGACCCGCTCGGTCGAGCAGCTCACGGCCCTCGGTGATGTCGGGCGCGCGGTCAGCTCCTCGCTCGATCTCGACACCGTCCTCACCACGATCGTCAGCCGGGCGGTGCAGCTCTCGGGCACCGACGGGGGGACGATCTTCGAGTACGATGAAGGCACGGAAGAGTTCTCGCCGCGCGCGACGCTCAATGCGGACGAGAGCCAGTCCGCGATGCTGCGCGCGACGCGATTGCGCCGGGGCGAAGGCGCCGTCGGCCAGATGGCGGTGACGCGGGAGCCGCTCCAGATCCCGGACATCGCGGCGGAAGGCGCCTACGAGAGTCGGCTGCGTGGGGCGTTGCTCGAGGCAGGGACGCGCGCCGTCCTCGCGATTCCCCTGCTCCATGAGGAGCGCATCGTCGGGGGCCTCGTCGTTACTCGTCGCACGCCCGGCGCGTTCACCCCTGAGGTCGTCGAGATCCTGAAGACGTTCGCCACCCAGTCCGCGCTCGCGATTCAAAACGCACGGCTGTTCCACGAGATCGAGCGCAAGAGCCGGCAGCTCGAAGTCGCGAGCCAGCACAAGTCCGAGTTCCTCGCCAACATGTCGCACGAGCTGCGCACCCCGCTGAACGCCATAATCGGGTTCTCCGAGGTCCTGGCGGAGCGAATGTTCGGTGACCTCAACGAGAAGCAGGAAGAGTACCTGAAGGACATTCACGCCTCCGGGCAGCACCTCCTGTCCCTGATCAACGACATCCTCGATCTCTCGAAGGTCGAGGCCGGTCGCATGGAGCTGGAGCTGGCCGACTTCCACCTGCCCCAGGCCATCGACAACGCCCTGGTCCTCGTGCGGGAACGGGCGAGCCGACGGGGGATCATGCTCGGGCACTCTGTCGATGACCGGCTGGGGCAGATCCGGGGCGACGAGCGGAAGGTCAAGCAGGTGCTCCTGAATCTCCTCTCCAACGCCTTGAAGTTCACGCCCGAGGGGGGCCGGATCGACGTCAGCGCCCGTGCGCATGACGGCGTCGCCGAGATTGCCGTGTCGGATACCGGGGTCGGCATCGCGCCGGAAGATCAGGAGGCGGTCTTCGAGGAGTTCCGGCAGGTGGGGTCGGGAGACAAGAAGGTCGAGGGCACCGGCCTCGGGCTGGCGCTCTCCCGGAAGTTCATCGAACTCCACGGGGGGCGGATCTGGGTGAAGAGCCAGGCCGGGCAAGGCTCGATTTTCACATTCACGCTTCCGGTGCGTCGTCAGGAATGAGCCGATCCCGCTACAGTAAACTCACGAACCCCGTGTCTCATTCTTGTTGACAGGTTCCGGAATGCCGTGCTGACTAACCCTCGTGGTTTGAATCCGCCCCGTGTGGAGGCGACCGATGCGCGGGGCGCCGCCGGCGCCTCGCCGGGTTCAAGTTGCCAGGCGCGACCGTCCACAAAGGCTGCCCGGGCCCGGCAGAGGTGCCCTGGGGTTCATTGCGCCCTTCTTATCTCAAGCCACCCGATACCACGAGGGTCTCCCCGGTCATGTACTTGGAATCCGACGACGCCAAGAACACCGCCGCCGGCGCGATATCGTCCGGTTGCCCCACACGTCCGAGCGGTGCCTGCGTCTCGACCATCTTCTGGAAGTCGCTTCCGACGAATCCAGTGGAATGTGTCCCCTCTGTCTCGATCATTCCCGGGCTGATCGCGTTCACCCGGATCTTTCGCGGGCCGAGCTCCTTCGCCAGCACGCCCGTGATCGCGTCGACTCCGGCCTTGCTCGCCGCGTAGAGCGTGGAGTTTGGCGCCCGCAGGGTACTCGCGATCGACCCGATGTTGATGATGCTTCCCCCCTCGGGCCCCATGTGCTTCACCGCCTCCCTCGTCGTGAGTAACAGACCGAGGACATTGAGGTCGAAATGCCGATGGAACAGGTCCTCGGTCACCTCTTCAAGCGGCGCGAACTCGTAGAAACCGGCATTGTTGACCAGGATGTCGATCCGGCCAAACGCCTTCTTGGCTTCCGAAAACAGGCGCTCGATGTCCGCCTGCTTCGACACGTCGCCCTGCACCGCGATAGCCTTGGCGCCGCGGCCCGAAATGTCGCCAACCACGCGGTCGGCGCCTTGCTTGCTCGAGGAATAGTTCACCACTACCGCCGCACCCTCGTCCGCGAGCGCTTTCGCGATACCTGCCCCGATCCCTTTCGACGCTCCCGTCACGACGGCCACCTTTCCTACCAGCTTCTGGCTCATATCAAGAGCTCCTTTGAGCGATGGCGGCTAGGGCACCTGGCAGGCGCGTGGCCGCCCACGCGAGTCCTCTCAAGGTCTTCATGCCACCTCCCGCGTCGGCGATTGACGGCAGGCTCCCGGATACCGCAGTCCTGTACTGATGATCTCGCCCCCGTCAAGGCGGAGACGATCCGCTTGTTCAGTTACGAGAGGAGCGCGGCGCAGTCGAGGTCCTCAAAAGCGGCGAGAATGCGATGCAGGTGGGGCCACCAGACGCCCGCGGGAAGCTCCAGTGACTGCTGCCACACCGGCGTCGCCAGATGTCCGATGACCGCGAGTCGATAGTCCTCCCACAGCCGATCGAGGCTGTAGTCGGTGACGCCGTGGGCAAGCAGACCGGCATGGTAGCGCTCGATGAGCGGCGCCTCCAGCCGTGCACGGCGCTCCGGATACCAGTGCAAGGCCATCATGTAGGCCAGGTCGAAGGCACCGCGCCCGATGCGCCAGGCATCCCAGTCGATAAGGTAGATGCCGGACGCGACGTCGTCACGCGGGTAGAGAAGATTCCAGACGTGCGCATCGCCGTGGGCGAGCGTGTAGGTCGCGTAGAGGCGCTTCGGCGTGTACAGACGTTCTCGCGCGTCGAGCACGCGCGCATAGTCCGCTCGGGCTCCCGACCCGAGCCGGTCGCCGAGCGTTTCTGCGAAGTGTTCGTAGCGTCTGCGATAGTCGGCTCCGAGCTTCGCCAGCGCCACCTCGTCGAGGAACGTGCCTACCTCCCGACCGAGCCGTGGGTGGCGCCACCAGAAGGCGTGGAAGATCGCCCACGTGTCCACGATGCGCTCGCACGCCTGGACCGACGGCGGGAGAGGCCACTGGGTGAGAACCGTGTGCGTCTCCGATAGGTCCTCCAGCAGAAGATGAAAGCGACCCGACGAGCGTTCCGCGTCGTAGCAGCGCGGGAATGGACCACCCGGCATGAGCGGCGCGGCCTGGGTATAGAAGGCCACCTCGCGCTCGCCGACGATAGCTTGGAGGCCGGCACCGAGCCCGTCGCGCGAGGACTTCAGGAGCAAGCGGGTCGGGGCCTCGCCGGGCGCGTCGAAGGAGTACTCCACGCGCAAAGGCATGATCGTGGACACGAGCATCGTACGGGGCTGTTCGGGGTGAATCGCGGTGACGCGCCCGAATGGAAGCGCGCCGCTCGCCCGCAGGCGCTCGGTGAGCTGATCGGGGAGGAGGTCGCCGGGCCCAGTGCCTACCACGGTAGGCGCAAGTATAGCGTCTGCGGCAAGCGCTGCGAGTATGGCGTAGAGAGAACATCCTGAGGGCGTACACACATGTTAGAATCTCACAAGGTGCTGGCGGAGAGCTTGCGCACATCGCAGTCCACGATGGCCCGCGTGTGAGGTTTCCGAGGTAGACGATGGCGTTCTCATCCACAATTGCCGACCTGACTCGACTGCAGGAAATCATCCGCGTTTTCAGCCTCGCCGGCTTCGGAGACATCTTCAAGCAAATGGGCCTTGAAGACGCTGCTGAGCTCACCGGCAAGTTCATGGGTTGGAAGTATGCAGATGAGCTCGCGCACCTCGAACGACCCCGACGTCTATGCCGCGTCTTTGAAATCCTCGGGCCGACTTTTGTCAAGCTTGGCCAAGTTCTTGCGACTCGCCCTGACCTGTTCGGACCCCAGTGGATCACCGAATTCGAAAAACTCCAAACGCAAGCTCCTCCACTGGACTTCGAGGAGCTTCGTCCTCAGATCGAGGTAGATCTCGGAGCCCCCCTCAAAGAGATCTTCGAGGAGGTAGACGCCACTCCACTCGCCGCCGCTTCAGTGGCCCAGGTTCACCGGGCGACGTTGAAAGACGGCACCAAGGTGGTGCTCAAGATTCAACGGCCCGGGATCCGGCCGAAGATCGAAGCCGATATGCGCCTGTTGGCCTATCTGGCGTCGTTGGCTGAAAGGCATGTCCCTCAGCTGGCCGCCTTTAACCCTCAGAAGGTCGTCCAGCAATTCGCGAAGTCGCTGCAAAGCGAGCTCAACTTCACGACCGAGGGACATAATGCCGAGCAAGTTGCGGCCAATTTTGAGGGCAATGATCAGATCCTGATTCCCAGAATCTATTGGGAATGGACGAGGGAACGCATCAACGTTCAGGAATTTGTGGATGGGATCCCCGGACTGAACCTTCGAGCCATCGATGCAGCCGGAATGGATCGCAAGCGCATTGCCCAAACAGGGGCGAGCGCGGTGCTCAAAATGATCATCATGGATGGGCTGTTCCACGCCGATCCGCACCCCGGGAACTTTTTCATCTTGCCGGGTGAGCGCATCGCCTTCATCGACTTTGGCATGATCGGACGCGTCTCCGAGGTCAGACGGCAACAGATCACGAAGCTGCTGCAGGCGTTGCTGCAGAATGACGCGGAGGCCCTCTGCGCGATTCTCTTGGGGTGGGCGGACAGAGAAGGAGATGACCCGGGCGAACTGCAGGGAGCCGTAGAGGAGTTTTTAGGCACGTATGGCGGGAAATCCGTGGGTGCCGTGGATTTGTCGGTCATGGTAGGGGACTTGTTGAGTTTGATCCGAGAGAACAAGCTCACGATGCCGCCGGATCAAGCCATGCTCCTCAAAGTTTTTGTCTCGCTGGAAGGGGCATTCAAAAAGCTCGATCCTGACTTTGACATGATGGTCGCTATACAACCCACCATTAATGAGGTTGTCATCGACCAGTTATCGCCGCAAGCCTTGGGGAAACGCGGACTCAAAGTTCTCACACAATATGTGGAGTTGTTCGCTGATCTGCCGAAGGAGATACGCCGCGGAATCTATACGGTCAAGACCGGTAATCTGAAGATACGCGTAGAATTGAGCCAGCTGGATGAAATGCACCGTAAGTTCATGCGAGGCGCCCGCCTGCTGGCCCTGGCCGGCATCACCTCAGCAGCGCTGATCGGAGGCTCCATTCTCATGGCTTTGACAAAAAAGCCCAGGGAATGAACGGCCACGGCTTCTCGACGTGAGACCGGCGCCCCGCCGCCTCGCGCCGGCCGCCGGAGCGGGATGGCGGCGCTGGCCCGTCCGCATTCACACGGTCATCGTCAACGTGCGGCACGCAGCCGACCTCGGGCGAGGCGGACGGCACGAGCCAACCCAACAGCCACGAACGGAGAATGCCAATGGCGCGCAAAGCGAAGGCCAGGACGGAGCGGGCTCAGGGCATGTCACCTGCACGGAGAGTCGGGGCAAGCAGCCGGACGATCACCAGCGCGGAGATCATCGCCACGGGTGTCGTGAATCTCGTGAAGAACACGCTCGTGACGACACTGTCCGGAGTCCGGGACGTCGGAAGTGAAGTCGGGGAGGCCGCAGCGGCCGCGGTCCGCGGCTCCATGAGGGCCGCCGAGCAGATCGGCGGCGACCTCGGCAGCGTCGCCAAGCAGGCCGTCAAGGGCACGGTCCACGCCATGGAAGCGATCGGCGGCGATCTCGGCCCCGTCGTGCACGCCGTCTCGAAGGGAGCGGTCAAGGCGGCCAACGACGTCGGAGGGGATGTCGCGGTGGTCGCGCGGAAAGCGGTCGAGGGCACGATCGAGGCCGCCCGGGAGACCGGCGCGGATGTGGGTAGCCTCGCGACAGGCGCGGCCAAGGGGGCGATCGAAGCGGCCGACCGGATCGGCTCCGCCGCCGGCCGCACCGTGCGCGCGGCGCTGTCGGGAACCATCGGTGGAACACGGGTGATCGTCGAGGAGGCGCTTCAGCGCTCGCGGCCAGCGCCGCCCCGCGTGCCGCGGCAGCGGAAGAAGAGGAAGACAGCCCCGGCAGCGCGGTAGCCGCCTCGGCCCAGAAGGTCGCCTAGCGCAGGCGCTTTGCTCCCATCAGCACTCAGCCAGGCGACGATCCATCAGTATGTGACGGCTCTCTACAGGCATTTCAACGTCGGGAGCCGTGTTCAGCTCCTGGCCACCATCATGAGGCGGACCGGACGGGAGCAGTTGCCGTCGTCGCGGTAGCTGGCTCCTACTTCGGCAGCATCGCCACCAGCGGGTCGAGGTTTTTCGGGTCGGGCGTGAGCGTGCCCGGGGGGACGCGGGTGATCAGCTCCACGACCTTGTCGTTGAACGGGGTGGCGACTCCGACCTGGCGGCCCTGCTCGGAGACGTAACCGTTCAGGTACTGCACCTCGGTGCGGCGCCCGCGCATGACGTCCTGGAGCAGCGACGGCCGTCCGCCCGCCAGCTCTTTGGCGCGCTCCGCCATGTCGCCCTCGACGTCGGCGAGCATCCGCCCTTCGGCGGCGTCGACGAAGCGCTGGGCGGTGATGCCCCAGATCGGCTCCACCTCGTGGCCGCGGGCCCGGCCGACCTTGATGGTCTCGGCGGCCAGATGGATGGCCACGCGCCGCACCCCGTCCCGGGTGCGGACCTCGGCCGAGCCCAGGCCGGACAGGCCAGCCAGGCCGTTGGCCATGCAGTTCACGGAGAGCTTCGACCATCGCTCGCCCCAGAGGTTGGTCGTCACCTTGGTCGGGGCCACGTCGCACATGATCTTGGCGATCCGTTCGGCGCGCTCGGTCACGGTGCCGTCGTGCTCGCCGATCTTGAAGCCGACCTGACTCCGGTCGGTGCGGATGGCGTGGCCCGGCTCGTACATGCCGGCCCCGATGGTGATGACGCACCCCAGGCACCGTTCGCGGCCCGCCACGGCAGCCACCCGCTCGTCGTTGATGCCGTTCTGGAAGTCGACGATGATCCCGTCGGGCTTCTTCAAGTACGAGAGCCCGAGGGCCAGCGCCCACTCCGTGTCGTAGGACTTCACGGAGATGAACACGGCATCGAACGGCTCCGCCACCGACTGCAACTCATGGATCAGGAGCGCGCGCACGGGAATCAGGTGCTCGCCGCAGGTGCCCGAGAGCCGCAGCCCGACCTTCTTCATCGCCTCGACGTGGTCCGGCCACTGGTCGATCAACGTCACGTCGTGCCCGGCCTTGGTCAGGAGCCCGCCCACCACGCTGCCGATTGCCCCGACCCCGATGATGCCGATTCGCGTGCTCATGAGCGCGAGTCGCGCACCACCAGCTCGGCGACAGGAACACCCGAGCGGAACCGCTCGACGAGGGTATCCGGATCGTACTCCACGCCGATCGGATTCTGGTCGAAGGCCGGCGACAGCATCCAGTCCTGGCCTTCCTTGGCCGTGGCGAAGTTATCGATCTGCAGCTCCACCCGGTTGCCGTCGGGGTCGCGGTAATACATCGACGTGGTCGGTCCGTGGTTGACGCAGAAGAAAGGCCGGATCCCACGATCCCTGAGTCGGACGTAGTTGTCGAGGAACTCCCCCATCGAGCCGAAGGTGAAGGCGACGTGGTGCAGGCCCGGCTGCTCGACGGGCTTGACGCCCAGCTCGGTCGCGGCCGGATCCCGCGGGGCGAGCGGGCCGAAGTCCAGGAAGGCCACGCGGTGATGCTCGTCATCGTACGTCGCGAAGGAAAGGTGCTTGTTCTCGTAGATCACGTGCGCGCCCAGGACGGCGCAGTACCAGTCGCGCATCTCGGCCATCCGGTTGGTCTGGTAGACGAGGTGAGCCAGCTTTGTCGGCGGCATTGTCCTCTCCTCCTGCGGGCCGGGCCCGCTCACGCAGTTCTGGATGCCCGTGTCACCGCGCAGATGGAACCGTAGCATCCCGGGCCGATCCTGTCAGGGCGCGCTGGACAAGTCAAACGAGAGCCTCGAGGCAACACCTTGACAGGCCCAGGCGCAGGCCCTATAACCGTCGCCACACGCCGCCGTGGGAAAACCAAGCGGTACCCGAATCCATCGAGTGGAGGTGCATCCCCATGGAGGTCACTCGTCGCGAGCTGCTCAAGGGCGCGGCAGCGCTCGGCGTGGCCGGCGCGCTGCCGCAGGCGCTCCCGGGCGCGGCGCAGGCCCAGACCACGCAGAAGAGAGAGCTCGTCACCGCCCAGGGCGGCGACATCTCGAAGTTCGACCCGCACTACAGCACGTCGTCCAACGACATCCGCGTGTCGTTCAACCTGTTCGACAACCTGACGAGCCGCCACCCTGACGGCAAGCTCCACCCCGGGCTGGCGACCGAGTGGAAGCTCGAGGGGCAGACGACCTGGAGGTTCAAGCTCCGCCAGGGGCTCAAGTTCCACAACGGCGATCCGTTCACCTCCGCGGACGCGAAGTTCAGCGTCGAGCGCACGTACGATCCCGCCGTCAAGACGATGGTCTCCACGGCGCTCGCCACGATCGACCGCATCGAGGCGCCCGATCCGTACACGCTCGTCATCCACACCAAGAAGCCCGACCCGCTGCTGCCCGCGCGGCTCGCCTTCTACGGCGGCCAGATCGTGCCGAAGAAGTACATCGAGGCGGTCGGCAACGACGCCTTCAACGCCAAGCCGGTTGGTACCGGGCCCGTCAGCTTCAGCTCCTGGGTCAAGGACGACCGGGCCGTCTTCGACGCCTACGGGGGCTACTGGGGCGGCAAGATCGACGTGGACCGCTGGATCATGCGCGCGATCCCGGAGACGGCGCCGCGCATCGCGGCTCTCCTGAAGGGCGAGACCGACGTCATCGTCCAGGTGCCGCCCGACCAGGGCGAGCGCATCAGCGGCAACCCCTCGACGCGGGTCGCGGGCGTCCTCTACGCGGGGCTGTACGTCCTGGGCGTGAACAGCAAGCGGCCGCCCCTCGACAACCCGCTCGTCAAGCAGGCGCTGTCGCTCGCCATCGACCGCGACCTCATCGTCAAGGAGCTGTGGAAGGGGCGCGGCATCGTGCCCAGCCAGCCCATCGCCAAGGGTGACAACCACTACGATCCGAAGCTGCCGCCGCTGGGCTACAACCCGAAGGAGGCGCGCGAGCGGCTGAAGAAGGCCGGGTACAAGGGTGAGGAGATCTTCATCGAGACCACCGTGGCCTACGTGGCGCAGGACAAGGCCATGTCCGAGGCCATCGCGTCGATGTGGAAGGACGTGGGCGTCAACGTCAAGGTCGAGGTCATCGAGTTCTCCGTGCGCGCCCAGAAGAACCGGGAGCGGAGCTTCAAGGGCCTCTACTGGGGCGACCCGACCTCCACGCTCGGCGACCCGGACGGCATGATGTGGCGCCTGCTCGGTCCGGGCGGGCCGTACGATTACTGGCGCGACGCCAAGTTCGACGAGCTCGGCAACGCCGCCCGCTTCTCCGTCGACGAGAAGTTCCGCGCCGACGCGTATCGCGAGATGACGAAGATCTTCCTCGAGAACTTCCCGTGGCTGCCCGTCATCCAGCCCTACGAGGACTACGGGATGCAGAAGTACGTCGAGTTCACCCCGAATCCGAACCAGCAGTTCGAGATCCGCCGCTTCAACTTCAAGTTCCGCCGCGCCTAGGCACTATCCTCGACGAAAGGATCGGCGCACGCCCGGGATTCGAACCCGTGTTTGCCGTCGGCCACGCGTTAGTCGCTCTGAACCGCGAACCACTCAGAAGCATGCTTGAACCACTCCGCCATCCACCCGGAGGGCGGCACCGTTGGTCGCGGCGGACAGCGGGCTGCACACGTAGGTCACCAGATTGGCCACCTCTTCGGTCGTCGCGAACCGCTTCAAGAGTGAACCCGGTCGGACGGTCTTGAAAAACTCCTCTTCAAATTCTGCAAAAGGTTTGCCGCCGCTCAGCTGGCCCGCAAATTCCTCTACACCGGCGGAACGCGTTGGGCCGGGCAATACCGCATTCACCGTGACTGCGGTGCCCGTACACGATTCGGCAAGGCCCCGCGAGACGGCCAGCTGCGCGGTCTTCGTCATGCCGTAATGGATCATCTCGGCGGGGGTATTGATCGCGCTCTCGCTGCTGATGAAAACGATGCGCCCCCAGTTCCGCTCCTTCATGCCGGGGAGATACGCACGGCTCAAGCGCACGCCGCTGAGCACGTTGACTTCGAAGAACCGCCGCCATTCCTCGTCGCTAATATCCTCAAACGACTTTGGCTCGAAAATGCCGAGGTTGTTCACGAGAATGTTCACGAACGGAAACCGCTGGAGCAGCGTCGCGGTCGCCGCCGCCGTGGAGAGATCGCCCGCGAAGCTTTCAATCCTGGCATCCGGCACGGTCTGTTCAATCTGCTCCTTCGCCTCAGCGACCGCTATCTCCGAACGACCGTTCACGATGACTCGTGCGCCTTCGCGAGCCAGCCCGGCGGCGATGGCAAAGCCAATGCCTTTGCTGGAGCCCGAGACGAGGGCTGTCTTGTCAGTTAGTTTCAAGTTCATGGAGGAAGGCCGTCAGGCCAGCCCACGTTGGAGGCTAGAACGAGGGCCAGGGTGCCCAGAGCTCCCGGAAGATCGGGGACGCTCAAGTAGCCCTGGACCGCATCGCTCGGCAGTTGCTGCCGCCGTGCCCAGTCATGACTCTATTCTGATGCCGCGAAGGCCGGACATCCTTCAGGCTGCAGACTCATTCCAGTATGCGCCCACGGTTTGGCGCCCCGTTGAGGAGTGGGAGGGGCGGCTGGGTCACGGGCGCAGAGGGCGTCGTGGGAGGGGACACCGGTGGCGGGGAGGCGCCGAATGTGGTCGGCGCGCCCGGTAGCGTCTGGATGGTGCCCGGTGGAGTCTGCGTGGCGCCGGGTGGCAACTGCGAGCCTCCAGGCGGTATCACCTGGGATCCACCGAGAGGCCGCTGAACCTGTGCTGTGAGCTGGCTTCCGGCAGCGAGAGCAGAGTCACAGCCGGCGACGAGCACAACTACTGCCCAGACGGTAAGCACGGCGACGAACGTGCGCTGTGTCATGGGATGAGTCCTCCCTCACTCTCGATGCTGCATCCACCCCACCGAGATTCCTGCTCGGTTCCTTTTCGCAAGACCACGACAGCGCAGAGGCCCCCTAGCCGTCGGTTCACGGCGATGAATCCAAATAGCGCATTCTTGCGGAACTGTGCCATCGAAGTGGTCCCTGCCTCGTCGTAACAATGAGTCAGGCGAAGGGCATCGACAGACAGGAGGAGAGTCATGAACCGAAAGGGTCCTATGATGATGGGGCTCGCGCTGCTGCTCGGAGCCGGGATCAGTTTGGCGCTGCCGGGCGTGTCGGGCCGGTCAGCCGCGGCCGCCGATGAACCACGGGCCTCCGCGCACGTGAGCGCCGGGATGGGGTTGGTCAGGGCAGTTGATGCGGGCACCAGCACCCTGGTCCTCGAGACACGAAGCGGCGCTCAGCGAGTCCATGTCGCTCCCGCTGCAACCATTCGTGACGATCATGATGATGCGCTCGCGCTCGGCGAGATCAAGCCGGGGGATGCCGTCACCTACGAAGGCACGTCCGGGGTCGCCACCGAACTGCACGTTGCCCGCGGATTCTGGGCCATACCCTGAGAAGCGTGAATGGTCCAGGTCACGAACTGACCGACAGGGACGGTCTGCTCGGTCTTGCATGCCGGCCTCCCTCACCACCATGCAGGTCGGGAAGGGCGCGCCGATTCCAAGATAAGAGGTATCAATATGATTGATCGACGCACTTTCTCCACAGCGCTTGTAGCCGGTCTCGCAACCTCGCTGCTCGGCCGCTCACGCACGGCCCAGGCTCAACCGGCGGTCAGTGTCCGCAATGTCGTCCTCGTCCATGGGGCATATGCGGACGGTTCCTGCTGGTCCGAAGTCATTGGACGTCTTCAGCGTGTCGGCCTGAAGGCAACGGCGGTGCAGAATCCGCTCACCTCGCTAGCGGACGACGTCGCGGCCACGCGCCGCATCCTTGCGCTGCAGGACGGGCCGACGGTGCTCGTAGGCCATTCCTGGGCCGGAACAGTCATCACCGAGGCTGGAGCTGATCGCAAAGTCTCTGCTCTTGTCTACGTCGCTGCTCGCGCGCCAGATGCCGGCGAGGACTATGCGGCACTGGCTGCCACATTTCCCACGCCACCGGCAAATGCCGGCCTCGTCAAGGCGGGCGGCTTCGCCCAGCTGAGCGAGGAGGCCTTCCTCAAGGACTTCGCCGGTGGCGTCGATCCAGCCAGGGCACGTGTGCTCTACGCGGTTCAGGGGCGGATCGCCGACACGCTGTTCGCTTCGCGGACGACCGCCGCAGCGTGGAAGCTCAAGCCTTCTTGGTATGCCGTATCGAAGCGAGATAGAACCACGGCCCCTGAGCTGGAGCGTTTCCTTGCAAGCCGTATGCATGCGAAGACGATCGAGGTGGACGCCAGTCACTTGTCTCTGATCACTCACCCGCAGGAGATTACCGACCTCATCTTGAGCGCCGCCGGCCGTAGCGGCTGACCGGCTCCAGCCACATCCAAGACCGTTGTCGCGCCGACCGCCCGCCTCGTAACCTGGACCCGACACGGTTCGGGACGGTGCGCTCACGCGCGGGCCGTCGCAACGCCGCCCGCTTCTCGGTCGTTCAGCGACACCGCCCACGAGCCGTCCCGCCGGGCCGGCGAGGTGACGTAATCGACGCATCGGGTGGCGGCCTGGATTGAGGAGCCGCCATGATCTTCGAACGTCTCGGCTTGGTCGCGATCCTCAGCGGCGCGGCAGGGCGTGTGCGGCGGTGAGGATCTCCTCCTCAGAGGGGGATTTCCCGATCCCGGCCAGACCCTCGGTCGCGCACTCGATGTAGGCCCACCGGACGATGCCGTCCCGATCGATCAGGAACTGGCCTTTGAGCTGGGGCCACTGCCGCTGGAGGTCTGCCTGGTCGGTCTCGTTGGTCGTGTAGCCATCAAATTTCCCGATGGCGGCTGCGACTTCCGGGATGGGCAGAGGTTCAGGTAGCTCGCCGGTGGGATTGATCCGCACCGACGCGAACTGCTGCATCAGCTCCTGGGTCGGGGCCGGCTTCGGCAGGCCGTACGCGCGGTGCGTGGCCAACTCCGGGTCGGCGGCCAGACGCACCCGGGTCGGGCGGAACTTGAAGTAGAGCCGGGCGTTCTCGGGCGGGGTGGCCACGATCCCGAGCGACTCCACCCCGAGCGTCTTGAGCTTTCGGTCGGTCGCCCCCATTTGCGCGATCTGCCGCCGGCAGAAGGGGCACCACAGCCCGATGAGCAGAGCGAGGAATACGGGGCTCCGGCCCCGATAGTCTGCCAGCGACACGGTCTCCTCCCCGTCCACGGCGGGGAGGGTGAAGTCGGGCGCCGGCTCGCCCGGCGAGATGGGCGGGCGTGATTCGGGAATCGTCATGTCGGACTCCTTCGCGTGGGTCTCAGCAGAGAATGGTAACACCACTCCGATCTCAGCGCGGCTCGGCCGCGGCGAACCGCCACGTCTCGCCGTGGCGGACGATGCGGCCGGCCGTCGGATGGTGGAAGTGGGTGCCGAGGACAAGGGCGCCCGTTCCCGCGTAGCGCTCGCAGAACGCGCGGCGCGTCTTGCGCGCCTCGCCGAGATCGGTGTCGAAATGGCTCCCCCACTCGGGCTCCGCGACCTGGACGGGATGGTGCATGAGGTCGCCCGTGATGACGGCGGCCCTGTCTCCACCCTCCAGTCGCACGCTGGCGTGTCCCGGCGTGTGCCCGGGCGTCGGCTCGAGCCAGATCTCGCTCGAGATCCGGTGGTCCATCGCGACGAGGTCGGCGAGGCCGGCGTCGAGGACGGGCTTCACGCTGTCCGCCATGATGCGTGCGGTGTCGGGGTCGGGCTCGGCCGACCAGTGCTCCCATTCGCGCTTCGCGAAGAGATAGCGCGCGCGGGGGAACGTCGGGACCCACCGTCCGCCGTCGAGCCGCGTGTTCCACCCGACGTGGTCGACGTGCAGGTGCGTGCACAGCACGACGTCGATGGACTCGGGCGGGAAGCCGGCCGCGGCCAGGTCCTCGAGAAACGCCGTGCGCATCATGTGGAACGGCTGACGGCCCCCGCGGTCCTTGTCGTTGCCGACGCAGGTGTCGACGAGAAGCGTCAGGCCGGGGGCCTGGACCACGAAGCTGTGGATGCTCTGGAGGAACCGGCCCTTGTCGTCGAGAAAGTTCGGCGCGAGCCAGCTCCGATGATGCTCCACCGCCTCCGGCGTCGCATCGGGCAGGAGCCAGGTGGGGCGCGTGGGACCGGCGCGCTCGACGACGGCGCGGACGGACAGTCGGCCGAGCTCGACGGGATGCATGGCGAGACCCTAGGCGAGCGCGGCCAATCCGTCAACCAACTTCGAAGGGGCCGGCGGGACGGAGCAGTGACCGGCGCTGGACTTGCCCGATGAGGGGCGGTATCCTCCCGGCGTTGCTGGAGCAATTCCGTCGTGACCCGGTGCTGAGCGGCACCTGTCCACGCGTCGCACTCGCCCTGCGCTCGAGCAAGGAGGAGCATCATGCACACGGACATCTCCCGGCGGGACATCATCAGGGCCATGGGGCTCGGCGCGGTGGCGATCGCCGCCGCCGAGATGGGCGGGGCGCGGCCGGCCGCCGCGGAGGACGCGTTCACTATCGCGTCGACGGGCGGGTCGTGGGGTGATGGACTCAAGCAAGCCTACGTGGTGAACGCCGGCTTCGAGAAGCGCGTCAACACCCCCGTCAGCTACGCGCACATGATCGACTCCGTCATCGCGACCAAGGCGATGGCCCAGTGCGGGAACCCGCCCTTCACCGTGCCCGCGCTGCTGAACGCCGAGGCCGTCCTGCTCGCCGAGGGCGGGTGTCTGCAGGAGTACGACCTCGGCGTCGTCACCAACTACAAGGATCTCCTGCCCGGGACGTCGGAGCCGCCCCGGGCGGGGCTCAAGGCCTACTGGGCGGCCCACACGCAGATCGTCATGGGCGTGGTCTACAACACGAAGCGCGTCACGCCGAAGCCGACCTCGTTCATGGACATGTGGAGCCCCAAGTACAAGGGCAAGGTCGGCATTCCCGCGTACGGCTGGGTCGGCATCCAGTGGCTGCACGCGCTGAACCAGTCGCTGGGCGGCACCCCCGACAACATCGATCCGGGGATGAAAGCCATCGCCGAGCTGGCCAGAAAGAACGACGCCGTCATCATGGAGAACACCGACGTGACGCTCAAGGCGTTCACGCGTGAGGAGATCTGGGTGATGCCGTTCTGGAACGGCCGCTGCTTCTCGTTGCAGGCGGAGGGCGTGCCCGTGGATATCGTCTACCCCAAGGGCAGCATCCAGGTGGGCAACGGGTTCCCGATCCTCAAGGGCACGAAGTTCGAGCGGCAGGCCCAGCAGTTCGTCAACATCACGCTGGATCCGGAGTACCAGCTCGAGATGACGCGCCGGTTCCGCTATCCGCCGTCCAGCCGGAAGGCGAAACTCCCGGCGGATATCGCGCACTACGGCCTGAAGGACGACGACCTCAAGAACATGATGCCCCTCGACTTCCACAAGATAAACCAGCACCGCGCCGCCTACCTCGCCCGCTGGAACAAGGAGGTGCTGGGCTAAGCCGGTGGCCGGGCCCAAGGTCGAGCTCGAGGTCAGGGGGCTGACCAAGCGGTACTCGCCCCAGGTCACCGTCGGCCCCCTGTCCTTCGAGGTGATGGAGGGCGAGTTCTTCTCGCTCCTCGGCCCCAGCGGCTGCGGCAAGACGACGACGCTTCGCTGCATCGCGGGATTCGAGACGCTGTCCGAGGGCGCCATCGCGCTGGGCGGCCGGCGGTTGGACGACCGGCCGCCGCATCGCCGCGACGTCGGACTCGTCTTCCAGAACTACGCGCTGTTTCCCCACCTCACGGTGTTCGACAACGTCGCGTTCGGCCTGCGGCTGCGCAAGGTCGACCAGGCGGCGATCGAGCGCCGGGTCGGCCAGATGCTGGACCTCGTCGACCTCCCGAGCCTCGGGGCGCGCTACCCCGCCCAGCTCTCCGGCGGCCAGCAGCAGCGCGTGGCCATCGCCCGCTCGCTCGTGCTGGAGCCGAGCCTCCTTCTGTTCGACGAGCCGCTGTCCAACCTGGACCTCAAGCTGCGCATCCAGATGCGCTACGAGCTGCGTCTTCTGCAGCGGCGGCTCGGCAAGACGGCGGTCTACGTCACCCACGACCAGACCGAGGCGCTCGCCCTCTCCGACCGCATCGCCGTCCTCTCGCAAGGCCGGATCGAACAGATCGGCACCCCGAGCGAGATCTACGAGCGGCCGGCCAGCGCGTTCGTCGCCGATTTCATCGGCAGCTCGAACGTCCTCCAGGCGCGGGTGCGCGGCGACGACGGCCCTGCCGACACCGCCGTCGAGACCGAGCACGGCCTCCTTCTCACGATCCCGCGGATTCCCGACGCCGCCGGCGCAACGGTGACGCTGATGCTGCGCCCGGAGCGGTTTCAGATGGCCGGGCTGAGCAATGGCAACGCGGCCCGGGCCAATCGATTCACGGCGTCCGTGCGCGACGTCACCTACCTGGGCGAGGACCTGCACCTGCGCGTGCTCGCCTCGGACCGCCAGCCCCTGCTCGTGTCGATCAAGAACAGCAAGGGGACGCGCGTCATTGCCTCGGGCGCCGCCATCGATCTGGCGATCGATCCCGAGGACATCCACGTGCTTCGCCGGTAGCGCCCGCGGATGGGGCGCGAGCGGCCGTCGCCGTACTGGGTGCTCTTCGTCGGCCCGTACGGGCTCTACCTCCTGGTCTTCCTCGTGCTGCCGTTCGCCAACGTCGCCCTCCTGAGCGTGTACCTCCACTCGCCGACGAAGATCGCCATCGCCGAGTTCACCACCGCCAACTACTCGAAGCTGTGGGAGCTGTACTACGCGAACCTGTTCTTTCGCACGCTCAGGCTGTCGCTCGTCGTGACCGTCGTCTGTGTCGCGCTCGGCTATCCCCTGGCCTACCTCCTCGCTCGGGCGCGGCCGCGGATCATGACGCTCGGCCTGTTCCTGCTCATCATGCCGCTCATGGTGAGCACGGTGATCCGCGTGTTCGGCTGGGTCGTCATCCTCGGCAACCAGGGGCTCGTCAACCAGGCGCTCCGGCGGCTGGGCGCAGGCGACGGCGTGCAGCTGCTCCATACCGAAGGCGCGGTGATCATCGGGCTCGCCCAGCAGAGCATGCCCTTCATGGTGCTGCCCCTCATGGCGTCCATCGAGCGCATCTCGCCGAGCCTGGAGGAGGCGGCACGGAACCTCGGCGCGAGCTGGGGACAGATGTTCACGCGCACCATCCTGCCCCTGAGCATGCCCGGGCTCCTCTCCGGCGCCCTGCTCGTCTTCAGCGTGTCGATGAGCGCGTTCGTCACGCCCGCCCTGATGGGCGGCCGGCGCTCGCGCATGATAGGCCAGCAGATCTACGAGGAAGTCCTCTCCGCCTATAACTGGCCGGGCGCGGCGAGCCTGACGATCGTCCTGGCGCTCTTGATGCTGGGGCTGGTCGGTCTGGCGCTCTGGGCCTCCCGGCGCCGGGCCCGGCTGGAGACGGCGCGATGACCGGCCGCTCGCCGCGCTTTCTCTGGCCGTTCGCGATCGCCGTCTACGCGCTGTTGCTCGCCCCGCTCGTGGTGGTGGCGGCCGTGTCGTTCGGCTCCACGGCGACCTTCGACTTCCCTCCGAAAGGCCTGTCCCTGCGCTGGTACCAGGCGTTCTTCGCCAGCGAGATGTTCGTCCGCTCGTTCCGCGTGAGCCAGGTGGTCGGGCTCCTCACCGCGCTCGTCGCCACCCTCGTCGGCAGCCTCTCGGCGATCGGCCTCGTGCGTCTCCGGTTCCGGGGCCGCGGGGCCGTCGAGACGTTCTTTCTCTCGCCGCTCCTGGTCCCGCATATCCTGCTCGGGGCCGCCGTGTACCTCTACCTGGCGCGGCTCGCCTGGTCGACCTCGTCGATGACGCTGCTCGTTGGCCACATCGTCATCGCGACGCCCTACGCCATCCGCTGTGTGACCGCCGGCCTCGTCGGCATGGACCCGCGGCTCGAAGAGGCGGCGATGAGCCTGGGGGCCAGCCGGCTTCAGGCCTTCTTCAAGGTGACGCTGCCCCTGCTCCGCTCGAGCCTCGTGACGGCCGCGGTGTTCTCCTTCATCATCTCGTTCAGCGACATCAACCTCGCCCTCTTCCTCGCCGGGGCCAACGCGCCGAGCCTCCCCGTGCACATCTTCTCCCAGATCCAGTTCGAGGCCGACCCGTCGATCGCCGCCGCCTCCGCGCTGCAGATCGTCATCGTGGGCGGGCTCATCCTGCTCGCCCAGCGGCTGTTCCGGCTGCGGTTGATGGTGTGAGCGGGCCGGGGCTCTCACGCCATGAGGATCGGCATCGTTGGCGGCGGACCGGCCGGGCTGTACTTCGCTCTCCTGATGAAACGCCTCGACCCGTCGCACGAGATCCGGGTCGTGGAGCAGAGCCCGGCAGGGGGCACGTTTGGCTTCGGCGTGGTGTTCTCCGACCGCGCACTGTCGTTCCTTCAGGACGCCGATCCCGACTCCTACGCCGACCTGGACCGGCGCTGGCAGACCTGGGACGACCAGGTGATCGTGCACCGCAACGAGCGGGTGCGAATCGACGGCATCGGCTTTTCGGGGATCGCCCGCCTGGAGTTGCTCCAGGTGCTTCAGGATCACTGCCGCCACCGAGGCGTGGGGCTGGAGTTCGAGCGCCGGCTCCCTGACCTGGCGGCCTTCGCGGACTGCGATCTGATTGTGGGGGCGGACGGGGTGAACAGCGTGGTGCGCGAAGCCTACCGCGAGCCGCTCGGCCCGTCGATCGGCTCGCTGTCGAACCGCTACGTGTGGTACGGAACGAGCCAGCTCTTCGACACGCTGACTCTCACCTTCCGCGAGAATGCCGACGGCGTGTTTGTCGCCCACCACTACCGCCACGCACCGCACTGCAGCACGTTCGTCGTCGAGTGCGACGCCGCGACGTGGGACCGCACTGGCTTGGCGTCCCTGTCCGAAGACGAGAGTCGCCGTTACTGCGAGGCGGTCTTCGCGGCCGACCTGCGCGGCCATCCGCTCCTCACCAACCGCTCGCTGTGGATCACGTTCAAGGTGGTGACGAATCGCCGCTGGAGCCACGACAACGTGGTCCTGATCGGCGACGCGCTGCGAACCGTACACTTCTCGATCGGCTCCGGCACGCGCCACGCGCTCGAGGACGCCATCGCGCTGTTCCGGGCATTCGAGACGCACGGCGGAGACGTGCCCGCGGCGCTGCAGGCGTTCGAGGAGGCGCGGCGGCCGGGGGTGGACAAGTTCCTGAACGTAGCGGAGCGGAGCTACGCCTGGTACGAACGCTTCCGCGAGAAGATGCAGCTCGACCCGTGGCCGTTCGCCTACGACTACGTGATGCGCGGCGGCCGCATCAGCCACGAACGCCTGAAGAAGCGCTCGCCCGGGTTCGTCACCGGCTACGAGGCCCGGATGGGGTCACGAACGGCCGCCCCACCCGCCCGGTAAAGGAGCCGAAGGCCGAGAGACCAGTTCCCGGATCGCCAGTACCGGCAGGGATTGGCCCGGGAGACGACCGGCCGTGATTGAGAAATGGGCGCCTGGCCGCGGTCCCGGGGACCGGGGGCGGCCCCGCCCGCTGGCACCGCCGTCACCGTAACCCGCCGACTCGCTGCCACCCTCGCCCACGGTCCGAGACCCTGCGGCGCTTGACGCCTGTCCCGCCGCTGGACCAGAATGACCGCACCGATGATCCAGCTCGCGATCCCGCGTGGGCGCCGAGCGCTCCCCAATCCTGCATCCCGGCGATCCGCTGGCCCCGCGCCCCTCCCTCACGGTGAATCGTGTCGCCGACGGTCACAGTCGCCGGGGTACCGTCCGCAACGCATCTCTGGGGGACGACGCTATTGACTGAATCCGGTGGCAGGCAGCGGCTCGCGGCGATCCTCGCCGCCGACGTAGTGGGGTACTCGCGGCTGATGACCGCGGACGAGCAGGCGACCATGGCCGCCCTGGATGCCGCCCGATCGATCTTCCGCTCCCGGATCGAGTCCAGCCAAGGTCGCGTCATCGACATGGCGGGCGATTCGGTCCTCGCGGTGTTCGATTCGGCAACCGGCGCGGTCTCGGCTGCGGTGGCCGTTCAGGAGGCCCTGGAAGCCGCGGCACGCACGGCCTCCGACGATCGACGCATGCGCTTTCGCATCGGCGTGCATCTCGGCGACGTGATCGAGAAGGCGGACGGTACCGTTTACGGCGACGGCGTGAACATCGCGGCGCGGCTGGAGGGGCTCGCCGCCCCCGGCGGGATCGCCGTTTCGGACGCGGTGCAGGGCGCCGTCCGGAATCGGCTCGCTGTCACGTTCGTGGACCTGGGCGAGCGAGAGATCAAGAACATGGCCTCGCTGCGGGCCTACGAGGTGAAGCTTGCGTCATCCCCGTCGGATGCGGGCCAGCCTGCGGTCGCGCGTCGCGACCGGCCCTCCGTCGCCGTCCTGCCGTTCGCGAACATGAGTGGCGATCCCGAGCAGGAGTACTTCGCCGATGGTATCAGCGAGGACGTCATCACCGAGCTGTCGAAGTTTCATTCGCTCTTCGTGATCGCGCGGAACTCGTCGTTCAGCTATCGCGGGCAATCGATCGATGTGCGCAAGGTGGCGAAGGACCTGAACGTCCGCTACGTGCTGGAGGGGAGTGTGCGGCGGGCCGGCACGACGATCCGGGTCACGGCCCAGCTCATCGATGCCACGAGCGGCCGCCACGTGTGGGCGGAGCGTTACGACCGTGCGCTGGTCGACCTGTTTGCGGTCCAGGACGAGATCACTCGGAGCATCATCGGGTCCATCGCACCCGGGATCGTGATGGCGGAGATCCAGCATTCCAAAGGCAAGACGGCCGCCGAGTTGGACACGTGGGATCGAATCATGCGCGCCCACTGGCACATCAGGCGATTCACGGCCGTGGACTTCCGAGAGGCAACCCGGTTGGTCGAAGAGCTGCTGGCGCACGAGCCGGACAACGTGGTCGCCCTGGGCGATCTGGCCTTTTCCCTCCATTTCGCTGCTATCTTTGGCTGGACGGACTCGCCGTCGGCCGCGATGGCTCGCATGGGTGAGTTGGCTCAGAGAGCGGTGGCGGCCGACGATCAGGATGCGGCCGCCCATACCTCGCTGGCGATTCACGATCTGTTCTCGGGGCGGCACGACGACGCCATGCGACGGTTGCGGCGCGCGATCGAGCTGAATCCGAACTCCAGCTTCGCCCACGGATATGTCGGCGTGGTCAACGCGTTCGGCGGTGAGCACGATCTGGCGATCGAGACTGTCCAGGAGGCGATACGGCTGAGTCCGCGCGATCTCTTGATGGTGATCTGGCGGGTCGTGGAAGCGTGGGCGCATCTCGGCGCGGAGCGATTCGACCAGGCCGCGGAGAGCGCGCGCCTGGCGATCGGCTGGAACGCCGCCTTCGCCGATGCGCATGCGATCCTGGCCTCGGCCCTGGGACACGCAGGGCGCCTCGACGAAGCGCGGATCGCCCTGGACGAGTGCGTGCGTCACCTTCCGGGCCTGACGCTGAGCGATCACCGTTTGAAGCGCCCGTTCCGCCGCGCGGCTGACCAGGAGCGTTTTCTCGACGGCCTGCGTAAGGCGGGACTGGCGGAAGCGTAGGCTTCACCAGCCACGAGTCGCCTGCGATGCGTGTCCCCTTAGCCGTGGTGGCCCCAACGGGATCGAACCCGTGTCTCAGCCACGACCAAGCTTTCGCTTCGACCGCGCGCGTCTGGCGGGCGAGGGCCTCGAGATCGACCGGCGCATCC
>WNFT01003473.1_pt1 | contig 22574 bp, 21 predicted proteins | sample 5400191 | NCBI WGS metagenome assembly WNFT01 (sample SAMN13153359, study PRJNA577476) | soil metagenome | isolation source: 80 cm saprolite under Madrone tree | place: USA:California | collected 2016-06-14 | reverse complement strand
ATCTCATCGGGGTCAAGCCGGTCGTCGGGCGAGGTTTTGTCCCGGCAGACGACGAGCCCGGGGCAGAGGCGGTTGCACTGATCAGCGGCGACATCTGGAAGTCACGCTACGGGGCGGATCCCTCGGTGATCGGCAAGGCGATTCGCATCAATGCGCTGCCGGTCACCCTGATCGGTGTCATGCCCCCCGGTCTGAAGTGGCCATTCCAGCACGAGGTCTGGGTCCCGATGTCTCAAATACCGCCGGTCTTGCGGGCGCGCGGACGCCAGGGCCGCGGCTATGTCGTCTATGGCCGCCTTGCCGATGGAGTGACGCTCGAGCAGTCCCGCACCGAGATGGCGAACGTCTCCGCACAGCTTGCCGAGCAGTACAAGGAAACCAACAAGGACATCACGGCGGCCGTGAACCCATTCCTGGACCGTGTCGTCGGTGGAGGCATCAAAACAATCTTCTGGTCGCTGATGGGCGCAGTCGCGTTCGTGCTGCTCATCGCGTGTTCGAATGTCGCCAACCTGCTGCTGGCGCGTGCGGCGCATCGCTCTCGCGAGATTGCCGTGCGCGTGTCGCTGGGCGCGACGAGATGGCGGATCGTGCGTCAGCTTCTGGTTGAGAGCGTGCTCCTGGCGTTCATCAGCGGTGTCGTCGGCCTGGCCGTCGCGCAGATTCTGATTCGATGGTTCGACGGAGAAACTCAAAATGTCGGCAAGCCGTACTGGATGACGTTCGAGATGGACGGGAGCGTCTTCGCCTTCTTCGGAGTCGTGTGCCTTCTCACCGGGATCGTTTTCGGCATCGCGCCCGCGCTGCACATCTCGAAGACCAACGTCAACGAAGTGTTGAAGGAAGCGGGACGTTCCGGATCGGGCGGCCGGCGCGCCCGCCGCTGGACGGCGGCCCTGGTCGTCGTCGAGCTGGCGCTCACCCTGGTGCTGCTTGCGGGCGCCGGGTTCATGATGCGCAGTTTTATGAACTTGTACCGGGTCGACGTCGGCATCGAGACATCGCGCCTTTTGACGATGAATTTCCTTCTGCCGACGCGGAAATACAACAACCCGCAGATGCGCAACGAATTCCTGCGCCGCATGGAAGAGCGGCTGAACACAGTCAGTACGGTGGTGGGTGCAAGTGTTACAAACAGCCTGCCGATGTTCGGCGGTGCTGCTCGACAACTGTCAATCGACGGGAAGTCAGCGCCGCCGGGATCGAAAACCGAGATCGTTACTGTGCTGAACGTCGGCCCGCGATACTTCGATGCCCTGGGTGTGAGTCTGATCCGCGGCCGCCCGTTCGATCCGGCCGAAGGAACTGCAGGCCGCGAGGTCGCTGTCATCAATCAACGCCTTGCGGCCATGTACTTTGGAAACGCGGAGCCGATCGGGCAGCGGATCCGTCTCAGCGACGACACGCCCAGTGCGGCCAGATACGAGTGGGCGACGATCGTCGGTCTGGTACCAAATATCCGCCAGCGCAGCTCGCAGGACGATCCCGCACCGGATCCGATTGTGTACATTCCATACAGTCAGGATCCGACGTTTATCGGCGCAGCGTCGATCATCGTGCGGGGACGGTCGAACCCGGGAGCGCTGACACCGCTTCTTCGAAAAGAGATGTTCGCCATGGATCCGGACCTGCCTCTGAACAACGTCCGCACGATGGATGAGAACCTCGCTCAAATGCGCTGGTTCGCCCGCGTGTTCGGGACGATGTTCTCTGTCTTCGCCTGCATCGCCATTGTGCTGTCGGCCGTCGGATTGTTCGCGGTCACTGCATATTCGGTGACACAGCGCACCCAGGAAATCGGCTTGCGGATGGCGCTCGGCGCACAATCGCAGCAGGTGCGCTGGCTGATTCTGCGGCGCGGGCTGGTTCACCTGGCCTTCGGTCTGGCGTTCGGGCTGGCCGGAGCGTTCGGCGTTGGGCGCTTGCTCCGAAATCAGTTGTACCAGACCGGTTCGGCCGATCCGGTGACGCTGGTGTCGACCACTGTGCTGCTGGTGATAGTCGCGATCATAGCGTGCCTGTGGCCGGCGTGGCAGGCCACGCGGCTCAACCCCGTGGCGGCACTGCGACATGAATAGCGTCTTTGAGTGTCACAGTCCACAATGAAGCTCCATATCTGCCCGCGTGACTCATGGCAGGTGCCGTCCAGATGGGTTCAAGAATTCTGTAGAGACGCTCGTCGCGGGTAATAAAAGCATTAGCCAGAACTATATCCAATCGCTTTCCACCGAGCAGATATGCGGCTAGTAAGTACTGCTCGTTGTAATACCGATGGGTCCACTCAGGGGGATAATCGTACGGCAGGTGTATGTCGTGAAAGTGGACCAGCACTCCTGGTTTCAACATCGGAAGGATGTCGAGAAATACAACCGTCACATCGGAGTTCATCAAGGCGCGATGTGACCCATCTACAAATAAAATATCCCCGGCATCCAATTCGTCGAAGAGGCCCAGATCGACGTCTTCCAGGGACGAACTGATGATCCTGTTGGCAACTCCTTCGACAGGGAGTCCGGGTGCAGGATCAATACATGTGATGGATGTTTGTAAGCCATGATCATTTATAGCGCGGCGCGCGAATCTGGTAGAGTGGCCGGCCCCGATTTCGAAGTATCGTCGGGGGCGCTCCAGACAGAGCATCCCATAAAGCGCAATAGCATCCAGCGCCGGAAACATTTCATTTTCCCAACCAGGGTTTATGGGATCCTCTGAACGTTTCGGAATAAGAAGTAGCTTTTGAGTAAACTCTAAAAAGCGGCTCAGGCGTTCTTCAAAAGCTAATCGTTTTTCCTCACACGCCCTGCGAAATGGCTCGTAGGGCGGCCGTTCCCACCCGTAGCGCGGCCTCGATGCCGGAAACTCCATGAAAGAGGCTGCTCGTGGGAATAATCGACCTATGAGATGGGCCACCCATCGCTTTCCGTTTATAACTGGAGACTTCACGTTTTTTAGTTCCGGCGAACGGCTACTGGCTCGAACAACAATACCACCCAACACGCCCAGTGTCGTGAGTCAGAAATTCGTCCACAAGTTCGATGCCACCCACGCGGGCTTCCGACTGTAGCGGCGGTCTATGACCGCCGGTTTTCCTTGCAACATGCCATAAAACCGGCGGTCATAGACCGCCGCTTCAGTGGAAAAATGGTCCCGAAAATGTGAACGAACTTCTGACTCAGGACACTACAGAGGGTTCACCGTTACTGTCACATCATCTGTCGATGTGAGTTGGCTATCGGAAGCGGACAACCGAAACACGTATATACCCGGCAATGCGAAAGTCACGCCTGTCGTCGTGCTCTGCGGTGCGCTGAACACGACGGGGGCAGGTCCCTCGTGAAGGGTGATTGAGGGGGACTCCCGCCAGGCGCGAAAGGCCTGTGCGTGCCAGCGGTCCCACTGGACCTCGGTGCCGGTGACGTAGTCGTGGCCATAGGCGGAAATCTCCCACTGACCAGGCCCACTGGACGCAGGAATTGGATAGGGATGCGCACCGTAGTAGGTATTAGCGTTGCCGCCATCCCAGGTGAATGAGCCGTCATTACCCCAGAAAAAAGTTGTGTAGTAGCGATACGGGCCGCTTGTCTTTTTTGCGTGGGTAGACTTCGAAAATGTAAGTCGCGTCGTAGATGGGAAACGGGTTGTGCCAATAGAGCATGCGACGTACCGAGCCGTCGCCCGGCCATTCCAGACCATACGATGGCGAGGAGGCCGCCACCACGGTCGGCCGTGAAGCCATGGCGGTGATAGATCCGATACGGTGAGTCTTATCTGGTCGTGGCGAGTAGTTGCCTCCTGCAGTGTGCTTATAGAGGTACATATTGCAGGTCCTCGCACGACAGGTCGTGTAGGCTACAACGCCGTAATCGGAAATGCCGGCGCTGATAACGCCGTTGAAGTCGGGATAACCCGGAGTACCGACTCCCCGGGGAGGCGTGCGGGTCCCGGCTTGAAAGCAGCCAGGTGCCGGCGCCTCTGGGATCGAATTCCCAAAGCTGACCGTATCTCATGACCAGGAAGTTGCCGCTGACAGGATCGGCCACGACGTTCGCCCTTTGAATCCCGACTTCCACCGGAGCATCCGGCATCTCTGTGACCGTGCGATCCGGATTGAGCCGCCAGATCTTACGCCCGTTGTCGTTGCCTCCCCCGAGAATCGCCACGTTGTGGGCCTTGCTGTATTTCAGAAAGCAGTGAACGGTAGAGTTTCCGCCGAATCCTGTCATGTCGGCGATCCATTGGTTTGCCGCGGGATCATAAAGGGCGACTTCCCCTCCAGCGGCGCCACAGTTGTAAATCGCCAGGCCACTCGATGTCCTCCCGTTGAGTGGTCCATCGAACCAATCGACGCCTTGCGTCACATTGAGATATCCCGACGGTGTGTACTGGCTGAGGAAATTCCACGGGCCATTCGACGCCAGAGGATACCGGTAGATCCTGGGCCCCCCAGGATCCATTCCGGAGGGATTGAAATACAGTTCACGATTCGCCGGATCGATGGCCAGCTGATCGTAGCCCTGCACCATGGGGAACCTGGTCAAACCAAGGTCGACCCATGAATTAGTCGCCTCATCGTAGTAGACCTGCCACGAAGCCGGTTCTCCGTTATCGCCGCCGAGATAGTGCAGACGGTGGTCCGTAGGATCTGTCAACCCAAGCACGTCAGTAACCGGAACTGCAAGAGCGACGTTTATCCTTTTGTTATAATGCCCAGCAAAACAAACATGACACTTCACCGCGAGGTCAGTCCCATGAAACGGTTTCAGTGCCTGTTTTTCACCATCGCCGTGTCGGCTGCGATAGCCGCGCCAAGCGTGTCCTTTGGGCAGAGTCATCCGGAATTTATTGCTCTGGGCCGCGTCAGCGCGGCCCTTTACAAGCCGGACGGAGGTCCGGTGCCTCATATCGCCTTCGTGATAGGACATCGCACCGCAAATTACTTGAACCACATCGGTTGCCGCGAATTGTCCAGCCGCGGCTTTCTCGCGCTCTGCTTTAACACCAGATTTCAGAACAATGAAAGTCAGGTGCGTTGGGAGGAAACCCCGCTCGACGTGAAAGCGGCGGTCGAATTCGTGCGCCGCCAGCCCGGTATCACTAAGGTCGTGCTGTTCGGTCATAGCGGCGGCGGACCGCTGATGAGTTTCTATCAGGCCGTCGCCGAGAACGGGCCTGCCTACTGCCAGAAGCCGGAGCGGCTGGTGAAGTGCGGTGACGATTTGCGCGGCCTGCCGCCGGCCGATGCCATCGTGTTCGCCGATGCCCACGCCGGAAATCCTGTGCAGACCCTGCGCAGCCTTAACCCCTCAGTGACAATCAATGATGGCAAGCGGCATGTCGATCCTGCACTCGATCCGTTCGACGAGAAGAATGGATACAACCCGAATGGTCCGTCCCATTATTCGAAGGCGTTTCAGGAGCGGTACTTTGCGGCTCAAGCCAAACGCATGAATGAACTGATCGACAGAGCGGCCGCTATCCAGGAGCGCATGAGGAAAGGCGATTATCCGTACCCGGATGATGACATCGTACTGATCCCGTCAGGTGGCAATCCGGGCGCCGGAGCGGGAGGCGATGCCAAGCTCGCGACACTCGATCCCACCATCGCCGATCTCCAGAGCACGGCGCGGCCTCAGAAATTCCTTAGGAACGACGGCAGCATCGTCACGCAAATTGTGAAAAGCGTGGCGGTAGCGGAACCCGGAATGGCCAGGACGAATCGCGCCTTCGACACGGGCACGAAGATCTTCACCTTGAAATCATTCCTGAGCGCCAATGCCACGCGGGCAACGAATGCGAACGGCAGCATCGACTATTGTTCGACCAACAACTCGACGACCTGCGCGGTGCAGTCGATTTCGGTTCCGGTGTTGATCGCAGCGATGGGCGCCTACCAGTTCATCCGCGACGATGAGATCATCTTCGACAAATCGGCAAGCCGCGATAAGGACTACTTTGTCCTCGAAGGCGCGGTCCACGGTTTCACCCCGTGCACTGCGTGCGAAGCTACGCCCGGACAATATTCCAACAGCGTGAAGAACCTTTTCGATCACATCCGCGACTGGACGAACAAGCGCTTCTAGTGGAGTTTCTGCAGCCCGCGTCTGTAGTCAGCCGCGGAGCGGCGACAGAGTGTAGCCCCGGGCGCCAGCCCGGGGGTACGTATCGCTTTGGAACGCAGCCCCGTAGGGGCGAAAGATTGCGAGGAATCTTTCGCCCCTACGGGGCTGAAATCGTGTCGAAACAAGACCCCGGGCTGGCGCCCGGGGCTACACTCTGTCGCCGCTCCGCGGCTAGCCACAGCGGCGTAGTTATAGACCGCCGCTACAGTTCGGAATGCATCTTCGAAGCATTTTTCTACTAGCCAATGGCCGGGTCTTGGATCAACAATCAGTGCGGAGGCACCATGAAAAGGCTTTACTTTCTGATGGTAATTTCGGGATTGATGGGTTTGACCGTTTCGATGCTGGCGGCTGTGCAACAGAATCCGGCGACGGCGGCGTCCGTTACCTTTAATAAGGATGTTCTTCCGATCCTGCAAAAGAACTGTCAGGGATGCCATCGACCCGGCGAGGTGGCTCCGATGTCGTTCCTCACTTATAAGGACGCGCGGCCATGGGCGAAAGCGATGAAGGCTGCTGTCGTCAATCGACAAATGCCGCCGTGGTTTGCCGAGCCGGCCTATGGCCATTTTGCCAATGACCGAACCCTGAGCGATTCCGACATCAAGACGCTTGTGGCGTGGGCTGATGGCGGCGCCGTTGAAGGAGATGCGAAGGACAAGCCCGCACCAATCAGTTTTCATGACGGATGGAACATCAAGCCGGACATGATCGTTGAAATGCCTAAGGACTATGAGATTCCGGCGACAGGGACAGTCAATTACCAGAACATCCTGGTCAAAGTGAACTTCCCGGAGGACGTCTGGGTTGTCGCTGCTGAGATGCGTCCGGGCAACCCGCAGGTCTTGCACCACGGAAGAGTTTTCGTCCGGCCGCCATCATCGAATTTCATGAAGGACGCGGTGCCCGGCGAGGCATACGAGACCACCAGCGTGGGCGCGCAGGGAACGGAACCGCCGGAGACGCTCGGAAAGTTTAATCCCGGTCTTGGCTCTCAGGATTTCAGCCTCTTCGAATCCGCGAAATTCGTTCCTAAAGGATCGGATCTGGTTTTCAACCTGCACTACACCTCCATTGGAAAACCGGCGAAAGACAGGTCCAGGGTTGGACTCGTACTCTCCAAGAATCCTCCGAAGCTTCGTTACTTCATGCATAACGGGCCTACGGCAGCCAACCTTGCGATCCCGCCGCACGCTGGGAACGCCGAGATTGTCTCGGAAATGACGACCAACACGGACATCAAGCTGGTTTACCTGCAACCGCACATGCATCTTCGTGGAAAGGACTACGAGCTGCGCGTCATCTATCCTGGCGGAAAGGCCGAAACGGTTTTCAAAGCGAAGTGGGATTTCAACTGGCAGCTGGGCTATGACTTTGCTCAGCCGCTTTCCTTGCCGAAGGGAACCCGCATCGTCGGAATCGCGCATTACGACAACTCCGCGAACAACAAGTTCAATCCGGATCCGGAAAAGCTGGTCGTGTGGGGCGACCAGAACTGGGAGGAGATGCAGAACTGTTTTGTGGGTGTTCTGGTCGATCCCAAAATCAACCCGAACAAGGTATTCAAGCCGTCGGGGCCGAGCCTGTTGCCTCGCGGGCAGTCGGGGCCTACTCTTGCTTCCCTTGAGAACTGAAAAATTCGGGGACAGACGTATAAATCACCTAATTACGAATGATTGGAGTATTGGAATCGTAATTAGGTGATTTATACGTCTGTCCCCGAATTTTCCTACGACGAGGGCGGCGGGAGTATTCCGATCGCCCTCTTCAGGTTGTCGTAGGGCACAGCGCGAGTACTGTGCGCAGGGGCAACCCTTTCCACGTTGAGATTCAGCTGCGTGATATTCCTGTACAGGTCGATCCCGTACTCAGGCGTGCGCGCGGGGTCTCTGGGATCGTCGCCCGCCGGCGGATTATACCCGTCGCCGTAGTACAAGAGTCTTTCTCCCGGAAGATAGGCGATGAGGGTGGCCACGTTGTGCCCGCTGTTCTGGAGACGGTACAACTCCAGGCGCCGCGAGCCATCGGTAATAACCTTCCTGTCGCCCACTGTTTCGAAGGTCGCCGGCTTCGGAGATTTTGCCAACAGATCGGGAGCTACCGTCCGCGGGCGGGCCCATACCTGCTCGAAGAAAGCTTTATTCTGTTCTTGAGTGATGACGGTAATGCCCTGGGCCACATACGTGCGAAGTCCGCCCGCATGGTCGTAGTGCGCATGGGTGTTAACGACGTATTTGATCGGCTTGTTCGGTATCGCCTTCTGCACTGCCTCGTTGACGGCCAGGGATCGCGCTTCTCCATTGGGGCCTTCCACCACCACGATGTAGTCCTTGAACTCCACAGCCCAGCTGCTGACGCCGCTCGCGGTCAAGTACAACACCCCATCGGAAAGCCTGGTCACGTTCACACTGGGCGTCGCTGGCGGGGCCGGCGCCTGCGGGACGCTTGCCGGCACGTCTAATGAGACGGCTACGTTCGGCTTCACCTCCTGGATCGTCACATCCAAAGTTGGGAAGCCATCCTGTGTCTCCACAATGTGGGCCGGGAACTTGACGCCGCCATAATCCGCATAATCGGAGTAGGTGATCTCCACCGGCGAATCACCAACTACCTCGTTTGTGTCCAGGTAACGCACGCGCTCAACGAGGTTCTGATCGTTGAGGGTCAGCGTGACGTCTCTGTCTTCAACTTTGAAAGTCGCGACCTTCCCCTCGACTTTCGCCCCGTTGGCGATGGCGGCTTTGATCGCACCATGCGGCGTCAGCCACAGCCGGCGCAAGCGGTCACTGACGGCTCCGGGATTCGCTAGGTTCTCTGCACGAAACGGGGCCAGCGCTCCCCGGGAACGAAGGCCTGTCCGAATCCGAACACGGATCCGTTGCCCGCGTACTCGATCGAGTTCAGGTTCGTGGCTCCCATAGCATTGGCGGCTTCGGTGATCACAGTTCTCTGCGCACAGCCGGATATCGCCATCAGGGCCACACCGACAATTATTCCCCAGAGCATCCGCATACCAGGCTCCTTTCAAAGAAATCGATCGTTGGTTCTTGTCTTGAGGGCAGAGTCTAACACAACTGTAGCGGCGGTCTATGACCGCCGACAGCACAGTAAACTTGCGGGAGCGTCGGCGGTCATAGACCGCCGCTACAGTGACGGCGGGCGGGCAGCGAACCGCGAACTGCGGACGCATGCTCGCCCGCGCGCGTCCTGCCACAGTTTCTCCTCCGTATGCAGCTTGCCCAGCGCCCGCGCGACGACCTGGAAATCGTAGTCGCCGAAGTGGTCTGCGATCTGCTGGTAGTATTGGGGCTCGGCGTCAATGAGCTTGTATATCCTTCCGGCGAGCTCCGCGACTGTCTTTTCGTCGTTGCGATGCTCCTCGAACGCCTTGTCTGCCTTGCCGTTCACGTAGTCTTCAATCTTCGCGTGATCGGCGTAAGCGTAAGAAATACGTTCGTAGCGCTCATGAGGCACGCCTTCGGAAATCGTGGCGTCGACGCCCACTTTGGCACCCGTCGGCACCATGCCCGGAGGTGTCACGGGCAGGCTGGGGTCCAGCGGTTTCGCTCGCGCACCCGGCACAATGATGATGTCCTTGTCGCCCTGCACGCGCGTAGCGATCGCCCATTCGACCTCGGTGGGATCGAAGACGTCGATGTCATCATCCACGATCACGACATGCTTCAGATCCATCGCCGTCAGAGCCGCGAGCAGCGCATTTTTTCCTTCGCCCGCCTGCTTTTTGATCGAGATGATGGCATGCCAGAAACCGCAGCCGCCCAGTGTAACGTTGATGTCTTTCACCTGAACTCCGGCGTTTTTCAACGCGCGCCGTATGACGGCGTAGCGCGTGGGCGCGGCGAGCCACGTGTTCTCCCACGGCATGTGAAGCGCGTAGTAGATGGCATCCCGGCGCATCGTAACTGCCTTCACCTTGACCAGCGGGTTCCAGTGCAGCCCGCCCATGAGCCGCGTGAATTCGCCGAAGCGGCCCTCGGGGTGGGTCCAGCCCGTGGGCAGGATCTCCGCCTCCAGCACAATCTCTGCATCGGCGATCGCCGGCATCTCGATGGTCTCGCACATCGCAAGCTCAACGGCGGCGCCGCGAATGCCCCCGGCGATCGCAATTTCGTCCACACCGAGTGGCGCCCGGAAACCGGATCCCATCACCTCGAACGGGTGCGTACCGATAGAGATCGAGATTGGACAGGGCCGGCCGGCCTCGTAGGCTCGCTGCGCGAACAGCCGCATGTTATTGGGCGTCACGATATCGATGCCGGTCAGGTTCTTCTCCTTGACCATGAAGCGGTACACGCCGGAGTTGATTCCAAATTCCGGGTCTTTCGCGATCACCACTCCGGCGGTGATCATGGGACCGCCGTCGTAGATTGAAGACATAGGTATGGGAAGCTTGTAGAGATCCACATTGTCGCCAATTTCGACGACTTCCTTGTTGCGCGCCGTCTTTACATACGTCGGCGCGATGGGATGATCGATGCCGTGCTGCAGCCTGTATTCGATCTCGGTGTAGGCTTCGCAGCCCATGGACATGGTTGCGCGGCGGCGCGAGCGAACGATGCCCGAGACCACCGGGATTTCGTAACCGATCACATTGTGGAACAGGAGCGCAGTCTGTGCCTGGTCCACGAGTGTCGCGATGTGGCGGATGTCCACCGGTTGCCTGATGTCAGTCAGTTCCTTTTCGCGGCTCAACCGGTCGAGGAACTCGCGGAAGTTTTCATTGGAGTGCTGTTGCGTGTTCATGTCATTCACCTGCGCCGCGTCTATTTGGGTGCAGCCGTGAAGTAAGTCCCGCGGCCGCTCGCGATCAGCGCACCTTCCTGGTCGTAAACGTGGGCTTCGGCCGTGGAGAACTGACTGCCCATGCGCACCACGCGGCCTTTGGCGGTAAGGTCTCCAGGCATCGCAGCCTTGTGATAGTCCACGCGGATGTCTATCGTGGGGACCGGGCGACCGAGCCTGGCGGCGATCGCATAATCTGCGGCCACGTCCACGATCGCAGCAAGAATGCCGCCATGCGTGTATCGGCGCTCCGGGTTCACCACCCATTCGTCGCGCCAGGCAGCCTTTATCTCGACGCCATCTTCGCCTGTTTTAAGCACAGTGAAGTTGAGCCACTTGTTGAACGGTCCGGCTGAAATGAGCTGCTGCAGCTTTTCAATGTCTACGGTTTCTTTGCTCACGCGATTGCTCCTGAGGAAATCAACTGTAGCGGCGGTCTATGACCGCCGACAATGTCGCACCCTGCCGGACCGTCGGCGGTCATAGACCGCCGCTACAGTGAGCAAACTTAAGATTAAACCAAAGTTCCATTCGCGACCCATGCCCGTATACGCTCCCTGTCGATTTTGTTGGTGCCCGCGAGCGGCAGTTGTTGGAGAAAGAAAACGCGGCGCGGGTGCTGGTAGGCTGGTCCATTGGCGAGCGCAAACTGCTTGAGATCGTTTTCGGTGGCGCTCGCGCCCGGGCGCAGCACGACGAAGGCGTACGGCACCTGGCCCTTTATCCCGTGGTCAAAGGGCATTACCAGCGCCTGGTACACTGCGGGATGGCGTTGGATCAGCGTCTCGACCGCCAGCGGGAAAATGTTCTCGCCGCCGCACACGAACATGTCGTCGGTGCGGCCGACGAAGTAATAGAAACCTTCTTTGTCGCGGCGGCACACATCGCCGGTGTAGTACCAGCCGTCACGCACGCGCTCGGCAGTTTCCCTGGGCAGATTATGATATCCGAGCATGATGCCGGGGTTCTTCAACACGAGTTCGCCTTCGTCCGCATGGGAACCGCCCACGAGCTTCGCCTCGGTGCCGGAATAGGGAACCCCTATTGAACCCCGCGGACGCGGTTTTCCCTCGGGATGCGGCCCCAGCGGCACGGGCCCGCCCTCGGTGACTCCGTAGACGACAAGCGGTTCGGCGTTCGGAAAGTATGCTTTGATTTCCTCGAGCAGCTGCGGCGAAGACGCTGCCGAGCCCATCATGACTGTGCGCACGGACGAAGTGTCCACTTTCTTCAACAGATCCTTGCGAGCAAGCACCATCGCGATCATCGTCGGCACACCCGAGACCACTGTGCACTGGTGACGGCCGATCGCTTCGATATAACGCTCGACGGAGAACTGCCGCAAGAGCCGCAACGTCGCTCCGGCTGTGAGTCCTTGCTTGATCGCGTTAAGAGCATTCTTGTGGTAAAGCGGCGCAGCGACGAGGATCACATCGCGCTCGGTGGTGCCGCGTGTGTGCGCCAGAATGCGGCGGCTCCAATTTTGTCCGTAATGCGTCAGCAACACCCCTTTGGGAAGACCCGTCGAGCCCGAGGTGTAGGGCTGGATGGCCACGGAATCCGGGGCGGGCTCAAAGGCCTGGAACGGACCAAAATCCAGAAAGCCCTCAAAACCATCCGCACCTCGGCCGAAGAAGACAACATCGATGCCGGCAGGAACAAGGTGTTTCAATTCAGGCTCGGCGAAGACAAGGCCTATCGCAGCATCGGCGAGGATGTAGGAAACAGTATCGGCGGGAAGCTTGATATTGATCGGAACCGGGACGACACCCGCGCGCATGGCCCCAAATAGCGCGACTACAAACTGCAGATGATTGGGCGAGAGGATACCGACGCGATCACCGGGCTTGAGTCCCGCTCGAACAAGGCCGCGGGCGTATGCGTTGCACGCCGCGTCCAGGTCGCGGAAGCTTGTTGCGCGCGGTGGGCCGTCGTCCGGGAGCTCGGTCACCGCGATTCTGTTGGATTCCGCGTGCTCGGCGAACACCAGGCCAAGATTGCCGGGATAGCCGCGCGGTTCTGGATAACCAATGGTCATTCGCTCGCGGATTCCCCTCCTTGAAAAGGCGTGCTCTTTCAAGTTAGCAATACTCCCCTCCTTACTAAGGAGGGGAGCTTCTAAAACCCTGCCGGCTGGGCGCGCGTCTCAGCCTGCACGCGTGGGACTGCACCACACCTACCTCCTAAAACCCTGCCGCCGGTTGGGCGCGCGTCTCAGCCCCCACGCGTGGGGCTACCTACCCCTACTACGGGGTGACGACGACCTTTCCGAAGACTTCGCGGTTCTCGATCATGCGCAGACCGTCGATCGCCCGTTCGAGCAGGAGCGTGCTATCGATGACGGGCTTCATTTTGCCCTGCTGGATAAAATCCATCAGCGCCTGGAGATCGTCGTCGTAGAAGCTGTTGGAACCGATGATCTGTATTTCAAAGCTCCAGATGTAGCGCAGGTCTTCCTTGGGATCGTAGCCGGCGGTTGCTCCGCACACCAGGATCTTGCCGCCGCGCTTCACGCACCGGAGCGAGGGCTGCCAGGTATCTCCACCTGTGAAATTGATCACGGCATCCACACCACCCTCGTAGCTGCGGCGCTGGGGCTTGCCGTACTTCTCCACGATCCATTTCGAGAAATCGGTCTCCTTATAGTTGATCACCTCATGGGCGCCAAGCTCCTTGAGCCGCGTGATCTTGTCGGCGCTCGAAGCCGCGGCGATGACTTCCGCGCCGAGCATCCTGGCAAGGATCACGCAACCGGTTCCGACGCCCCCGCTCGCACCGAGCACGAGCACTTTGTCGCCGGCTTTGACCGTCTTGTGCGTGACCAGCATGCGATGCGCCGTACCGTAGGCCACCGGCAGTGAGGCCGCTTGCTCGTAAGTCACTCCGGCCGGCATCCGGATCAACTGGTGTTGCGCGACCAGGCATTTCTCCGCGAGCCCGCCGTGCATCATCTCGCCCATCAGGCCCCGCTGCCGGTTGAGCGGATTGACGAGCACGCGGTCCCCGGGCTTCCAGCCATCGACGCCGGGCCCGGCCTCGAGAATCTCGCCCGCCATATCCAGACCGATGATGACGGGGAGCGGCACCTTGATGCCGGGCATTCCGCGAACCGTCATTACGTCGTGGTAATTAAAGGAGGTCGCCTTCACACGGATCACGACATGCCCGTCCGTCACCACCGGATCGGGAAAGTCCGTGACGTACTTGAGTTGATCGAGCCCGCCATGCTGCTGCAGCACGACCGCTTTCATTTTCGAGGACCTGCTGAAGAGATCGGCGGCATCTCGGGGATTGCTGCACCGTCATGGCGCGGTTCCGAGGCGCCGAAATGGACGCCGGTCGGGGTGCTCATCACAGCCTGGCCCCAGCCGAAGGTCCCGCTTCTGGGAGGCACAATAGTGAGTTCATGGCCGAGAGCGCTCAGCTCCTTGCAAACATCTTCGGGAACGAGGGCTTCGATATTCACGTCACATCCGTCGAAGGTGGCTTTCGTGAAGCGCCCGGCTTCCAGAGCCTCCTGGATGTTAAAGCCGAAATCTGCGATGTTGGCGACGAACTGGGCGTGCGCCTGAGGCTGATTGAATCCTCCCATGATCCCAAAGCCGATGCGCACTCCATCCTTTTCCATGAACGCAGGAATGATCGTGTGTAATGGCCGCTTGCGCGGCTCGAGCGTGTTGGGATGATTCTCTTCGAGTGTGAAGAGCGCACCGCGGTTCTGCAACATGAATCCGGTTCCGGGCGGTACCAAACCTGAACCGAAACCCTGATAGTTGCTTTGAATCAGCGATGCAATATTGCCCTCTTTGTCGATGGCGCTGAGATAGATCGTGTCGTTACCTTCGGCATTTGTGAATCCGTCAAGGCGCGATGGCCGGACAGAGCGCGCGGCCTTCTTCATATCGATGAGCTTTGCGCGGTCGGATGCGAGCCGTTTCGACAGGAGGCTCTCGACGGGAATGTCTGAAAACCGGGGATCGCCGACATACCGGATGAGATCTGCGAAAGCAAGTTTCTTGGCTTCGATCATCACGTGCAGCGCCTGGGCGCTGTGAAAGCCCCACTCGCCGAGGGGATACTGCTCCATGATGTTCAGCATTAGAAGCGCGGCGATTCCGATGCCGTTTGGAGGCAATTCGTTCACTGTCCAGCCCCGATAGGTGGTGCTGATCGGAGTCACCCACTCGGGCTCGAACTCCGCGAGGTCATCTGCGGTGAACGTGCCGCCGTATTCCCGGGAGATCTGAAGAATGGCATCGGCGATCGGACCTTTGTAAAAGGCGTCTTTGCCACGGTCAGCGATCAGCCGCAGCGAGTTCGCCAGATCGGGGTTACGGAACACTTCGCCCGGCGCGGGCGAGTGGCCGTCAATCAGAAAAGTCTTTGCGGCATTCGGATACTGAGTGAACAGCTCCACAGCGTTGGACCAGGTTCTGGTAATCACCTCGCTGACTGGAAATCCGTTGTCCGCGTAACAAATCGCGGGAGCGAGAAGCTCCGAAAAGGTCTTCGTTCCGAATCGGCGCCGCAGGGCGTCCCAACCGGCGACAACACCCGGCACCGTCACGCTATAAATGCCGCGTTGCGGCATCGTCACGTGGTCTTTCGATCTCAGGTATCGCGCGCTCAAGCCGGTGGGCGCATAGCCGCTGGAGTTCAGGCCGTACATCTTGCCTGTGGCGGCCTCGTAATAGATGACGAACAGGTCGCCACCAATGCCGTTGCCGGTAGGTTCCATCAGGCCGATGGTGGCATTGGCCGAAATTGCGGCATCCACTACATTTCCACCCCGCTCCAGTTGCAAAGTGCCGGCGCGAGCCGCCAGCGGCTGGCTTGCGGCGACAATCCCGTACTTCGTCGCCACTACTGAGCGGCCGACAAGCGGCCGGCCCTGGGATCGCGAGTTTTGTGAAATCTGGCTCAATCTCGCTGATCTTATATAAAAACAAATCGGAGTGTGAATGAATTACAGGTCGGGCCGCATTCGGCTTTTACTGTAGCGGTGCTCTATGAGCGCCGGTTTTTTCCTGGAATCAACGAAATACCGGCGGTCATAGACCGCCGCTACAGTAGACGGTGTTATCAGAAATTCAGACGAGTATTGATCACGAAGCTTCGCTCACCGGTCGCAGTCGTGATACGCCCGAAGTCGTTGCCATCGATGTTCGCAGCGGGAACGGCGAAATTCGGACGGTTCAGCACATTCACTGCATCAAGACGAAGCTCAAATTCTTTGCTTTCCGAAATCTTCACGCGCTTGATGAGGTTGGCGTCGAACCCGATTGTCCACGGCCCTTCGAGCCATTTCAAACTCATGTTGCCGATCTGTCCCGCCGCCGGATTTACGAGGAGAAGATTCCCCTGTGCATCCGCTATCGCCTTGTTGCTGAATGTACCCTGTAGGCCGTTCGACGTCGTCACACCGGCTCTCGCCGGATCCGGGATCTGCTGGATGTCGGGGAAGAACGTTACGCCATTCGATACTTTCGTGACCTGTCCCATACTCTTCGGGAAATTTCCAACAATGTTCGGAGTGCTGGCATTTAAGGCCGCGGAAGTGGCTGGAGTAATTGTGGCGACCGAAGCCGTAACGTTGAAGGGCTGCCCCGAAGTCAGGTTGAAGATGCCGCCAAGCTGCCAGCGTTCGACCAAACGCGCGATCCACCCCGGAGCATTGCCGAGCAGCGGCCGGCCGGGTCCGAAAGGCAGTTCGAACGTTCCATTGCTGATGAGCGCGTGCGTGCGGTGGAACCCGAGCACAGCCTTGTTCAATCGCTGATTGTTGGGATCGCGGTAGTCCACGGCGAGGTCACCATACCTGTCCGGTGCCGCGTCCGGCTTCGGCATCGACAGTGGATGTGATGACTCGAACCTCGTCGACCAGGTCGGGGCTGACGTATGTGTTCGAGAATACGCCGAAATCATATCGGCCGTCAGACACGACGAAGCCGTCTCGCATCGTGTTAACCGCGCTCAGCCGCGAGCCCGCAAAGAAGACCTCCGAAACTCCACTGGTGGGGCCGGCACCAGCTGTCGTCAGGACCAAATCCAAAACGTTCCGCGCCGAGAGCGGCAGATCGTGCAATTTATATTCTGGGAGCACCGACCCCACCGACGCCGATGTCGTCGCGATGAGCGTGTCCGCCGAGGCCGTTACCTCTACCGCTGTCGCCACCGAAGTGACTTGCAACGTGAAGTTCAGGCGCACTTGCTGCGACACTCCGAGTTGGACGCCGCTGTACGTTTGCGTCTGGAAACCGGGCAATTCGGCGCTTAGCGTGTACGTTCCTGTTTGAAGGCTTGCAAACTGATACGCGCCGGCTTCGTTGCTGAACACCATCGTGACAATTCCGGTAGCAGTGTTGGTGGCCTTAATCGTCACGCCGGGGATTAAAGCCCCAGTAGCGTCGGAAACGGTTCCGCCGACGGTGGCGTTACTTGTTTGACCGAACACATAACTCGATAAGAGCAGCAATAGCACTGCCGCGAGAAATGAAGCTCTCATGGATTACCCCTAGCACAGCAAATGTTGAATCGAGAAAAGTGAGCGGATGTTACCCTCGGGTGCAGGTCGTGTAAAGAAGAATGACCCTGGGAACGGAAGGCGAGGCTCAGGAGGCTCGGAATGAGGCGCCGGTTTTCAATGCCCGCGCAGTAAGCGGAGTTCCCGGGATGCTTTTTCGACGGCGCGCTCGGCATCTTTCATTGCCTTCGCCGCCTCTTCTGCCTCGGCTTCCACGCTGCGTGCGCTCCGGCGTGCTTCTTCCGACGCGGCGCTTGCCTTCTCTAAGAGCTCCTCGGCTTCGCGCTTGTGCTTCTCGGCCTCCTTCGCCTCTGCGTTGGCTTTTTTCAGCGCCACCTCCGCATCGCGAGCCTTTGCGCGGACTTCTTTCAGCACACGCTCGGCATTCTGCAGCGAAGCCTTCGCCGCAGCTATCGTTGTCTGACCCGTCTCTTTGCGCTCGCGAACGCCGCTGACCGGCGCCGCTCCTTTCGCCGGAACCTTTACGCCGCTGCCTGGGATCAACGCTGCGAGCGACTCGAAACCCGGAGGGTCCAGGTCGGCGGTCAGATGCCCGGGAGACGGACTATCGGGAAGCGAGGCATAGGCGGACATCGCCTCGAGCGTGGTCGCAATGCGGCGCGTCACGTCCGGGGTCGGGTTGTGACCCGAATCGCGCAGCAATGCAGCCGCCAGATGTAAAAGGTCCGAGAGCGCCCCGCGTCTCGCTTCGAGCGGTCCGCGTACGTCCGAGACCTTTCCGGCGAGCTGCGATGCCTGGGCCAGGCGCAAGCTCTGACCGGTCTCGATCAACCGGTCGAATGCCTTGCGGTGCTTCCAGTAAAGCTGGTTCACTGCCCAGGCCGAGACCGAGGGCTTGCCCAGCGCCTTCACGCGCTCCGCCTCGTCTGCGCTCCCATCCTGCTTCAGGCGCGCGGCCAGTGCGTTGCGCGCGCCGGTGAACGCTGTCAACGGGGCCGCGAACAATGCATCAATGTCATCCCCAAGCGTGCTCTTCGCCATCGCCCTAGTCTGTCACATCTCCACCGGCCTTTCTTGACCGCCCGTAAATCCAGTGGTACAAACTTGCGACCTGTTCCAAATAATTCGGAATTTTACAGTAAAGCAAAAGCAGAATCTGACAGTAGGATATGAGCGGAGGGCGCACATGAAAGGGAAGGTGTTGGCGTTGTTACTTATAGGTTGTGGCTTGCTCCTGGCTGAACTGCCGGCGCTGGCGCATCACGCGTTTGCGGCGGTTTTCGATTCCAAAAAACCAGTCAAGCTAACGGGTACCGTTACAAAGATCGAGTGGCAGAATCCGCACACCTGGTTTTACATAGACGTCAAGGATGAAGGCGGCAGTGTAGCGAACTGGGGTATGGAAATGGGGAGTCCGAATCTGCTCATCAGAGCCGGCTGGAACAGAAACTCGCTGAAAATTGGTGACGTCGTCAGCGTTGAAGGGTTTCGCGCCAAGGATGGGAGCTACAACGGCAATGCCCAGGTGGTCATCCTGACAAATACGGGTCAGAGGTTGTTTGCAGGCTCGAGTGCAGGCCCGCCCACGCGCTAAAAACCCGCAGAACTCAGGTTTGCATTGTTCCGAAGGCTTGCTATGGGTCATCCGCACACCGAAGCTCTCCACCTGACCGAACGATTCCGCCGCCGCGATGCCGGCCACCTCGAAATAGAAGTGACAATTGACGATCCCAAGGCATACACCAAGCCGATTACATATCCGTGTTAGTTGCTCATGCTCCGCAGATGGACTCACGATTTCCAGTTCCCCACGGTCATAGGTAAAACGAGGCACGCTGCGTTCGCGGTGGGCAATAAGCAAGCTCTCGTAGATGTCCCAACTGATGTGATGCGCGATGCTCTCTGCACGTCGTTTGCCCCAACTGTAGCGGCGGTCATAGACCAGACCTGTCCAAATTAACAGGTCACCAGTGACGGAAAGCCTCGTCGTCATTGGCGGGCCACCTGTTGGAATTTTCGAGGCCTCTCCAGCGGACACGTAGCCGTGGGCTTTATGCCCGCGTTCAAACACAATTAAAGAATTCTTCTGGCGGTATTTGAACGCGGGCATAAAGCCCACGGCTACGTGCATTCGAAAAGATTTCGGCTAATTTGGACAGTTCTGGTCATAGACCGCCGCTACAGTTAAGCCAAGCGGACTCGCTATCCGTAAGGTTTACTATGTATGGCCATGTCCAGTCTCGAGCGTCTGCGCGCACTTGCAATCTCTCAATCCCTTTTCCCACAAACCACACTGAAAACTGCCATCCGGCGGCTTGGATTTGTGCAGGCGGATCCGATCCGGTCCCCGGCCCGGGCGCAGGACCTGATACTGCGACACAGGGTTCGTGCGTATCGCGTGGGCGATCTCGACCGGAATTACGCTTCGCTGGATATTGAAGAGGACGTTCTCTACGCGTACGGTTTTCTTCCCCGCGCGACCTGGCAACTTCTGCATCCGCGGAATATCAGAGGCATGTCGGAGCTGGAGAAGAAGGTTTTCCAAACCGTTCGCAAGTTCGGCGTAATGCATCCGAGAGAACTGGAAGCGCATTTCGGCAACGCACGGGTGATCAATGCCTGGGGCGGTTACTCCAAAGCGACAACGCGAGCCCTGGAGCATTTGCACTATCGGGGACTTCTGAGAGTGGCGCGACGCGAAAATGGAATTCGACTGTATGAAGAAGCGCCGCAGCGCGGCGAACCCATCTCGTCCAGGGACCGTTTGGGGAAGCTGATCATGGCGGTTGCGAAAATCCTTACACCGGTCCCTGAAAAGGCACTGCATGCAAACATCGCCCGGTTTCGACATCTCGGAAATACTCGCGCTGCGTTAAACGATCTCGTCAAGGAAGGTGAGCTTCGGAAGGAAACCGTCGATGGAATCAATTATCTATGCGCCAGTTGGAGCAGAGCTCCTGACGAGGCCCCTCGAAGAGTGCGATTTCTCGCACCCTTCGATCCCCTGGTCTGGGACCGATCCCGATTCGAGCATCTTTGGGGTTGGCGTTACCGCTTCGAAGCGTACACACCTGAGGCCAAGCGGCTCCGCGGGTATTACGCGATGCCGATGCTCTGGTGTGATTCCGTCATCGGATGGGCAAACGCCCGCGTTGAAGCAGGCGGCGTAAACGTGGACGTGGCTTTCGTCGAGAAACGCCCGCGGGACTCCGAGTTTCGAAGAGAACTCGAGGATGAGATTGGGCGATTGGAAGTTTGCCTGAACCTGGGGCCGTGACGGCTTCTCAGAGATGTTTTTCCCACAATATATGCGCCTCTCAATCGTCTACACAGGTGGATGACAAACGAGCTGAGCATTAAAGGAATGGCAGCAGACGCGAACGAACAGATATCCGGGGCGATCGACCGGGAAAGAAACCGGCTGCGAAACTTCATCAGGAAGTGGGTGCAGGACGAGGGCATTGTCGAAGACATTTTGCAGGATGTGTTCTACGAGTTTATCGAGACGTATCGGCTGATGAAGCCAATTGAGCAGATCAGCGCATGGTTGTTTCGAGTTGCCCGGAATCGAATCACTGACTTCTTCCGAAAAAAGAAGCCGGAGCAGTTCGACGAATCAGGATCAGAAGATCGCCTTCCGTCGCACGACGCCGGGCCGGAAGATGCCTACATACGAAGCATGCTCTGGGAAGAACTGGATACCGCTCTTAATGAATTGCCTGAAGAACAACGCGACATATTTATTGCACATGAATTCGATGGAAGAAGTTTCAAAGAGCTTGCCGCAAAGACCGGTGTCAGCGTGAACACACTGATCTCACGAAAGCACTATGCGGTACTTCATCTTCGCCGGCGCCTGCAAGCCATACACGACGAGTTCACTTCAGAATGAGGACGACATGATGGAACCGACACACAGTGCTCACAGACTCCGCAGGCACAGATTCGGAAAGCTTTGGATACTCAAAGCTTTGATTTTCGTCGTGGTGTTCCTCACCGCGCTGAGCTTTCTGGTCATGGGCCTTTGGAATTGGCTGATGCCTGCAATTTTCGGATGGCGAATGGTCACCTTCTGGCAGGCTCTGGGCCTTCTGATCCTGAGCAAGATTCTCTTCGGCGGCTTTATCGGCCGGCCGGGCCGTCGCCGAGACGGACACTGGCCCCGCCCGATGTTCGAGCGGTGGGCCGAAATGACACCGGAAGAGCGCGAGAAATTTCGCGAGCGCATGTGGCGCGACTCTGGCCCGTTCGAACCGCCGGCGCCCGAGTCGAAATCTTAGAAGCAGCCTGTTAGGAGGGAGTTTCGAACCGGCATTTCATTACCGCGCTTCGCCGGCGAAATCGAGCGAGACGTCCACGATTCCGATTTCCACTCGGCGATTCCTGGCGCGGGCTTCCTGCGTTGTGCCGGGCACGCGCGGGCTGGATTTGCCATAGCCGCGCGTTGTGATGATCGAGGAATCCATGCCGGCTTCGACCAGATAGTCGCGCACGGTGCGAGCGCGGCGTTGAGACAGGTCTCGATTGTACTCGTTGGACCCAACGTCGTCGGTGTGGCCATAGACGTAGATGGAGTATCCCTTGGCGGTAAGAAGGATTCCGGCGATGCGACTCAGGAGTTCGCGATTCTGCGGACGCAGCGTGGCCTGGTCGAAGTCGAATTGAATGGCATTCTCTCCAAGATTCATCACAAGACCAAGAGCCGTCCTTCGAGTCTCGACGAGCGCGCCCAGCGCCTTTTGCAGGCGATCCAGATCCCGCTCCCGTTGCTGGCGGATCTTTTCCGCTTCCGCGAGAGCCGCGTGCGCCTGATCAGCTGATGTCTGCGCCTCGGCGCGCGCTTCGGCCGACTTCTTCTCCGCTTCTGCGCGCTCGGCTTGCGCCTTGTCGCGCGCCTCGGCTGCCGTCCTTGCATTCTCCTCGGCGCGAACCGCTCTGGCGGAAGCCGCTTCGACCACTTCGGTGAGCAGGTCGATGCGGTTCGTCATGCGCTCCAGCTGGTCGCGCAGGCTTGCGGTTTGCCGCTGCTGCGATTCGACTCGAGTCCACATGTAAGCAATGAGGCCGAACACGGAAACGCCCGCCAACACGGCGAGCCACAAAGATTTGTTTGGAGTAGGCATACTCAAATTAGATCAAAAATTCGAGGAAAGGTGTGAGCCGCGTCC
>WNFT01002727.1_pt1 | contig 22583 bp, 17 predicted proteins | sample 5400191 | NCBI WGS metagenome assembly WNFT01 (sample SAMN13153359, study PRJNA577476) | soil metagenome | isolation source: 80 cm saprolite under Madrone tree | place: USA:California | collected 2016-06-14 | reverse complement strand
GGCGCCGCGGCCGGCGCGTTAATCGGCGCAGCGGTCGAGGAGGATCAAGCCGCACGCTACGGTCCGCCCCCGTCGGGCGGCTTTCCGTTCGCCCGATTCAGCGGCAGGCCGGGACTGTTCTATAGCCCGTACACCGATCGTCTCTACGATCTCCGCGGCGTTCCACGCGGCGGACTCACTCGCGACGTCGACACTGGCGAGCTCTTCCGAAAGCCGTGACCGAGCGCCAGTTTGTTTGATGAAGGCTCGGTGCGGTTGGAACAATCAGCGCGTTTGCGCTTGCAGCGAATCCACCAGCGCCTGCGCCTCCTCCGTCATTTTCAGCAATTCCGGCCATGGGCGGTGATAGTTCTCGCCCCGCAATTTGCGCGTGGCGTCAAGACCCATGTGCGAGCCGATGTTCTGTTCGGTCGGCGCGTGATCGAGCGAATCGCTCGGGTTCTTGATGATGGTCGTGTCGCGCGCCGGATCGGTGTTGGCGCACAAGCGAAAGAGCACTTCGCTCGTGTTGTGCACGTCGCAGTCTTCATCAACCACTACGATGTACTTGCTGAACATCATCTGGCCCATCCCCCAAAGCCCGTGCATCACCTTGAAGGCCTGATACGGATATTGTTTCCGAATGCTGACGAAGACCAGATTGTGAAAAACGCCTTCCGGCGGCAGCGTCATGTCCACGATTTCCGGAAAGTTCATTTTGAAGACCGGTAGAAAAATGCGCACGCTGGCGTCGCCCAGATAAAAATCTTCCATCGGCGGCACGCCGACGATGGTTGTCGGATAAACAGCATCGCGCCGATGCGTGATCGCGGTCAGATGGAAAACCGGATAATCCTCGACCGCGGTGTAAAAACCAGTGTGATCGCCAAATGGACCTTCCGGCCGCATCTCCCCTGGTTGCACATAACCTTCCAGGACAAGATCGACCTCTGCCGGCACATCGAGATCGATTGTTTTGCAGCGCACGAGCTCGACTGATTTTTTTCGCAGAAAACCCGCGAAAAGAATTTCATCCAAGCCGTCCGGCAATGGTGTAGTCGCAGCGAAGGTATAGACCGGATCGCCGCCGAGTGTTACGGCAACCGGCATGCGTTCGCCGCGTTCGTAGTATCGCTTCCCGTGGCGCGCGCCGACTTTGTGAATTTGCCAATGCATCCCCGTCGTTCGCTCATCATAAATCTGCATGCGATAAACACCCACGTTTCGCGCGCCGCTCTCCGGGTCGCGTGTATGCACATTCGGCAAAGTGATAAAACGTCCGCCGTCTTTCGGCCAGCATTTTAAGATTGGCAGATTCGCCAATGAAAAATCATTTCCATTGTCAATCTTGTGAACCACTTCCTGACATTCACCTTCCTTTACCTGTTTCGGCCGCGCATGCAGCAGGTGAATTCCCTGCTTGAGCAAACTCCAGCCTTCGCGCAGGTCAGTGGGCGGTTTCGCTTTGAGGATGAGCTGAATCTCCTGCGCGATGTCTTCCACGTCCGCGACCTGGAGAGCGAGCGCCATCCGCTTGCGCGATCCCATCGTATTGATGGCAACGGGAAACTCCGTTTTTTTCCCATTGACAATCGCTCGCTCGAAAAGAAGCGCCTTCCCGCCGCCGGGCGATTTCATTTCGCGGTCGGCCCATTCCGCAATGAGCAGATCGGTGTCGACCGGGACAGCGACGCGTTTCAGTTCGCCCGCTTTGTCAAGAGCGTCGAGGAACTTTCGAAATGAGCGGTAAGCCATTTGTCAGGCGTGCCGCGACTCTGATTAGTTCTGTGGTAGAACGCGAGAGAATTCTTAATCAGCGGTACGGCGGCACCAGGTATTGGAACGACATGACCCGGCCATTTCCGAAGGTGACCGTCTTGGTCGGATACGGAATGCTCGGCGGAATATACGAATAGTAGAATGGATCGTAGAAGGGATCACCAAAGAACACGAAAGAGCGGCCATGATGATGATGCGTGCCCACAAAACCGACGCCGGTAAATCCGAAACCGTAACCGAAGCCGGGCCCGTAATAAGGATATGGATAGGTCGCGTAATTTACATACATCCAGGTTTCGGTTGGACGACCGCGCATATTACCCACAATTTTCCGATCGGGCGAACCCCAGGCCAGCCAAACCGCGCTTTGCGACATGCCATCGCGAATTTGACCCCGGCTCACGAGCGCCTGATCGCGCGGGGCAAGGCTTTGGAAAATTTCAGGATGTCCGGAAATCCGTGTTTCCGTAGTAGAACAACTCGTGAGAATTAATGCGCTGGCGGCCAGGCCAGTTGTCAGCGCCCAGGAAAAAAATTGACGCTTCATAGGAAGAATCATACTGCCACCAGATTCCGAGTCAATCATGCCGCTTTCTTGATTCGACACCGCGTTGACCGTAACGTTGCGCCCAATGGAAGATCGCTTCGGCCACCGCATCTCTTATTTGCGCGTCTCGATTACCGACCGTTGCAATGAGCGCTGCACCTACTGCATGCCGCAAGAATTGCAGGAATGGCTGCCGCGCGAAGGAATTCTGACTTTCGAAGAAACGTTACGCCTCATCCGCATCGCGACAGAGCTGGGTGTTTCGAAGCTAAGAATCACCGGAGGCGAACCGCTCACCCGCCGCGGTGTGGTCGATCTTATCCGCCAACTTCCGAAAATTCCTGGCCTTAACGACATTGGTCTTTCGACCAACGGGACACTTCTTGGGCGCCCAATTGAACCGAATTTGACGATGGCGGCGGCTTTACGAGGCGCCGGTGTGCGCTCGGTCAACATTTCACTCGATACGTTAGATCGAGATGCTTATTCCCAAATCACCGGACGAGATTTGCATAGGCAAGTCCTTGACGGGATCGAAGCGGCGATCGCAGCGGGGTTCGAGCAGATCAAACTCAACGCCGTCTTGATGCGCGGTCGCAATGAAGATCAGTTAATTCCACTCATCGAGTTTAGTGCGGCTCGCAATTTGATCCTGCGTTTTATCGAGATGATGCCCGTAAGCACGAGCGACGTTCTCGACGAGAAAAATTTCATTTCGATAGGGGAGGCGAAGCGCGCAATTGAAGCGCGTTTCGGAAGCTTGATTCCTGAGCCGCAGTTTCACACCAATGGTCCCGCGACGTATTATCAAATCCCTGGTCGCCAACAGCGCGTTGGTTTTATCGGCGCGATGACAAATCTGCACTTCTGCGAAAGCTGCAACAAGTTGCGTCTCACCTGCGATGGCAAATTGCGCCCGTGTCTCGGCAGTTATCTCGAATTCGACATCATGAAACCGCTGCGTGCGGGCGCGAGTGACGAGGAGCTCAAGAAGTTCTTTCTCAATGTGGTCGATCGAAAGCCGGAGCAACATGACTTTCGTAATAGTTATCAACCGAACCGCAAGATGATCGCAATCGGTGGCTGAGTCATGAAACGCTTGACTCACGTCGCCGCCGATGGCCGCGCCCAGATGGTCGATGTTTCGGCCAAGCCGCTGAGCGCGCGGACCGCGATCGCGACTGGCAAAATTCGACTCCAACGAGAGACCGTCGATCTTATTTCGGAAAACAAAATTGCGAAGGGAGATGTCTTCGCGACTGCGCGGATCGCCGGAATTCAAGCGGCCAAACAAACTCCGCAGCTCATCCCACTTTGCCACCCATTGCCATTGAGCCATGTTGCGATCGATATCGTTACCTCGAATGACGGCGCGGAGGTAAGATGCGCTGCCCGGACGGTTGCCCAGACTGGTGTGGAGATGGAAGCGCTCACCGGCGTGTCCGTCGCCCTGCTCACCATCTACGACATGTGCAAAGCGCTCGATAACGAGATGCGGATCTCAGACATTCGTCTCGTGGAAAAAACGAAGCAGCTGTAGCGGCGGTCTATGACCGTCGGACGAATTAATGCGACGCTCATAGAGCGCCGCTACAATAATTAGCGATGCAAATCCAAGTCGGAATTATCACCATCTCGGACCGCGCCAGCGTCGGAGAGTATGTCGATCTTGGCGGACCGGCGCTGAAGAAACTAGCTGATCAATACGGTTGGCAGGTGCTTGCCGAAGCGATTGTGCCGGATGATTCGAAGCGCATTCAGGAAACCATCCGCTCGTTTTCGCAGCAAGGTTGCGGTTTGATTTTAACCACCGGCGGGACCGGGATCGCGGAGCGCGATGTGACGCCGGAAGCGATCCGGGCCATCATGCGGGTGGAGCTGCCGGGCTTCGGCGAAGCGATGCGCGCGGAATCGATGAAAATTACGCGCAACGCAATTTTGTCGCGCAGCCTGGCGGCGATTGTCGACCTTTCGCTTGTGATCGCGCTTCCGGGAAAACCAAGCGGCGCGGTGGAATGTCTTGGCTTTGTCGCTGGCGCAATCCCGCACGGCGTGGCCCTCGCTCAAGACATACCAACTTCGTGTTAAAGGTAGGGCGCGCTCGCCGAGCGCGCCGGCGAAACTGTAGCGGCAGGCCTGTCGCCTGCGCGGCGTCAGAATTCGCAGCCGGCACGGCCGCCACCACAGAAGGATGGCGTCTAAGACATCACCATGGAATCTAAGATATCTCTATCTCAGTCCGGATAAATGAGAAGCCGCATTAACTGCTGGCCCCCTTCGGTGAGGTGCGCCTTCTCTCCGCGTCCAGCTATTTTGTCTTGCGCAAGATAGGAATAATCAATCGAGCTTTTTTTGACGTAGCTTAGTTCCGGCTCTGTTACTCGTTGGCTGCTGGGCTCTATTTTGAGCGGCAAACCCGAGCGCGCGAATGAGACTTCCCACGATGGCATCTCCGTTCCGGCGGCGCCGGTCAGCATCCACGGGTAGAGTTTGGGCAACTCGAAATGCCGCGATTTCGGTAACGTCACTTTGTAAAACGTCTCTTCCTCGGCGATGAAGTCCGGAATCGTCAGGGATGGATTTTTGCGCAGCGCGAGATAGAGGCGGGCGATATCGAGCCCCGCGAGGTTGATGCCGTTGTAAATGCCGTTGTGGTTCGGATCATTTTTGTGGCAGGCGTCATACCACGATTCGAATCGATGACTGAGCATGAAGTTCAATTCCAAATGCACGTGCGCACGTGCCTGATTCAAGCCCGCGCCAGTGTAACCCATCACCGCGATGCTTTCGCCGCGACGCACCGTCTGACCGGGACGAACTGCGATCGCGCTCAGATGTCCGTATAAACTGTAGTAGCTGGAGCCGTCCCAACGATGCTCGATCACAATGTACTTCCCGTAGTTGGAATATCCCGGAACGAGGTTTGCATGCACAACTTTGCCGTCGGCAATGGCCCGCACTTCGTCGAGCGGTTCGCCGCGCGTGTCACGTTGCAACGGCCGAATGTCGATCCCTTCGTGGAACCGCGTGTAAACAATTCCTTCCGGCGTCTCAACAGGATCGCGCACGAAACCGTATTGGCCGCCTTCCCACGGCGTCGATTTCACGCCTTTGTAATCCCGCTCGATGAATTGGTAGAAGGCAGGGCCACCGCCTGAGAAAAGGGCGTCGTTGTCTGTTGGCAGGACAAGGTCAATAAGTTGGTTCTGCCCGAGCATGGAAGCGTTCGACAACAGGAGCAGCACAAACGCAAGGACAGACCAACGCTGCCAGCGGCTTTGTTTCCGGGGAGCACAGGCTGCCAGCCTGTAGGATTCGGCAGCCTGCCGAATGCATGTTGCCAAACGGTATGCGCGAACAAAGCAGGTTCGCGGCAAGCTGCCGCGAACTACAGGCTGGCAGCCTGTGCTCCCCAGATTTAGACCGCGCCTACTTCCCATTCTAAGGCTATCGCCGCCGTTGGCCGAGCAAGCGCCAATCTTTCTTCATCGAGTCGACGTCGGCCGCGGTTAGTCCGGAGGCGATGTAGATTTTTCCGTCGGCCACGCGCTTGTCGATTTCGAGCTCGGTGATCGGCCGTCCGTTGATGAAGGCAAAAAGGAGACTACCGCGGCGCTCGATGCTTAGGGCGTCGAGGGCGATCCGGCCGTGGTTATCGAGTTGAAACAGTGCACCGTAGGTTCCATTCCCAGCCGAATAAGGATAAAACGCCACCACGTCCCGTTCCGAGATGCGCGGCATTCGTTCAATAGCGATATCCTTTCCAGAGAATTGCGCTCGGACCGAGGCGGCGAAGACTGCGGTGTCGTGCGGGTTCGCTTCTGCGTGCAGCCGGAACATGCAATGTCGATCTTTGGCAACGCCTCTGGGCGGGGCAAGAAGCAGCCCAAGCGCCAGCAGGCAAAGCGTCTTCATGGCCGATTGATAAAGGGTTTGACAGGATTTTTGCAACCCCGAAAGCTTTCGGGGCTGTTTACCCGCTCATGAGACGAACCGTTGCCTCCCTTGTTTTGGTGCTCGCGCTAGCGGTGCGTGTGTTTGGACAAGAAGCCACACCTGCCTCGACGCCGCAAAAACGAGGCTGGCTCGGCCGAATCTTCCATCCGTTTTCTTCGACCTCCATTCCGCAGTACAAAGACCCGAAGCTGCGCGGTCTCGCACTCGACTTGCTGATCACGCCGCAGACGGCCAAGCTCTCTGAAACCCGCCAACTGGACATCAAATTGACGTTGACCAATCAATCCAAGCGCCCCATTACGCTCGATTTTCCAACCAACCAACGCATCGAAATTTATTTGATGACCACCGCGGAAACAGTCCTCACGAAATGGTCCGACAATCATGCGATCACCGAAAAACCCGGGACGGTCCTGATCAACCCACAGGAGCACATCGAATACAACGAAATGATCGCGACGCGCGATCTCACGCCCAACAAAGTTTTCATCGCCGAGGTTTTCTTTCCCCAATACCCGGAACTACGCATTCGGCAAAAATTTCTGACCGCGCCGTGAGGGAGCCGAGGCGATGGAGTGGTGGAGTAATGGAGTGATGAACTAATGGTTTCCGAGCCAACTCCAGGACTCCAACACTCCAGCACTCCAATACTCCTCTTCGCCGATTACCACACCCATCCGCAAGGACATCGAGTGCAGCCTTACGCCCAGGCGCTGCTTCAGCCGTGGGCGGATTACGCGCGCAGAATGGGATTGAATGACATTGCGTTTACCGATCACGATCGCTATCACGCCGGGATCGATTTCGATGAGATTGATCGATTGCGCGAAAAAAATGTCGATTTAAGAATTCGCGCCGGCATCGAGCTCGACAATGATCCAACGCGTTCGGCGGCTGGACGAAAATGGATCGAAAAACATTGGAACAAACTCGATTTCGTTTTGGGTTCCGTGCATTTCCTTGAGCGTGCGGATCAAATGTTCGACAGCGTGCCCGACGGCGCGGGGCAGTTCGCTGGTCGCAGCATCGACACCATTTACGCGGATTATTTTCGTCGTGTCCGCGAGATTGCCGCCACTGGTCTCGTCGATTGTCTCGCGCATCTTGATTTAATCAAAATCCACGGGCATCGACCGAACACAGACATCGAGACAATCGCTGGCGAAACTCTCGACTTCATCAAATCGCACAATCTCGCGATTGAACTTTCCACCGCAGGCTGGCGCAAACCGGTGAACGAGCTTTATCCGAGCGGCGAAATCATTCGGCTCGCGATGCAAAAGGGAATTGCGTTCACAACTGCGTCCGACGCGCACTCACACGCGCAACTCGGCGAAAATTTCGAGCGGTTGGCGGAGAAGATGAATTCGTTAGGCATCCGTGAAGTGTGCGTTTATGAAAAACACAAACGCCAGAGCGTAATGACGAAGCACGAATGACGAATGACGAAGGAAATCCGAATGTTCAAATGATGAATGAACTGCCGATTCGGTTTATCATTCGGATTTCGTCATTCCTTCGTCATTAGACATTCGTCATTCGTCATTTTCAGAGTCCTGGCACTCCCAGGCCGCCGGTAATTCTTGTCATTTCCGATTGCGCCATCGCTTTTCCCTGTTCGATCGCGCCTTTTACGCCGCTCAGCACAACTTCCTCGAGAAATTCCACGTCGTTTGGATCGACAATTTCCTTGTCGATCTTGATTGAAAGCACGTCGCCGGCGCCGTTCGCGATCACAGTGACCTTGCCGCCGCCCGCGCTCACCTCCACGGTTTTTTCCTCGAGCTCCGCTTGGGTTTTGGCCATTTGCTCCTGCATCTTCTGCGCCTGCTTCATCAACTTGTTGAGATTCATAATGTCGACCTTAGACACTGTGGAAAAAGTCGGCCGGATAGCAAATGAGCGCCGTAGGCGCGACATGTTTATAGAAAACCAGTCTGGAAAATGCCAAGCTCCGTAGGAGCGGCATGAAAGCCCGCGCCGGATTTTTCAATGCCGCTCCTACGGAGCTTGGATCGGTTTTGCGGTCCCGATCTATACACAGGTCGCGCCTAACAGCGCTGTGAATTGTCTCCCGTCGCCTTTTCTTGCCTTTTGTTGGCGTCAGGATTTGATTTCGCCTTTGAACATTTCGAGCGCTTCCTGGATGAGCGGATCATCTTTGAACTCGTCCGGTCCTCTCGACGGGTAATCGTGCGGACTCTTGCTCGGCAATCCCTCCTTCGCGCTCAACTTCGCTGTCCAATCGCGGCCGCTGACTTCTTTGAGCAAAGTTTCAAGCTGGCGGCGATTGCTGGTGGTGGCGAGCGTTTCAATGGCCGATTTTTGTTCTGGCGGATAACCGAGAAGAAAGTTGCGGCCTTCGGCGCCAAGCACCGTCAACGAATCGATCAGTGTGCGCAAAAATCCTTTCGCCGGAATCTTCGCGCTGACTTCTCGCCAGATCTCATTCGGATCAATCGTGTCGCTTTCCGCAACGCGCGGCGCGTTGTCGCCGCGGTCCCTGACCGCGGCTGGTTCTGTAGAGGCGGCCGTGCCGGCCGCAGTTTTGTGGGAAGCAGGCGGCACGCCTGCCACCACAGCAGGAGATCTTTGCGACGTGGTCGACTTGCCATCGCGCAAAGCATTCAAATTTTCGATCACTTCATTCAAGGTGACCTGACTTAAACTCTGGATCGCTTTGATGAGCGCGACTTCGAAGTGGAGCTTTTTATTCGGCGCCCATTTCATGCGGCTTTCGGCTCCGGCGAATTGATCGATTAATTCCAGCAAGCGATCAGTCTCGAGGAGTTTCGCCTGCGCCGCGAGCGACTTTTGCAAATCAAGGTCGACATCTTCACTCAGCGCGTCGGGCTTCACTTTGAAAACGAGCAGGTCGCGCAGATAGGCGATCAGGTCGGACATGAGTTTCATCATGTCTTTGCCGGCTTCAGACTGTTCCTGGAGCAATTGCACGGCATCGGCCGTTGCGCCGCGCAGAATTTTTTCGGTAAAACTGGCAACGGTTTGCTGGCTGGTGAATCCGAAGACATTGAGCACGTCGGCTTCGGCAATTTTCTCGCCGCAGAAGCCGACCAGTTGATCGAGCATCGATTCGGCGTCGCGCAATCCGCCTTCGGCGCCGCGGGCGATGGCGTGCGCGGCCGCGGTTTCGAGCGTGATTTTTTCCTTTCCGGCGATGAATTGCAGATGTTGCGCAATCAAGTTGGCGGGGATGCGGTGCAGGTCGAAGCGCTGGCAGCGGCTCAAGATTGTCGGCAAAACTTTTTGCGGCTCGGTCGTGGCGAAGATGAATTTCACGTGCGGCGGCGGCTCTTCCAGCGTCTTGAGCAGTGCGTTGAACGCGGCGGACGAAAGCATGTGCACCTCGTCGATGAGATAGATTTTGTAGTGACCCTTGGCCGGGGCGTAGCGAACGTTATCGCGCAGTTGACGCACGTCCTCGACGCTGTTGTTGCTGGCGCCGTCGATCTCGATCACGTCGAGGCTGTTGCCGGCGGCGATCTCGCGGCAGTTATCGCACACGCCGCAGGGCGTGACGGTGGGACCGTTCACGCAATTGAGCGCCTTCGCCAAAATGCGCGCGGTCGATGTTTTGCCAATGCCGCGCGGCCCGACAAACAAATACGCGTGCGCTAGCCGGTTTTGCGCGACCGCATTCTTGAGCGTCTGCGAGACATGCTTCTGCCCGATCAGATCATCAAAGGTCTGCGGTCGATATTTTCTCGCAAAAACTTCGTAGCTCACGCGCGTAATCTAACGCGGCATGACCCGAATAAAAAATGGAAAGTCCCGACCGGTGCTCAATGAGGAGTTGGGCTCGGTGCTGCGGCAGCACGGTGCTCCCACTCTTCGGCGATCAGCTCCCCGTCTTCCGTGAGGATGCAAGGTTGACCGGGCCGTCACCCTTCTCGCTCCGTCCGTCGATGGCAGCAGCTATCAGTGCCATCGTGAGATCACGGTTTCCAGAGGACTGGCGACTGCACGCTAATCCTGCGGCGCGCCCGGCGCTTCGGCGTGGAAGCCTTCGGCAAAACAGTCCTATCTGCGGCTCGGTCGCGTCAGCGATTCTGCCGCGGCGCGTAGATTTCCACGTGGTGGTCGACGTCGGCACTACCGCCCGAGATTACCTGGGATTCGTGCTTCGTGATTGTCGTATTGTCGCGGAGCGGAAGCGCGATCGTGATTCCTTCCTCCCAAATCGACCCGACAGGCACATCTATACGACCCGGCGTGTCGAATCGCTTACCCTGGCAATCAAACCGGTAGCCAGTCGCCGGAAGCGGTCCGCTGATCCGAATAGTCAGCATGGTCAGTTCTTTGCCCTTGAGTACACCACTCGCCATAATCTTGAAGACACTGAATGATGGCGTGCGCGTGACAACACAGTCCTTCGCATGGCCTGGGTCGAAGGTGATGTTCGCGCTCCCGCAGTAGGGCTCTGATTTCGTCCCGCACTCAACCGCTCCTGAACGCAGATTCAAGGTGAAGCTGAACACCGCTTCGATGGTGTAAGTCAACTCCGTTCCGTTTGTTTTGAAACTCCCTTTCGTCGTCCACAGCCCTGCGTATCCCTGTTGCACGATCAGATCCACCGATGATGAGAAGCCGATGTTTTTCGCCCCATCCTCGGCGGCGGCCTTCAGGTTAATAATTTGCCCCGACGTCGCATCACGCGGAACCACGTAACGAAAAGGATACTGTTTGGTCCACTGCTTGGCGTCACAGGCTGAGGGAGGTGATTCGTCTGATTTCTCCAGATAAGCTGCCGCGTCGACGAGGGTCAGACGGTGGATCCCGGTCTGCCACGTCGGGGCAGACTTGCTCTCTTCGCCAGCCACCACGACTTCCACAGATTCGCCCGGGCCGACAAAGGAATTGTTTTTCGGCGAGACGATCCGCACCGTGGGCTTGGTCGTGTCGGGTCCGATTGTGAATTCCCAGGAGCCCGAGCCAATTTTGGCCCCCGCCGAATCGAAGGCATCGTAATGAAGGGGGACTTTGTCACCTGGCATCAGACGGCGCGCGCCGGAACCGCAGGCCCCCCAACTTAGTGTTTTCGCGGTTGCAGGTAACTTGAACGGTCCCGCCTCAGATGCCGTCAGCATCACGTAGGAAACGCTCTTATCAAACTCGAAATCCAATTTTACCGTGCCGGTGTCCGGATCAGCAGGCTGAAGGATCAAGTCGGCCGGGGAGACTACGCGTACAAGGTTAGCTTGATAACCCGCCCGGCTGCCGCCCGACCCGATCAGCGCTGCCATAAAGGTCAACAACACGACGCCCAGGGAGAACCTAAAACCGATGTGCCGACTATCCTTACTCATACTCAACCTCCTAAGCTGCGTACCAATTCTATCTCCTCAATCCAGGCAGTTCTTCCAGATCTTGTTTCTGCCGCGTCCTGCGGCCACCCGACCCACACCGCACTCCTCTGGAAAAAGAGGCGATAAGATTGCGTTTCATGTTAAGCGAGCGGTTCATTTTTTTGGCCGAAATTCGTGCCGTCGATGTTTTGCCGATGCCGCGCGGGCCAACAAAAAGATACGCGTGTGCCAAACGATTTTGCGCAACGGCATTTTTGAGCGTCTGCGAGACATGCTTCTGCCCGATCAGATCATCAAAGGTCTGCGGCCGATATTTTCGCGCGAAAACCTCGTAGCTCACGCGCGTAATCTAACGCGGCATCAACTGAATCAAAAATAGAAAGTCCTGCCCGCTGCTCAATCAGCGGTCGCGCTCGGCACTGCGGTAGCGCGGCGTTCCTGCTCTTCCTGATCAGCTCCCCATCTTCCGTGAGGATGCAGATTTGGCCTTGATTCTTGTGCATTGTCGACCCCAATATGGTCCATGAATCCTCGTTGGTGAGGTAGCAGCGCCGATGAAGCCAGTTCGCGTTGTTCTTTATTATACTGCGACCATCGTGCTGTTCGGCATGGCAGATGGGTCGGGCGCCCCGTGTTCGGGGACGCCCTGCCAGATACCCAACCTGTTCGACCCAGATCTGGCGGATCTTAAGTCGGCCAATAATCAGGCATTGAATGATTTCATCAAGGGAGCCCTGGACAGGATCAAAGGCGGCAACAAGGACATGGACAAGGATTGCTATCCTCTACCGATCACGGTCACGCTTTACACAGCGGCGAACCCCGATTTTGACTTCCAAAACCTCCTTCAGCAAGCCCGCATGGACACTTTGGTGAGTTACTTCAAAGAACAGGGCCTCGACCCGCAGAAAAACGTCGAGCAGGTTAACGGACTGGCGGCGGCGGCGCGTTTGGACGGCACGGCGAACGGGACCTATAATGATGTCGACCTCGATCCGCCGGTCATCAAGATGACTTCGACACCGCCGGAAAACAACAAGGTAAAGCCTGGCGAGAAGATCAAGATCCACGCCACCGCGAGCGAGCGCCATGCAGATGGCCACAGAAGCTCGCCCTCGGGCGTAAAGAGTCTCCAGCTAATCGCCGACGGAACGGTCATGGACTCGAAGGACTTCGGCATGAAACCACCGCCCTGCGAAGTGAGGCCCTTCGAACCGATCTATACCGTCCCCAAAAATCCGCCTGAGATTGTGCACCTTCTCATATATGCGGAAGATGCCACTGGACATGGCACGTCCAAAGAGGCGGATTTTCCAACCCGCGGCGACTGGTACGGGCGCCTCGATTGGTCGGTTCACCAGATGGTGCCGACCGGACCGCAGGAGTGGTTTGGACATGCCGATCTAATGCTGGACGACGATGGCCAAGGCGGGCTCACGGGCACGCTGTCCGGAACCGAGAAGCAGAAGCTTGCAATCGAGGGATGCCACGGGGTCACTAACTGGACGCTCAAAGCGAGGTTGACTGGCACGATCACCACCAGCGCAAAAAAGATCACCATCAACGTCATGGACCGGCAATCTACTCGGCCGGAGACGGCTTCGTGCGGCACAGCTAGCACGGGAGGGGACATCTTCAGTTGGCGGCAATTCAATGAAATGTTCCAAACGCTCGCTCCGTCCGCTGATGGCAACAGCTATCAATCCCATCACGACATCAAGGTCCACAACGGGATTGGCGACTGCACGCTGATCGTTCGCAAGTTGCAGAATAAAAAGTGATCAGGGCAAAATCTGGAATGACTCCCGGTAAATATCCTTGCCGGCTTGCCAGATCTCGACCCGGTACTTGCCGGGTTGGAAGCCGGCTGTGGGTTTAGTCAAGGAAAACTGACCGGACTGCTTGTTTAGATCTGATTTTGCTGTGGCGATGACGTGATCTTTTTCCACGCCGGTCACCTCCTCTGCGATCCAGCGAACGCCGAGGGGATCGTCGCTCGCCTTGTCCAACTGCCATTCGAAAATCAGTTGATCGGGATGTGAAGGAAATGGCGGGTTCAATTTGTTCGCGCCGCTTTCGGCGAAAAGCGAGTGCGCCGCGAGCGGTCCCGCGACGATGGGCGGTGGCTCGAGCTCGATGTGCAGTTGCTCGCGTAGCCAGCGCATCGCAAAAATAATCTCCAGTGGCGGCTCATCAACTTTTCCACTGGGCGGCTTGGTGCGTTCCAGCGCCTGGCCGTAGGCATCATAAGCCTCGCGCAGTTTCTTCTGCCGCTCCAGGCTCCGCGCCAGAATCAAGCGCGCCTCGACGGAGTCCGGCAGTTTCGCAGCCGCCTCGCGCGCGAGCTGTTCGGCGTCGGCGAATTTCTCCTCCGCGTAGGCCAGCCTGGCGCGCGACAGGACACGAACTGCCTCGACGCGCGCCTGTTCTTCGGCGGAAAGGTCTTCCAGCTTGCGCACCGTGAGGCTCACGCTCGTCGACATCAACGGCTGGCCGCTGATCCCGGCAAAGATGCGCAGTTCGCCGGCGGGAAGTTTGGCCGTTTCGCTGGCGTCCAAGGCGAAAGACGCGCGATGGCGGCTGCCCTGGGCGATTTTGATCTGTTCCGGCGACGGGGTCATCTCGCCGGGCGCCGATCCGCCACTCTTGCCTGCCTGCGGGTCAAGCTGCATCGCTTTTCCGGCGGGGCGCACGCTGGCAGGCAACGGCACCAGCTTCTTGTTCGCATCGAGCATCTTGAAGGAAACCTGCCGGGGCCACGGCGCGCCGGGTTTGCCCAGTTCGAGCGACGCATTCGCAAGTCCCCCGAGCCGCAGCTCGAAGACAACCGCTTCGCCGGGAATCACCGCGAGACTCGTTTTTCCCCCGGCACTCAATCTCGCGGAGATGTGCGCCTGCGACTGGCTCTGGCGCGCGGATTTTTCCGCGGGATCGTCGGGTGCGGAAGCCGCCGAACCGCCGCCGGAGCCCGTGCGATCCTGTGTGCCGCCGCTGCCGCCGCCGCACTTGTCATTAACCACGATTTGCGCCATGCAGTTGCCCGCCTGGGCGTTGCCGCAATACCAGTCGGGCTTAAACGGTCCGGGCTTGGATTTTTCGTTGATTCCCGTGCCCTTCGGCGAGTTGCAAAAGCTCAAGCCGAGGTGCTCGCGCTTGTTGTCGTAGCGGTGGTATTGTGGATTTGGCTCGAAGTCTGACGAATGGTGCAAATAAAAATCGGCACCGACATAGCGCATGGCGCACTCGATGTCGCCGCTGTGCTGGCCGCCCTCCCGGGCGAGCTCGCCATATTTTGGATCGTGCATTTTGTCAATGTCGCCGTGATTGGTGTTAATATTGTCCACCGCGACATAAACCATGCTGACGTTACCCGGCGGGCCCAGATGGTGCGCGCATTCGCCCAGGTGGCCGGCTTCCTCGAAGGGATAATTGATCAGGTGAATGGCGTGCTGATCGGAGCCGATGTCGCCTCGATTGAAGTTCACCACCCGCGTCTGCGGATTGAGAAACAGGTTAGTCAGGTCGTCCCCGACGAAATGCACGTTCAGCTTGCTGGCATTCTGAAAATCGGCGAGGTAGCGGACCAGGTCGCGGGCGGTGTCGTCGGCCATGAAGATGAAGACATCTTTCACCAAGGGATTGAGCCGGAGGTGAACATGGGGCGCGGAGGGATCGAAACTGCTGCGGACGAAGAATCCGCGATACTCTTCGAAGAGCGTCAGGCCGTCGCCCTTGCAACCCGGGCGACCCGCGGGCTGGACATCGTCGTCCGCGTCCGGCTTGCCGCCGGCCCTCTCGTAGCTCTGCAAACCATAGTCAAACGAAACGTTATCAAGGGGCCACTCAGCGGCGTGCGCGATGCGATGGTTGTATTCATTGCTCGTTGAATAGGGGATGCGAATAAAATGCTCGCCGGTTTCCTTGTAGGTCGCGGCAACGGGCTGGCCGACATTGGTTACCACCGCCGCCACGGTGCCGGACGCGCCGTAATCAAGGCTATTCACAATAAAACCTACGCTTGTGGCCGGCTTGCTGGTTTCCATCACCTGCCAAGGCTCGTCCACGGCCTTGAATGAAGTGTCCGTTTTGCCATACTTCCGAAAATCGAAGATGAGATCAGGGCTGCGTTTTTTGATTCGATACTCCCATTTGGCGTTGGTGTCGGGAAAGTCGTCGATATTGGCATTGCAGCAAACGCCTGGATGATGCGAGGTTCCGAGGAGGAAAAATTTCCACTGCACGGGCAGGTTCGGCGGATCGACCACGCGCACTACAAAGGGAATCTCCCCGGTCATGGTGGGCACCCAGTTCTTGAAGTTGAAGCCATCGGCCGGTTTGATCTCTGCTTCGATCTTCTGCGCGGTGCGCGTGATTTCGATGTGAGATTTCCACTCCCAATTGAGTGTCCTGCCACCTGAATCTTCTTTCTCCTCGCGATACTCGATATTCTCGGTCTGGAACGGGACGTCACAAACGAAGTTACGGACGTGCAGTCCGCCTCGCACCTCTTGGCGATTAGGGGGCTCCGCCATCCAGACAAGGAAATGGACCATCGCCTTGCCGTCGTGGACATCGTGAACAATCGCGGGATGCTGAAATCCTCCATCGGCTTTAGAGCTCAAATGATCGCAAGCCTGGTAATCCCATTTGTAGTGCCACTCGCCGCTTTTGACGACGGCGCGTTGCTGTCCAGTCTGTTTGTTCACCTCCTCGCTTACATTTGTATGGCCGGTGGTTTCTTCCAGGGTGTCCGCCGGATGGCCTGTAGGACACCCACCATAAGTCTCACCGCGCACCCCGATTGCACCGTGGTTGACCCAGCTCGTCTTGTAATCCACATGCCACAGCGCAGACACAGTGAAGCCGTCGCTGGTCGTCGAGCCGGGCGCCGGCAGATTGGCGTCGTCGTTTGCCGCGGACGCGGGATTGCCGGCGAGCAAAATCCACGCGAGTAGTGCGGCAAGCTGGGCGTTACCGCGACGCATAGTTTTTTTTCTCACAAAATGCGCTGCGCAGTTGCTGCGTGTTGTCCGATTGCTGGGCCGAGTAAAAGAGCCGTGCGCCGCTCCTCTCGAACACAAGCCACGGCGCTGAGTGCTTGATGTGTGACGGCAACGGGAACCCCGGCGGCCCATTGGAATACCAATCCCGTGCGTTGCGAGACGTTTTTGTTACGAGGAAGTGTTGCTGCTTCGACTCATCGTAAGCGACGTAACTGAGAATGTAATAATTGCCAGACGGATACACGCGCGCGCAACAGATTTCGCGATTGTCGATCTCCTTGGCCGGTTGTTGGGTCGGCACGGACCAGGTTTCGCCGTCGCGCGATATGGAATGAAACAGGCAGGGGCGAAATGGATAAGATGTCTTGGAAAAAATCGGAAGCCGGGCATTTGCTCTTTCAACCCAAATCAAACCATCTTCAGATCGCGCAAGCTGCCCGGTGACCGGAGTCTCGGGCTTCAATTGAAATGGATCCTCGCTGACGACATGGACCAGCCAAAACGCATCGCGCCACCGCGCCACGGATGGCGATGAGCACGATTGCGTCTCGCTCACCCGGGGTGTGAAAAGCGGATTCTGGGAATGCTTGTTCCAAGTCAGGAGGTCGTCGCTCCGCGCGATGCCGAAGGCGGAGCGCACGCCCTTTTCATCGAAGATGACGCCTTCGTAAAACATCCACCACTTGTCGGCGATTTTCAGAATCGTCGGGCTGGCGATGGCCCAGTCGTCCCACTCGCCGAAGATTCCAGGCGCGAGCGCCGGTTGCGGGTCGATCTTCCACGGTGACGATTCAGCCGCGCTGAGAATCATCGCGGGCCAAAGCAACGCCAGCGCGAAAGCTTTCATCGACGATTATCCGGGCGTGCTTTCGGCCCCGGCAAACGGATCCGTGGGAGCTTTTGTGGCCGAAGGCTTCGGACTTTCTGCGGGCTTTTCAGCCTCAGCCGGTTTCTCGCTGGCTTTTTCGCTTTCGGCGGGCTTTTCACTCTCCGCGGTCGGTGCCGGCGATCCGCTCTCTATCGTCACCTGCACAGAGAGCCGGCCGGGACTCGGCTGAAAAGTATCGGGATAGATCGCCTCGCCGCTGTTCGCGGCGCTCACGCTCAAATAGGCACTGCCGCCGGCCGTCGCAGGCCATGCGACCGAAATCGTCTGCGCGTCGGGCGGATTCATCGGCACGTCAATTTTCTTCTGCGCGACTTGCACTTGATCATCATCGTAAAGCGTCAAGTTATAGCTGGCCTTGATGTTTCCGTTCCCGGCGCGATACCACGGCTTTTGCACCGCCGCCGCAGCCTGCACCACATCGCCTTTCTTCACTGGAAATTTGTAAAACGCGGTCTCCTTAATTTTGAGATCCGTCGTCGTCAATGTCGGCGGCGCTAGTTCCGTCGCCGAATTGAATCCGCCGCCACCCGCCTTTTCCGAGCGCGCTATCGCTGCGGCCGGTTCACCTCCGCTCGCTGCTTCGCCCTCGATTTTGATCTTCAAAGTGTAGGGCGAGGGATTCGGGGTTGCGCCATCCGGGTGAATCGCAACGGGAGCGCCGTCGTGAATGTCGTGGTTGTCCGAAGCAGCGATCGCGATATAAGCAGCCCCATCGAGCTCTGCGGTCCATGTGGCGCGGAGCGAGGCCGGGTCGCGCGGGTTGCCCTCGATCTCCATTTTTTCGCGCGCCACTTGCGCAAGTTCCTTGTTGTAAATTGAAACGACAAAAGTCTGATGAATATTGCTATTGGATGCTTCGTAGGGCGTTTTCTGGATGATGCCAATGGCGCGAAGCTCCTGTCCTTTGCGCACGTCAACCCGATAGTATTTGGCCTCTTTCATCGCCAGTTCGCCTTTGTAATCCCCGGGCTTCACAACCGGTGCGTCGCCGAAAAAGATTCCCGGCTTCACGGCCGCACCGCCGGCCTCGTATTCCTTGGTCTCACGCTGTTTCGGTGCCGGTGCGACTTTTTCCGCGACAACTTTTTGCAGTGCGCCGGCAAGTTCATTGGCGTTTTCCACTGTCAGCAATTTGCCGTGTCCTTTGGAAGCAATGTCCGCGAGCTGTGCTTTTTCCTGCGGTTCAATTCCGAACCCGATGACGTTGATGCCGAATTTCACTCCGAACTCGGCCGCGAGTTTTGCCGCCACTCCAGCGGGATCGCCGTGGCAGGTTTCCGCGCCGTCGGTCACGAGCACGATTGCGCTACCACCCTTTGCCTTTTTCAGCTCGTCGCCGGCCTTCGTCAGTGATGACGCGATTGGGGTCATGCCAGTGGCGTTGAAACTCGTGACCTTGCTTTTTAACGCCGGTTTATCGATCACCCCGAGCGGCTGCACGATGTCGATGTCGTCACAGCCGCGTTTCTTTGATGTTCCATAAACAATGAGCGCGACGTTGAGATCATTCGGCAACTTGTCGATCAAATCGGTGACGCACTTTTTCGCCGAAGCCACTTTCGTCGCGCCATCCTTCATCTTCGCGTTCATGCTGCCGGAGTAATCGATGATCAGCGCCAGATCGGTGATTTCCGAGGCCGGATTGCCTGTCGCTGGAACTGCGGTGGACGACTGCATTGCCGCGATGAGCGCATCGCTTGCGCCGGCTTTTTTCAATCGCGCGATGTCCTCCGTGCCGAGCACAAACGCGGTGCCGGAGTCTTTCACCTTGTCGAGGATGGTTTGTTCCGGAATCTTCAACTCAAGGAGCTTGACCACGTCTTGTTGAGTCAAGACCTCGGCGGCGTGCAGCAGAGAGCCGCAGATTACAAAAACCAGAAGCGTTACGAGAAGCGGAGAGTGTTTTTTCATAGTGACATAATTAAAACCGCGGCTAAATCGCGCCGATGGTCAGAAATTTGGCCGCGAATGTCAAGGGTTGAGGCTGTAGAGGCGGCCGTGTCGGCCGCAGCGTTTTTCCTCCTGTCGCCCTGACGGAACTTGCTGGAGGTTTATCATTGAAAACCCAGCGTTAAAACGCTGGGCTGTTGTCAGGAAAGCGCCAATGCACGTTCACATGCCTCGAAAATCGACATCTCCACGCTTTCTCGTGCTCCTGCTCGTGCTCGTAATCGATGCCAGTGCGCGCGAGCCGCAGAAATCTCCCCCGGCAAGGCCTGTCCCGAGCGCAGCCAAAGGATCGACAATTGAAAACAAGGTTGTTCGCGCGCGCGATCTCGGTATTCCGTTCGAGGGCACACCGGGAAAATTCAATTCGATCACGGACGTTGCCGGCGTGGAAGTTGGTTACACGACACTGATCAGTGGCGACGGCAAACTCATTGTCGGGCAGGGTCCGGTGCGCACGGGCGTGACCGCGATCCTGCCGCGTGGACACGCCGCTGCAAACGATCCGGTTTACGCCGGCGTCTTTTCACTGAATGGAAATGGCGAGATGACCGGCACGGCGTGGGTTGAAGAAGGCGGATTTCTGGAAGGGCCGATCGTTATCACAAACACGCATAGCGTGGGCGTGGCCCGCGATGCCGTAGTCGCGTGGCGGAATGTGCACGGAGGCGCCGACGCGCAAGGTTTTTCGTGGAGTTTGCCGGTTGTGGCCGAGACTTGGGACGGCTGGCTCAATGATGTAAACGGCTTTCATGTAAAGCCCGAACATGTTTTCAGTGCGCTAGACTCGGCGCATGGCGGCGCGATCGAAGAAGGAAGCATCGGCGGTGGAACGGGCATGATTTGTTACGAGTTCAAAGGCGGAAGCGGGACCGCCTCGCGCAAAATCGATATGAAAGATGACAAGGAAGCTCTTCGCAGTTTTACGGTCGGCGTATTCGTGCAAGCAAATTTCGGTCGCCGTCCCCAGCTCATGATCGCGGGCGTACCAATCGGCCAAGAAATTCCCGGCGAAGTTTACAAGAAAGAGGCCGGCTCATGCATCGCCGTCGTGGCAACGGATGCACCGCTTCTACCGCATCAATTGAAACGACTCGCCCGCCGCGTGTCGCTCGGGCTCGCGCGCACCGGCGCCATTTCCGGCAATGGCTCGGGCGATCTGTTCATCGCGTTTTCAACGGCGAACCCGGGCGCGGCAAACCCCGATCAGGTCACGCGTTCGGTTGAGACCGTGCCTAACGACCGGATGGATCCGATCTTCATCGGTGTCGTTGAAGCTACCGAAGAAGCGGTCGTCAACGCACTCATCGACAATCAAAGCATGACCGGCCGAGACAATCATCACGTCGATGCGCTGCCGCACGATCGCGTTCGCAAGTTATTGAAGCAATACCATCGCCTTCGCTAAGGGCGAAGCCGCATCGCCTCGTGAAGAAAGCGGCGACGTGTCACCGCACTCCAAGGAGCGGCGGTCTCCAGTCCGCCGGATTATGAAACCACTTCTAGCGACCTGACTCCTTCCTCAAGTTGTCGATCCACGCATTTTAGGCCATTAGTTGCGCGGTGAGGTTTTCGAAATTCCTGCTCTGTCACGCGTTGTGCGCGGCGAGCATCTGGTTGGGACCTGGGCTCTACGCTGGCGCTCCCGCTGCAAACGCAAGCAGTCCGCAGTCTTTTGTGGTTGATCGCAATTCGCTCCCGCCAGCTTTGCGAGAGATCAATCTCAAACATCTATCGTCGGGCGCTCTGATGCTCTTGAACAAAAATAATAATCTCGTTCGGCCCTCTCCGGCTTGGTCTTCTCAAGCCGCTAAGGTTCCATCCGCGACAGCTCAGACCCAGAGCGTCGCTCTCGATCCGCGCGTTGGCGCAAACATCCGGCTCGGTGATGATCCGCCGGCGCTCCCGCCAAACATGCGCGCGCAAGCCGAGCCGCACATCGCGCGTTCGATTGCGGATGCTGATTCGCTCGTGGCGACATTTCAGGAGGGCCGATTCACGACCGGCGGCGCGGTGGACTGCGGTTATTCGATCAGCCACGATGGTGGATTGACTTGGACGCGCGCGTTGATTCCGAATCTGACGACGGCTTCGGGTGGCCCTTATCCGCGTGCGACTGATCCAGTCGCGGGGATCGATTTGAACGGAAATGTTTATCTCAATACGCTCGTTGCGACCGACCCTAATTTTGACAACGGCGCAGTGGTCGTGAGCCGTTCCACTGATGGCGGCGCAACGTTTGGTTCACCGAGCGTCGTTTATCAGCCGCCGAATAATAATGTTTTTCCAGATAAGAATTGGATGGCGATAAACACGTTCTCCGGCACAGCCAGCGCCGGCCGGATCGTGGTGACGTTCACGTTGTTCAGTAACGTCAACGCCGATGGCGGACCGATCTATCGCGCTTACAGCACAAATGGCGGCACGACGTGGAGCTCCATCGCAAACGTAAACAGCTCGGACGCGAATTTACAAGGGTCGCAGCCGGTGTTTCTGCCGAATGGCAATCTCGTCATCGTGTATTGGAATTTCGGCTCAAGCGGAAGCCCGGGCGAGCGATTGGAAACGGTGATTTCGACCGATGGCGGCGTGACGTTCGGATCGCCCGCACTGATTGCCTTTGCCACTGAATACAACGAGCCGAGCATTCGCGCCGGCAGTTTTTTACCGTCCGCAGTGAGTGATCGCACGAACGGGGATTTGTTCGTAGTTTATCAGACGCTCTTGTCTGGCAACCCGAAGATTGCGTTCACGAAATCCACCAACGGCGGCAACAATTGGAGCACGCCCATTGCGATTAGCGACAATCCGGCTGGCTCCGGCGTGTTCAATCCCGCGATCAATGTTTCGCCCGACGGCCAAACAGTGACGGCCACCTTTTACGATCATCGCAACAATCCCGGTTCCACTACGCTGGTCGATCTTTACCTGGCGCAGTCTTTCGATGGCGGCGCGACGTGGCAGCCGAACATCAGGCTCACTTCCGTCTCAACCGATGCGAGTCTCGCGCCGCTCACGTCTGAGGGTTATATGCTGGGCGACTATCAGGGAGTTGCTGAACCGACGAATGTGAATGTGCCGGCTGTCCCGGTTTGGATCGACACACGCGCGGGAAATCCTGATCCGTTCGTGACGCGCGTCGGCATCGCGGCCCA
>WNFT01004387.1_pt1 | contig 22599 bp, 18 predicted proteins | sample 5400191 | NCBI WGS metagenome assembly WNFT01 (sample SAMN13153359, study PRJNA577476) | soil metagenome | isolation source: 80 cm saprolite under Madrone tree | place: USA:California | collected 2016-06-14 | reverse complement strand
CGACCGGCTCGCCCTCAGTCGCAAGTAGCTGTCGCGCGCCGGACGTTGTATTAGATGTGACCGCCTCTCGAGAGGTGGTCACGCCGATATTTGAGGGAGGTGCTCAATGGACCTATCGCCTGGTGGCATCATCGCGTGGATCATCGTCGGACTCATTGCGGGTTGGGCCGCATCCGTGGTCAGCCGAGGTCATGGCTACGGGCTCATCGGCGACCTCGTGATCGGCCTTGTCGGCGCCCTCATCGGCGGCTTTGTGGCCGGCCTCTTCATCCACGGCAGCGTGGGCTTTATCGGCACAATCATCATCGCGTTTCTCGGCGCCCTGATCCTGCTCTTCATCCTCAGGATGTTCCGGCGCGGCCCGGCTCGCGCGTAAGCCCGAACGGCTGGTCCTGGGGCCGGAAACGAGGTCCCAGGACCCCTCCTCTGGCCTACCTCACTTGTACGGCGACGCGACCCTCCCCCACGCGGTTTGATTTAGCCTGGAGATTCATAGGAGGGGCGACGTGGAGGTTGTAGCCACCCTGCCGGACGGCCACCGGCAGCCGGGTGCGTCGGGCCTGCGTGAGCCCGGCCGGCTGCGAACCGCCGGCCGGCTCAGGCCGCGGCAGCGCATGCACGCGGGGCAGAGATTGGAGAAGGCGCAGGCCGCCGCATCCATCGCGCTCGAGGCGGTCTCGTCCTACCTCGAGGCGGAGATGGAGCTGCCGGCGTTCTTCGGCCACCTGGCCGAAACCGTCGCCGGGCTGGTGGGGGCGCGTCGAGTCGCCTTCTGGTGTTTTGCCCCCGATGGTCTCCTGCACCTTCAGCGAGAACCCTTCGGCTTCCCGGCCAATGCGCCGATCCGGAACCTCCGGATCGACCCCACAGCTGCTGGCGATGGAATCGTCGAACGCATCGTCTTCCGCGACCAATTCGATATCTACGATGGCACCTGCCCGGCGCTCGACGATTTCTGGCGGGCGCACGGCCTGCAGGGTTTGCGGAACTCCATCGCCGTCTCCTGGCCTGCGGGCGGCCGGCGGATCGGAGCCCTTGCGGCTTTCGACTCCAAGCGCGGTTTCACCACCGACGACGCCTGGGTGCTTCGCGTCGCGGCGATGGCCACCGGCCTCGTCTGGCAGTACCGCGAGACCGAGGCGGAGCTCGACGTCGCCGTGGAGCGGTTGGAGAAGGCGATGGGGGCCCGCCGCCAGCTTCTGGCCAACATCGCCGCCGGCGGAGACGAGGCCCGGCGCCGATTCGCAGGCGCCCTGCACGACGACTCGTTGCAGTTGTTGACGGCGGCCGAGCTGCAGTTGCAGCGCATCCGCAACGAGGCCGGCGAAGGCCGGCAGAGGGCGCAGCTCGACCAGCTGGCGGGGACCATCAGCAAGGTCGAGGATTCCCTGCGCCGGCTGCTGACCACGGTTAGCCCCACCGCACTCGACCTGACGGTTGGCCTCAAGGAGGCAATCCGCGACCGCCTCGAAGGGCTGCGGGTTTACAGCGGCATCGAGCCCGACATCGACCTCAGCTTTCCGGATGACCTCCCTGACGACCTGGAATCCATCGTCTTCAAGAACGTGGCCGAGGCGCTGACCAACGTGGAAAAGCACTCCCACGCGGCTCGCGTCCGGGTGAGAGCCTCGACCCTTGACGGCGGATTGGTCGTCGAGGTGGCCGACGACGGCGCCGGCTTTGTGGTCAACGAGAACCTTCACGTCCCCGGCCATCTGGGGCTCTTGGCCATGAAAGAACGCGCCCAGCTCATGGGCGGCTGGTGCCGCATCGTCAGCGAGCCGGGGGCCGGAGCAAAGATCGAGTTCTGGGTGCCCACCGCGTAAAAACCACGGACGACGTCGGGAGCAAGGAAAGGAAAAGGAGAGGAAAAAACACAATGGCCAGCAAAGCCCTAGCCGCCGAAAGCACCGATCCCAGGGTGATGCTGCGGGTTCTCACCGCGGTCAAACGCGGGGACTTCACCGTACGCATGCCGGTCACCTCGACAGGACAGGCCGGCAAGGTGGCGAGCGCGATCAATGACATCATCGAGTCCAACCAGCGCCTGGAACGCGAGCTGCGCCGCCTGAGCAAGCGGGTCGGCCAGGAGGGCCAGATCAAGCACGCGTCGATTGGCGATGCGGGCGGCGCGTGGGCCGCCACGCTGGACGCGATCAATGACCTGATCGAGGACGTGGTCCGCCCCAACACCGAGATGGCCCGAGTCATCAGCGCGGTTGCCAAAGGCGACCTCTCCCAAACTGTGCCAAGCGACATCGACGGCCGCCGCCTGCAGGGACAGTTTCTGGAGACCGCGCGGATCGTCAATACGATGGTCAATCAGCTCCGCGCGTTCAGCTCCGAGGTGACGCGTGTGGCGCGCGAGGTGGGCACGGAGGGCAAGCTCGGCGGCCAGGCCCAGGTGCCGGGCGGCGCCGGCGTGTGGAAAGACCTCACCGACAACGTCAACTTCATGGCCGGCAACCTCACCGGTCAGGTCCGCAACATCGCGGAGGTCACCACCGCGGTTGCCAATGGAGACCTTTCCCGAAAGATCACGGTCGAGGGCCAGGGCGAGATCCTCCAACTCAAAAACACCATCAACACGATGGTCGACCAGCTCAACGCCTTCGCCTCCGAGGTGACCCGCGTCGCGCGCGAGGTAGGTACCGAAGGCAAGCTCGGCGGCCAGGCGGACGTCAAGGGCGTCGGCGGAACGTGGAAAGACCTCACCGACAACGTCAACCTGATGGCCGGCCAGCTCACCAATCAGATCCGCAACATCGCTGACGTCACCACCGCCGTCGCCAACGGAGACCTCTCCAAGAAGATCACCGTCGACGTCCAGGGCGAGATCCTGGAGCTCAAGAACACTATCAACACGATGGTCGACCAGCTCAACGCCTTCGCCTCCGAGGTGACCCGCGTCGCGCGCGAGGTCGGCACCGAGGGCAAGCTCGGCGGCCAGGCTCAGGTCAGGGGCGTCGGCGGCACCTGGCAGGACCTCACCGACAACGTCAACTTCATGGCCGGCAACCTGACCAGCCAGGTCCGCAACATCGCGGAAGTCACGACGGCAGTCGCCAACGGCGATCTCTCCAAGAAGATCACCGTCGACGTCCAGGGCGAGATTCTGGAGCTCAAGAACACCATCAATACGATGGTCGACCAGCTCAACGCCTTTGCGTCCGAGGTGACCCGCGTGGCCCACGAGGTGGGCACCCAGGGCAAGCTCGGCGGCCAAGCCCAGGTCAAAGGCGTGGGGGGCATCTGGAAGAACCTCACCGACAACGTGAACTCGATGGCCGGCAACCTGACCAGCCAGGTCCGCAACATCGCCGAGGTCACGACGGCGGTCGCCAACGGCGACCTTTCGAAGAAGGTCACAGTCGATGTCCGCGGCGAGATCCTGGAGCTCAAGAACACCGTCAACGTCATGGTCGACCAGCTCAACGCTCTGGCCGGCGAGGTCACGCGCGTGGCCTACGAGGTGGGCACCGAGGGCAAGCTCGGCGGACAGGCCGATGTCAGAGGCGTCGGCGGCATCTGGAAGGATCTCACCGACAACGTCAACACGATGACTGCCAACCTCACCGACCGGACACGAAACATCGCCGATGTCACCACCGCCGTGGCTATGGGAGACCTCTCCAAGAAGATCACAGTCGACGTCCGCGGCGAGTTCCTCGTCCAGGCAAACACGATCAACACGATGGTCGACCAGCTCAACGCCTTTGCCAATGAGGTCACCCGCGTCGCTCGCGAGGTGGGTACGGAAGGCAAGCTCGGCGGCCAGGCCGACGTCAAGGGCGTCGGCGGAGTCTGGAAGGATCTGACCGACAACGTCAATACGATGGCCAGCAACCTCACCGACCAGGTGCGAGGCATCGCTCGAGTCGTGACGGCGGTGGCCAAAGGTGACCTGAGCGGCAAGCTCACGCTGGAAGCCAAAGGCGAGATCGCGGAGCTGGCCGAGACCATCAACAGCATGACCGGGACCCTGGCCATCTTTGCGCAGCAGGTGACGAGCGTTGCCCGCGAGGTCGGTGTGGACGGCCGACTCGGGGGACAGGCCCGCGTTCCGGGCGCGGCGGGCACGTGGCGCGACCTGACCGACAACGTGAACCAGCTTTCAGCGACTCTCACCACGCAGGTGCGCGCCATCGCCGACGTCGCCACCGCTGTGACCAAGGGAGACCTCACGCGATCGATCGGGGTCGAGGCCAGTGGAGAGGTCGCATCCCTCAAGGACAACATCAACGAGATGATCCGCAACTTGCGCGAAACAACCGAGAAGAACACCGAGCAGGACTGGCTCAAGACGAACCTCGCGCGATTCGCCCGCATGCTTCAGGGCCAGCGCGACCCGATGACGGTATCCAAGATGATCCTCTCCGAGCTCGCCCCGCTGGTCAACGCCGAGCATGGCGTCTTCTACGGCATGGTCGGGCCTAACGGCAGCGACGCTCACCTCGCTTTCCAGGCCGGCTACGCTTACAAGGGCCGCAAGAACCTGGCCACGCAGTTCAGGCTGGGTGAAGGGCTCATCGGGCAGTGCGCACTCGAGAAGAAGCGGATCCTGATCAGCGACGTTCCGGCCGACTACGTCCGCATCACCTCAGGCCTAGGCGAGGCCAAGCCCCTCAACATCATGGTGCTGCCGGTCCTGTTCGAAGGCGAGGTGCGCGCGGTCATCGAGCTCGCCTCCTTCCAGCGGTTCAGCCCAACGCATCAGGACTTTCTCGACCAGCTCATGGAGAGCATCGGGATCGTCCTCAACAACATAGATGCCAGCAGCCGCACCGAGGAGCTCCTCAAACAGTCCCAGTCACTGGCCAACGAGCTGCAGAGCCAGCAGGACCAGCTGCAGCGCAGCAACGAGGAGCTGGGGGAGAAGGCGCGCCAGCTGGCGCAGCAGAACGCCGAGATCGAGCAGAAGCGCGACGAGGTCGAGGTCGCGAAGAGCCTCGTCGAGGAAAAGGCGGAGCAGCTCGAAATAACTTCGCGCTACAAGTCGGAATTCCTGGCCAACATGTCGCACGAGCTGCGGACCCCGCTCAACAGCCTCCTGATCCTTGCGCAGGAGCTGGCTGACAACCCCGACGGAAACCTGCTCCCGAAGCAGACCGAGTACGCAACGATCATCCGCTCGTCTGGAACCGACCTCCTGAAACTCATCAACGACATCCTCGATCTGACCAAGATCGAATCCGGCACCGTCGCCCTGGAGATCACGGATTGGCCCCTGTCCGAGCTGCAGCCGCTGCTGGAACGGACTTTCAGGCACGTGGCAGAGGCCACGAAGCTGGGCTTTAAGATCGACCTCCGGCCTGGCTTGCCGAAGACGATTCCCACTGATCCCCAGCGCCTCCAGCAGGTGCTCAACAACCTGCTGAGCAACGCATTCAAGTTCACGGAGAACGGCAAGGTGGAGTTTCGGGCGGAGCTGGCGACCTCGGGCTGGAGTCCCACCAACGATGGCCTCAACCGAGCTGAGGCGGTGATCGCGATGAGCGTCACCGACACGGGCATCGGCATTCCGCGTGATCAGCAGCAAACGATCTTTGAGGCCTTCGCCCAGGCGGATGGGACCACCAGCCGCAAGTACGGCGGCACCGGCTTGGGTCTTTCCATCTGCCGCGAGCTGACGCGGCTGCTCGCAGGCGAGATCACCCTCGAGAGCGAACGAGGAGTGGGCAGCACCTTCACCCTTTACCTGCCGATTGCGAGCCCTGTGGTGGCATGGTCGGGCACACCCGGCGATTCCACGTCCAACGGCTCGCCCGAGTCCAGCAACGGGACCCCGGCACCGAAGGTGAGGCGCGGCGCCTCCGACGCCGTGCGTAAACCCGCGCCGGCGATTGCCGTTCTCGACCGCCCCCGGGAGGAAATCGGGCTCAAGCATGTGCTCGTGGTCGAAGACGAACCCGTGCAACGGCAGCGGATCGTGCAGCTCACGGAGCCGCTCCGCGCGACAGCGACCACGGTGGCAACGGGCGACGAGGCCGTGGCTGCGCTCGAGGGCCAGAAGTTCGACTGCGTCGTCGTGGACCTGGGGTTGGCGGGGATGAGCGGGTGGCGGGTGATCGATCATCTGCGCAGCAAACAGAACCTGAGGTCGACTCCAGTGCTCGTCTACACAGCCAAGGAGCTGACCCGCAAGGAGGTGCTCAAGCTCGGTCGCGCGACCAAGACGATCGTCGTGAAGGAGGTGCGGTCTCCTGAGCGTTTGCAAGAGGAGATCAGCGCGGTCCTGAGCAAGGACCCTGGCGATGAGATAGCGGACTCCGACACCGCTTCAATCGAGATCTCGCTGGCCGGCAAGAAGGTTCTGGTCGTGGACGACGACATTCGGAACATCTTTGCGCTGACCGCACTGCTGGAGCGCCAGGGAATGAACGTCGTCGCGGTGGACAGCGGCGCCGATGCGCTCGAAACGGTGCGCGAGACCGGCGACATCGACATCGCCTTGGTCGACGTGATGATGCCGGAGATGGATGGCTTCACCACGATGTCGAACATGCGCAGCCTGCCGACTTTTGGGGAGCGGCCGATCATCGCGCTCACCGCCAAGGCGATGAAAGGAGATCGAGAGAAATGCATCGAAGCCGGTGCGTCGGACTACATAGCCAAGCCTGTCGACAGCTCACATCTTGTCGGCATGCTGCGCTCGTGGCTCAGCCATTGAGTGTGCGCTGTAGGGGCGCCCAGGAGCACTGATTGAAGGCCTTCGCCGCCCAGTCTGAGGCCCAGAGCATCCAATGAGCGCGCAGCGAGCGATGGCCACGAGCACCGCCCCCACCAATACCAAGGTGGACATCCTGCTCGTGGACGACGACTCCACCAAACGTTTCGCGATGAAGGCAATCCTGGCCCCGCTCGGTCAGAACGTCGTCGAAGCCGCTTCCGGCCCAGACGCCCTGCGCCAGCTCCTGAAGCAGGACTTCGCGGTCATCCTGCTCGACGTGCGGATGCCGGGGATGGACGGCTTCGAGACCGCCGGACTGATTCGTCAGCGACCGCGATCGGAGGTGACCCCGATCATCTTCGTCACCGCGCTCGACCACGCCGAGATCGACATGGGTCGGGGCTACGATCTCGGAGCGGTCGACTTCGTCTTCGCCCCAGTGGTCCCCGCCATCATGCGGGCCAAGGTGACCGTGTTCGTGGAGCTCTACAAGGCGCAGCAGGAGTTGCGGCGGTATCGCACTCAGCTCGAAAAGCTGGTTCAGGAGCGGACGACTGCGCTGACCGCCATCAACCGTGAGCTCGAGGCGTTCAGCTACTCGGTGTCGCATGACTTACGCGCGCCGCTGCTTTCATTCAACGGGCTCAACCAATCGCTGCTCGCGGACTACGGCGACGCGCTCGACCCACGCGCCAAGGACTACCTCCAACGGATGCGGCTGGCAAGCGAGCGCATAGCCTCGGTGTTCGACGGGCTCCAGGCGCTGTTCCGGTTGACCAGCGGCGAGATTCATCGCGAGCAGTGCGACCTCAGCGCCATGGCGTCCGAGATCGTCGAGGAGATGCGCGCCTCCAGCCCTGAACGCAAGTTGGAGGTGGCAATCGCGGAAGGCATGACTACCTCGGCGGACCCGCGACTGGCTCGCATCCTGCTCACGAATCTGATCAGCAATGCCTGGAAGTTCACGGCGAAATCACCGGCGGCGAGAGTCGTGATCGGGACCGAGATTGTGGAAGGTGCCACTCGCATGTTTGTGCGCGACAACGGGGTGGGCTTCGACATGATCTACGCGCACAAGCTGTTCGGCGCGTTCCAGCGCCTGCACAGCCAGAGCGAATTTCCGGGAGGCGGCATCGGCCTCGCCACCGTGCGCCGGATCGTCAACCGGCATGGTGGACGGGCCTGGGCCGAGGGCGTCGTCGGCGAGGGAGCGACCTTCTACTTCGTGTTCTGAGGTTCGTGAGCAGCCGGTAACCTTGAGGGCGTGAAAGCCGACGTTCCTGAGGTTCTGTTCGTCTGCGTCCACAACGCGGGCCGGAGCCAGATGGCGGCAGCTCTCCTTGAGCGGCACGCGGGAGGTCGGGTGCGCGTGCGCTCGGCCGGCAGCGAGCCGGCTCGCTCGTTGAATCCCACGGTGGTCGAGGCCATGAGCGAGATCGGCATCGATATCAGCCGGGAGTCTCCAAAGCCGTTATCAGATGAGTTCGTACAGGCAGCCGACGTGGTGATAACGATGGGCTGCGGAGACGCGTGCCCGATCTATCCGGGCAAGCGGTACGAGGACTGGGACGTGCAGGACCCGGCCGGACAGGACCTGGAGACGGTCCGGCGCATCCGGGACGAGATCGACCTCCGCGTCGAGATGCTGATCGAAGAGCTGGTTCCGACGCCCGCGGGCTGAGTGGCCCGCTAAACGATCAGGCTGCTGAGCAGCCGCCGCGTGGCCGGGTCGAGGTCCGAGGCGAGCCGGTAGTACATCCAGATCCCGCGCTTCTCCGACTCGACCAGGCCGGCTTCTTTGAGCTTGCCCATGTGGTGGGAGAGCGTCGACTGGCTGAGGTCGAGGCCGGCCGTGAAGTCACAGATGCAGATCGGCGCCTCCGCCTTCCACAAAGATGCCACCATCGTCAGCCGGGTCGGATCGGCCAGGGCCTTCATGAGCGTCGCCGTCTGTTCCGCCCACCCCTCGTCGACGTCGGGCAGCCCGCAGCACACGCCGCGCTGACGGATGACCGGGAGCTCTTTGACCGCCACGCTTTGATTGTACTCAATCCATCGACAAATGTCGATGGATTGTGCTAGGATCCACCCATCGACAACCATCGATTGGAAGGAGCCTCAAAGCGATGAATGAAGTTCGAGAAGCGGTGCGGTCCCGATACGCCGGCGTCGCCAGGCAGATCGCCGTGATCCCCAACGCCAGCAGCGACACCGGCGCCGGCTGCTGCCAGGCCGACGGGCCCGACTGCGGATGCAGCGGCTCGTACTCGGCTGAGGATCTGAAAGCGATCGGGCTCAGTGAGTCCGTCAGCGTCGGCTGCGGCAACCCCACGATGTTGGCTCAACTCGAGCCCGGGCAGGTCGTGCTCGACCTGGGATCCGGAGCCGGCCTGGACGTCTTGCTCTCGGCCAAGCGCGTCGCGCCGGGCGGCCACGCGTACGGCATCGACATGACGGACGAGATGCTGGCGCTCGCGAACGCCAATCGCGACCGGTCGGGCGTGGGCAACGCCACGTTTCTCAAAGGCACCATCGAGAACGTCCCTCTTCCCGACGCGTCCGTAGACGTCGTGATCTCGAACTGCGTCATCAACCTGGCCGAGGACAAAGGCGAAGTCATCAAGGAAGCGTTCCGTGTCTTGCGGCCGGGTGGGCTCTTCGCGGTCGCCGACATGGTTGAGCTCGAGCCGCTGGATGCCACGACCAAGAAGCAGCTCGACTCGTGGGCGGGCTGCATCTCGGGCACGATCCCCATCGACCAGTACCGCGCCGTGCTGCTCGAGGCGGGCTTCGCGGATCCCGATTTCAACGTCCACGCAACGCAGACCATGCCCGGCGTCGAAGGCAAGGTGGGAAGCGCCTACATCCGAGCCCGCAAGCCATAAAGGTATGAGCGGAAACCTCGGCGGTTTCCGCTCATCGGGCCGCTTAGAACCGATTCAGCGGGCCGATCCGAGGCACGATCACCGAGTTCAGCTGCAGCAAGACCAGGACCCCTATCGCGAGGTAGGTGTTGAACATGCAGAGAAGGGCGGCGCCGGCGTAGAGGATTTGATAGACGACGATCCGGCGCCTGCTCGCCGCCCCCACCTCTTTGGTCGCCTCGGGGGCTAGAAGTCCGGCCCGCGATGCGTACTCGAGGCTGATGTAAAGCAGCAGCCCGAGCGAGAACAGGTTGACCCAGTAGATCAGCATCGGCAGCCGGTACGTGATGTACTCGGCCAGCAGGGCGGTCGAGAATGGCATGAAGACGACCGCGAGCAGGAACACGAGGTGGATCCAGGTGAGCCGGTGGTCGCTGCGCGCGAAGTAGTTGAGCTGGGTCTGCTGGCCGGCCCAGAAGATGCCCAGCGTCAGGAAGCTCATGAGGTACGTGAGCAGATGCGGACCCAATGGCACGAGCGCGTTCCAGACCGTGGCCTCGGACGCGAGGGCACCCGGAGCCCAAATCGGCTGCTGCGAATGCGTCGCGACCCCAACAGTCGGGATGACGATGTTGAGGACCAGCAGAGTCATCGCGACCGCGAAGATCCCGTCGCTCAGCGCGGCGAGTCGGCCCAGGTTCTGCCCCGAAATGTGCTGGTACAGACGCACCGGTTACGCCGGCTCCACTGCTCCAGGAACGGATCTGCCCAGCGAAAATCCGGTCGCGACCTCGCCCGTCACGGCGAGGATCTGCTCTTCCGCCGCGCGCGATATCAGCGTCCAATCGAAGATGCCACCGCTCTTGAGGTGCGCGTCCTGGCTGATGCGCAGGCACGCTCGCACCCACTGCCGGAAGTAAGACTCCATTCCCGCCACATCCACCTGCGTGTCCTTGACGACACGGTTGATGACGACCACCGCGCGCTCCCTCACCCAGTCGACGCCGCGACTGTCGGCCACGAATTCCAGCGTGAAGGCGCCAAGCTCAGCTCCATCGAGCTCAGCCGGGGCGACGACCACCAGCTGGTCGCATACCTCTTCCAGGATGTACTTGGTGGTGTCGTCGAGAAGGCCGGTGCCGAGGTCGAGGACGATGATGTCGAAGTAACGCTCGAGGACGGTGAAGACCCTCCGGTAATCGTCCTTGCCCAGCGCCTGGCGAATTCGGGGGTCGGTGGGCGCGGTCATCACCTCGAGTCGCGACTCGGGCACATGGGTCGTGAACCGATGCAGCATCGGAAGCGTCAGGTCCTGGTCGCGCTCCACTTCTGAGCTGTCGAGAAAATCGATGAGATCCTTGATCGAACGGTCGTGGTGGGTCCTCACGCGGCTGCGGAAAGTTCCGTGGTGGGGGTTGCATTCGACAGCGATGATCCGGTCGGTCCGTAGGAGGCCCATCTTGCTGGCGATCAGAAGCGCCATCGTGGACTTGCCCACGCCGCCCTTGGCCGAAGCGACGGCGATGTGTGCCGGCGGATCGACGGCAGGTGTTCGGGCCATGTCGAGCAGTCGCGCATGGCGCACCTCCTCGGCGCTCGGGCCGAGGTTGATACGGCCGCCGCTCAGCTCGTAGAGCCGGCGGGCGATCCCCGTGCCGGGCGCCTCGGTCCGCGGCCTGGCGTATCGACCGGGCATGAACTTCGGGGCTCCATCAACGCTGGGGGCGACCGCTTCCGACGGCGCGGCCGTAAGAGGCTCCCCAGCCGGCGCCGCCGATGCCTCGGGGGTCTCCGCATCCGCCGGCTGCGGCAGCGGTTGCCATGAGTGGCCGTTCCACCACCATCGGCCGTCTGCGCTTGTGAGTCGCATGGAACGAGCTTATACGGTGGTTCCGCGAACAGTGCCCGCCCCTGTAGCCTCAGGTTGGCATGACCGAGTTGAGTCCCGAGGACGCCCTGGAGGTCGAGGCGGATCGCCGGCGTCGAGTGACGGCCGCCTTCCGGCTGGGTTCCGAGGCAACGCCCCGCGCCGCCGGGCTCTCAGCCAGGGGTCAGCTTGCGGCCGGGATTGCGATCGCGGTTGCAATCGCCCTCGTCACGGCTGTGGTCGCGCTCACCCAGCATCACTGAGCGCGACCTGGATCAGCGACGGCCGCTCGTGGCGCCTCACCAGCAGGCCTCTGCCGGGCGGTTGCGGCCCGCTCCGAGACGACCCGAGAAGGGCCCCCTCCTGAGGGTCGCCGCTCAGCAGGAGGCCGGGAGTCCCCAGCTCGCGCAAGCGGAGCATCAGCTGCTCCAGGATGCCGCGACTCGCACCGCCGGTGCGTCTGGCCAGTAGGACGTGGAGGCCGACGTCCTTGGCCTGGGCCAGGAGTGGGAGCAAGGGGAGCAGAGGGTTGCCGCTGGGCGCTGCCACGAGGTCGTAGTCGTCCGCCACGACATAGACCTCAGGACCGTGCCACCAGTTGCGGGCCCGCAGGCGCTCGATCGAAAGGTCGGCGGGGGGGAGCCTGCGCGCGAGCACCTGCACCGTCTCGGCCAGCTGGGCGGAAGCGGCCGGTTCCGCGCCCGCATATCCGAGCAGGTATTCCGGTGGCACCACGCCCAGCAACGTCCGGCGGTAGTCGACCACCAGAACCTGGACGTCTTTGGAGGCATGACCAGCCATGAGCCCACGCAGAAACGTGCGCAGGACGTTGGTCTTGCCCGATTCGACGTCTCCGAAGACCAGGAAATGCGGATCGCCGGCCACCACGTCGCCCCCTTTCGGCACTTTGGGTAGGTCGGCGATCTTGATCAACCGCGGCAGCACGAGCACCGGCCGCGCGTTCGGGCCGCTCCAGGCTGCGGCCACCCCGGCGACGAGCGCCTCGAGGCCCTGCTGCTGGTCCAGGACGTCGACGCTGCCGTCGATGCGCGGAAGCGCCGTTTGAAAGTGAAGGCTGTCGACCGTGATGCCCCTGCCGGGTAGTCCCTTGGGCACGTTTTCGGCTGCTTTGCGATTGACCGCCGACTCGGTGGGGTCGTTAAGCCTCAGCTCGAGGCGGCCGCCCACCGACTCGCGCAGGGCGGACCGAACGTCGATCCAGCGATTCGCTGTCATCACCAGGTGCACGCCATAGCCGAGACCCCTGGCCGCGATCTCCTGAAGGGGCGCCTCGAGCTCTTCAAAGTCCTGGCGGAGCGCGGGCCAGTTGTCGATGACCAGAAAGACGTCGGCCCAGCCGTCGCCGTCGAGATCTCCCTTTCCGCGCCGCGAGCGAAGGGCCTCGAGGGAGTCGATTCCGGCGGCTTTGAATTGTGCCTCCCGCTCGTCCACGAGCGCCGACACCGAAGTCACGGTCCGCACGACGAGCTCGGGATCCTGGCGACCGGCGATCCCACCCACGTGGGGTAATCCGGCGAGCGCGGAGAGACCTCCACCCCCGTAATCGATGCAGTAGAACTGGGCCTCCAGCGGCGTGTGCGTGAGGGCAAAGCTCGCGACCAGGGTCCTGAGCAGCGTGGTCTTGCCGGTCAGCGAGGCTCCCACGACGAGGAGATGACCGGCGGCTCCCGACAGGTCGGCGACGAGCACGTCCCGCTTCTGTTCCGCGGGTTTGTCGACCAGGCCGATCGGCACGGACAGGGTGCCCCTGGCGCTGGGACGTGGCGGGGAGGACATGATGGCGTCCAGTCCGACTCGTGGCTCTAGTGGCGGCAGCCAGATCTGATGCGCCTTGGCCGCGGCATCACGGAGGTGAGGCACGACGACATCGAGCAGAGTCGGCCCCGAGGCGTGCAGGTTGGGGTCCTGGACGGCGGGGCGTGAACCGGGGCCGTCATTGGTCAGGCGGAATTCGCGTGGACGGGGTGCGCCAACAGTGGACTCGCTGGGCGGGGAGTAGACCTGGCTGACCAGGGCCGCCCGAAATCGCTTGTAGACCGTGGTGCCGACTTTCAGGTAGGCCGACCCAGGAATGGGCGGCAGCTCGTATGCGTCCGGCACGCCCAGCACGATGCGGCTTTCGGCGGCGCTGAATGTTCGCATGGCGATTCGGTAGCTCAAATGTGATTCGAGGCCGCGCAGGCGTCCCTCGTCGAGCTGCTGCGACGAGAGCAGCAAATGCATGCCCAGACTCCGGCCGAGGCGGCCGACCGCGACAAAGAGGTCGATGAAGTCGGGCCGGGAAGCGAGCAGCTCCCCAAACTCGTCGACCAGCACCAACAGGTAAGGAAGTGGCGCCAGCGCGTCCCCCTCCGTGAGCCGGTGCTGGTAATCGCGCAGCGACGCCAGGTTGCCGGCCGATCGCAGCAGCTCTTGCCGTCGCCGGATCTCGCCAAACAGCGCCGCGTGCATCCGGTCGACCATGGCGAGGTCATTGGCCAGGTTGGTGATCAGCCCGGCCACGTGGGGAAGCTCCTGGAGACCTGCGAAGGCGGCACCGCCCTTGAAGTCGGCGAGCACGAACGCCAGCAGGTCTGGCGGGTGCGTCAGCGCGAGTCCCGTCACGATGGTGCGCAGCAGCTCGCTTTTGCCGGAACCCGTGGCGCCGATGACCAGACCGTGCGGTCCGTCACCGCCCAGTGCCGACTCCTTCAAATCCAGCACCACGGCCTCGCCGTCGCTGCTCACCCCGATGGGAACTCGCAGGCTCTCGGACAGGGGTCGGCGTCGCCACGCCAGCGCCGGATCCAGAGCACCAACGTCGCCCACACCAAGGAGACCGGTCAGGGAGATCGTGTCGGCGAGGCGCGCGCCCGGCTCCTCCGACAGCCGCAGCGGCGCCAGCCGGCGCGACACCGCCTCTGCGCTGCGGGGACCCAGGCTGTCTGCCCGGCCGTCGGCGGGTGGATGGGGCGCTCCCAGGTGCTCGACGTGTAGCCGGCCGGATGTGACCCTGACGCGGATGTCGACTTCGTTCGGCTCCTCCGCCGGGCTACCGCCGAGTACGACCAGGGTCGTCCGGCTCGGCACGCGACGCAGCAGGCTCACGGCCTCAGGAGTTGGGAGCACCCCGTCCGCCAGCACGACCAGCCAGGGGCCGGAATCCAGCAGGTCGGCTCCGGCCTGGACCTTGCGAGCACGCGCCGCTCGGGACGAGACGAGGGCGTCGAGCACGGCGGGGTCGTCGGCCGGCTCAGGACTGGATTCGCCCTGCGCCCCGTCCTGAGCACCACGAAGATGAGGCAGCCATTTGATCCATTCCCAGTCCGGAGCGTCGGTCGACGGTGCACACAGCAGCAGGCGGAGCTCTTCAGGGGCATGCAGCACGGCCAGCTGGCAGCAGAGCGCACGGGCCACGTCGAGTCTCGCTCCCTTGGGGCCCAGGATGCTGAGCACGCGTGTGCTTCGCAGATCGACTCCGATGGCAACGTCGGGAACCGATCCATACGCCTGTATCAACTCGTCCGCGGCCGAAACACAGACTGGATCGGAGGCCTGTGCTGGACCGTCCTCGACTGGGATCCCCAGAGGCGTCGCCAGCGGCTGCCGGCCCTCGCCCACGCGGACAAGCAGGAAGTCGGCGTCGCCCGGCCGCCGCTCCCACAGCCGCCGAGATGACCGGATCAACGCGAGGAGCGCGTCAGGCGCCGGGTACCGCCATCCCGACGACGCGCGCTGGGCGGCGGCGGTGCTCAGCAGGTCCGAGCGCACGTTGCCGAGGTACTCCAGGTATTTGGCGCGCGCGGCATACGTGCGCCGGCGGGCCGTCAGCCTTTGCTGCACCCCCATGCCGACACCCATGCCGATCGAGCTCAGCATGAAAAACAACCCGCTCGCGACGAAGAGCGGTTTGGGGTTGTTGACGATGAAGAGCATCCCTCCCAGGCTGCCCACGACCGGGAACAGATACTGCAGCCAGCCCGCCGCGCCGGCGGGCGTGGAGTCGACGCGCGGAGGAGTAGATAACGTGATCGAACCTTCGGGCACCGGCGGCGGCCTCAACCGAGCCGGACGGCGAACCAGCTGGGTCGGTGATCCGGCAGTTGTCGTCATTGATTCGTCACACTTGGGTCCGCGCCGATCAGTCTAAGAAAGGCATCATGCCGAGGTCATAGAGATAGACAACGTCGACCTGTCGTGCCGCGTCACAGTCGTCGGCTCCAGACGGCGACTCGACGTCACGTTGCCGGTCGGCATTCCGGTCGCCGACCTTCTCTGGGACATGGTCGAGATGCTGGGCGAGAGCGACGGAAGCGTCCCCGCACGCTGGGCCCTGGTGAGGGTTGGCGGTAGACCGCTGAATCCGGAGCTGGCGCTTTCCGAGCAAGGGGTTGTGGAAGGGACGATGCTCTTCCTGCGCGACATCACGAGACTGGATCCGCCACCCGCCGTCGATGACTACGCGGCGGAGGTCGCGATCACCGTTGACGCCCAGGCCGGCCGTTGGACCCGGGCCGCGGTTCCAGAGCTGCTGGCGGGCAGCGCTGCCGTCTGTTTGGCTCTGGCCGGCCTGGTTCTTCTCCTGGCCGGCGATCGGGAGGTGCGGGCCACGTTCGGACTGGTCGGCGCGGCGATCGCCGCCGTCAGCGGCCTGGCCATGGCACGGCGTCTGGGCCGACAGATCTCCGGCGGGCTCATCGCTCTTTCCGCCGTCACCCTCTGGGCGGCAGCCGGAGCCGGGCTCGCTGGCCTTGCGGACGCAAGCCCGACCGCCGCGCTCGCGGCGGCCTTGGGATCGATCGGCGTCGGAGCGGCGATCGCGATCCTGGTCACCGGCGATGTGGTGCTCGTCCCGTCCGTGGGCATCATCGCCGCCACCCTCCTCCCGGCTCTCGTCCTGGGCGGTTGCGCTCTCGTGGGAGCCGACCCGATATCGGCCGCTGCCCTGCTCTGTCCGATCTCCCTGGGCAGCCTGGCCATGGCTGAACGCATGGCGGTCCGCATGGCCGGCATCTACACTCCCGACCCGGCCTTGATCAGCCTTCGGGCGGGGCGTGGGCGCCGGTTGCTGGCGGCGCTGCTGATCGGGATCGCCCTTGTCCTTATATGGTCCAGCGCGATCCTCGCCGTTTCGGGAGGATGGTTCGCGTGGGGTCTCGTCGCAGCCTCGGCGCTCGCCGTGGCGGCGAAGGCAAGGCACTTCCGATTCACCGCCGAGGTCGCGCCCCTTCTGGCCGCCGGTCTGGCGGGCCTGCTCCTGCTCGAGCTCCCCCTGGTCGTCGTGCTCTCCATAGGACCGAGAGGGGCGGGCGGCGGCGCAGCGGTCCTTTCAGCCGATGCGCTCCTCCTGGCGTTGACCGTGGCCATCGTGCGGAGATGGGACCTATCGCCCCGGCTCAGACGCCAGCTGGGCAGGCTCGAAGCCATCGCGACGGCGGCGACGGTGCCGCTGGCGATTGGTGTGCTGGGCGCCTACGCCGCCGTAGGGCGACTGGTCCACAGTTTCACTTAGAGCTGCCGATGAGGACCGCCGCCAGCTCTCGCATCGACTCCTGCCAGGACGAAGGAGCGTCGCTCCACGAGAAGCCCCGCGTCTTGAGCCGCTGCGCCGGCTGCGGCTCGTAGGCGAGCGAGAGCTGCTGGACGCCGGCGGCTGATCTTGTGGCGCGCGCCCGCTGCGAAGCCTGGTTGGCGATCAACGCCACGCTTCGCCCACTAGCTCGAATCGATTCGATGATCCGGCCTGGCGCAGCTTCGCCCGGCGCCGACTTGCTGACGAGCACCACGTGATCGGCGGCGCCGAGCGCCGCCCGGGTGCTCGCGCGGCGGAACCCGGCTCCGCAATCGAGAATCACGAAGTTGCTCAGGTGGCGCAGATGCTGGATGAGGCGGACCCAGGCCTGCTCATCAGCTGCCGGCTCCAGACGTTGGTCGGTTGGAGCGGGCAGGAGCGCTAGCCCGCCCCCAACCTTCAATAGCGCCGCTCGCACCCGCTCGGGAGTCAGCATCGGCTCGAACAGCGAGCGATATGAGTCGGCCGCGAGCCCGCTCTCGGGAGCCATCCAGTGGCTGAGCGCGCCAGACTGCGGGCAGGCGTCGACGGCCACCACCTGGTCACTTCGGAGCGTGCTCAAGAGCGTCGCCAGCAGGACGCTGACCGTAGTCGTGCCTCTACCGGCGTGGGCCGCAATTACGGCCACCACGGTGCTGGCTCCGGATGCCGGCGCAACGATGGCGTCCTCGAGAAAACGCAAATAGTCGCCATCGCCCATGCGGTCGATGTCTGGCATGTGCCTGGAGGGCTGCAGCCTGGCCTTCAGTCGCTGCGCCAGGTCGGAGGCCGAGGGCACGTACGCCTCCGGTTCGGCATCCGCCGGCTGAAGCGGCGCGGCGAGAACAAGCACCGCACCCGGAAACAGGCCGCGCTGGCCGAGCGTCTGCTCATCCCCAAGTGGCGCCTCTCCCATGGGCGCCAGGCTCCAACCCCTGGAGTCGGAGCTACCCTCGCAGACCTCGACCAGACTCGGCACAAGGTCCTCGATCCGAGCATCCTCGGGTAGATCCAGCGTATGGCGGCCGGAAGGGCTGTCAACGCTCAGCCGCAGGCGCCGGCTCATCTCGCCGCGACCAGACATGCGCGTCTATTTCGATTCAAATTCGTCCAACAGCGTCTAGCATGGAGCGAACGCTTAACGGCGCGCATTGTCAGAGGTCTCGTGGGTTGGAGGGAACACACGGATGAGCGGAGCCGGTTCCAACTTCCGTACCGAGCTGTCGGCCATGCAGACGGCCGCGCAGCACGTATTCGACGTCAACGCCCAGATCCAGTCCCAGCTGAGCAGCCTGCAGTCCCGGCTGGATCCCTTGATGGGGACCTGGCAGGGCTCGGCTGCGACCAGCTTCCAGGTCCTGAAGGAGCGCTGGCACCAGGACGCCACCCAGCTCAACGCCGCCCTGCGGGCGATCGGCGAAGGCCTCGTCAAGGTTCACGGCAACTACCAGGCGGCCGAGGAAACCAGCCAGCAGAGCTTCACCTCGATCACGCGCAAGCTGGGAGGCTGAGATGAGCGGAGACGGGCACATCCAGGTCACCTTCGGGGCGGTCAACGAGGCGGCCATGGACACAGACAGCATCGCTTCTCAGATCGCCCAGCAGCTGAGCGACCTCAAAGCCTACCTGGCGCCACTGGTGGCGAGCTGGTCGGGAGAGGCGTCGGGCGAGTTCCAGGCGCTGCAGGCAAAGTGGGACGCCGGCGCCAACGACCTGAACCAGGTTTTGCGCCAGATTTCGCAAGCGCTGCGGGTGGCGGCCGAGCAGTACCAGGCAACCGAGAAGGCAAACCGCTCCACCTGGAGCTGACACTTGCCGACCGAGGGTTTCGAGGTCGACCCGGACCGGCTAGACGCGTTGGCGGTCCCGGGGCTAGACCTTCGGGCGAGATTCAAGGGATGCCCGGGCCGCCGAAGCTCGGCGAGCAAGGCCGCCCATCGCCGCGTGCCCAGGCTCTTGACAAACTGCTGCGGTGCGAGCCGTCGTTGCGGTCATGGCGTTGGGTTTGGGCGCTCGGATGCTCCGAGGGGAACAGAAGAAGGTCCAGTGCGTGGCGCCCGCAGCAACGGATAGGAGTTGACGACGTACCAGTACGCAGCAATCGCGGGCGCCAGGTTGAGCGCCAGCAGAGACGTCGTCGCCAGCCACCCTATCGCCGAGGCGATGCCAGGCAGCCACTCATATCCATTTCGACGGCCTGCCACCATCAGCGCGGGCAGAGCGAAGATCGCGGCGTAAGTCCCTGGCAGTGGCGCCACCGCCACAGAGAGCGCCATGCCGGCCGCCACCCCCGCCTCCGATCCTCGATACGCTGCCATCGCGAGCGATAGGGCTGCCAGTGCGATCAAGGCCGCGAGGTAGGCGATGGGGCCCGCGGCATAGACGAACTGGATCAAGCCCGCGACCGGGTAGGCACGCAGCATTGCGATGTAATCGAGAGGCCAGCGCCGGTCGATGACGAAGGCCCACACCGCGAACGGCGCGCACAGAACAATCGCGGTAGCCGCGGCGGCGGCGAGACTTTTCCATTCAGCGCGCCGCGCCCAGACGATGACGGCCACCAGCGGAAGGGCGTTGACCGGCCGGATCGCGGCCAGGGCAAGGCCCAGCCCGAGCAATAAGGGCGTTCGGCGCCGCTCGCTTGCCCAGAAGGCGAGCGAGCAACCCAGGAGCGCGAGACAGCTGAAAACGTGAGTCGTGATGAGCGCGTAGACGGCCGGCGTCGACGCCATCAAAAACAACCAGTTGGGCCATGAACCGCGCCACAGCCACAGCGCGAGGCCGAGCAGGCCGATGCAGACAACAAGAGCAGCGGCATGGCTCCATGGGGTGGGCAGCGCCGCCAGGGGAAGAGCCGGGAGATAGACCGGCAGCGGATACGCGTAGAGATAGCTCTGGCCGTAGGAGGGCCCATTTCCGGTGGCCAGCCAGCGGGCCGGCTGGAAGTCGTCGCCCCCCAACCCGCTGCGCATCAAAAGCGCCGTCCCCACAACCGCCGGCAGACCGAGCGCCACGGCGATGGCGATCGAGCGCCAGCTGCCTGGCCTTCCGCCTCGTTCTCGAGCTGGTGCGCTCAGCCCGTTGCGCCTGAGGTCCCGATATCCACCAGGACGTCGACGTCTTGCACGGTTCGGTAGTTGTCGACGGCCACGTCCTGAAATCGCAGCAGCACGCGATCGCTCACGTGGAGCTGCGCGGGATCAAGCGCCACGAACAGCCATCCTGTGACGCTCTGTCCGGCGTCGATGTCACCTGGGAGGGGCGTCGACTTCAAGTAGTCGACGTTGAACACCACATCGCCAAGGGATGCGACCGGCACCATCGGCCAATCCACCTCCACCGGACTCGAGTTGGTCATGGTCACCTCGAACCACGTCGCCTTTGCGCCGGGATCAAAAGCAATCCGGTCGACGCTGATCGTCACGCCTTCCAGCTGTCCGGAGGCACTTGCGCTGACCATCCTGGCGTTGGGCGGCGGCGTTCCTGGGCCCGACCCCAGCACGGGCTTGGCGGGCAAGCCCAGGGCGCCCGCGCCGAGCATGCCGACCGCGGCCAATGCGTACAGGGTAGCCACCGTCCGCCGTGCGGATGCGTTTCTGAAGACCGTCGAGAGCCCGATGGCAACCAGAGCCGCTGCTGCCGGGACAGCCGGGTACGCGTAGCGGCCAGCGCCTTCGACTTCGAGCCGAAACGACGCCGGCAGCAGCGTCAAAGCCACGACGATCATGCCTGCCAGAGCGACGGTGGCAACGGCGAGAGGAGGGGTGGACACGGATCCGCCTCGGGTCTTGAGCAGGCTGATGACGCCCATTGGCACCGTGAGAGCAAGGAGGCCTCCCAGCACGGCAAACGGGAGCGCGAGCGGTAAGACGCCCCAGGGTTCGCCGGTCCAATACGTGAATTCGACAACCGCCAGGTTGAGCGTGATCCATGGCACCGTAATCGATCCCGGCACGGCGTTCAGCAGTCGCTCGATACGGGCGCCGGGCAAGATCGCGCCGTAGTTGTGCAAGTTCAGCAGCAACCAGGGTCCAAGGCAAACCGAAGCGATCGCCCCGGACAGTACGAGTCGCGCGAGCCTGCCGCGCCAGTTCGAGCCGGCCACCGGCCATATCACGGCCAGCGCGAGCGCAGGAAACAGGCCGACAAGTGTGAGCTTGACCATGAGCCCGACGCCGAGGACCAAGCCCATGAGGAAGGCGCGCCTCCACGTCCATGCGGTGCCGGCCCAGCGCACGGCGAGCAGAACGAACAGCCCGCCCAAGGCGACCGCGAGCGCATCGTTGCTGATCCGGGTTCCGTTCAGGTTGAGGCCGGGTAACAGGATTGCAAACAGCGCCGATAGCGCAGACACCTCAGGTCGGGTGGGAGTCAGCACTCGCGCCACCGAGACCGCCATCGGCGCCACCGTCGCAATCAAAAGCGCGCCGATGATGCGAATGGCATAGATGGCCGCGAAGGGTCCGCCCAGTCGATCGACAACCCACCACACAGGCGCCATCAATGCGAAGTAGACAGGCGTCTGGTCCGATTCGCGCGAGAGTTCCCACATGTGACGCGTCATCCAGATGGCGTTGACACGGTCAGACATCCCCGTCGGTATCGGACCTGTTTCCGTGGGGTCAGGTGGGGGACCCATGGGCGGACCTGTTGCCCCTGGGTAGCTCGGGGTGAAGAAGCCTTCCGCCTCCAGGACCTGCACCGTCTCGGGATCCAGCAGCGTGGTGTCGGCAACTGGGTAGACGCCATGACTCAGCTGGACGATGAAGTCGGCGTTAGGCGCCTCGTCGATGCGCGACCAGACGGGTTGCGTGACAGCCATGACGAGCGCCGGCAGCAGCGCAGCGACATACGCGATCACCAGTGGGTGGCGACGCCACGGCGCCCAGACGTCGTTGCGAGTGAATTTTGTTTTCGCCGCCCACAATGCTAATTGCGCTGACCGTCGCTTGAAGGCACTCGTACACTTCGGCCATCAGCAGGCCGGACCGTGACAGGATCCGCTCCCTCTATGACCGCGAGGCGGCGCGATATGACGGACCCATCACCGAGCGGATGGCGCTGCGGGCGCGGATCCGGATCGGCCGCCTGGTGGAGGGTCGGGTGCTCGAAGTCGGGGTTGGCACCGGCCTCAACCTGTCGCACTATCCGGCAGGCACCGACGTGACCGGGATCGACCTCAGCCCGAAGATGCTGGCAATCGCCCGGCAACGAGCGGCCGAGCTCGACCTCAAAGCGGATCTCCGCGAGATGGACGCCGAGGGGCTCGACTTCCCTGATCAATCGTTCGACACAGTCGTCTACTCACTGTGCCTGTGCACGATTCCCGACCCGGTTCGGGCTCTCCAAGAGGGATTGCGCGTGGCGCGTCCGGGCGCTCGCATGATCTTTTTTGAGCACGTCCGGTCCAACGTGCTCCCGGTCGCTCTCCTCCAGGAGCTGATCAATCCGCTGATGGTGCGCTTCCTTGCCGATCATTGGAACCGGCGGACCCTGGACATGATCCAGGCGGCCGGGATCGAGCTCGATATCGTTCGGCGCGCCTGGTTGGGAATCTTCGTCCTCGCCGCCGGCCGAGCACCACGGGCCGCGATCAACTGAGCGACCAGCACCCGCCATGGTGACGATCGACGACGTGCGTCAGTTC
>WNFT01003785.1_pt1 | contig 22643 bp, 25 predicted proteins | sample 5400191 | NCBI WGS metagenome assembly WNFT01 (sample SAMN13153359, study PRJNA577476) | soil metagenome | isolation source: 80 cm saprolite under Madrone tree | place: USA:California | collected 2016-06-14 | reverse complement strand
TCTCGGAGAGCGGAGTAGGAAGTTTAGAAGAGCACAGACAAGATCGCAGTATGGCTCTGTCGCTGAAGAACGAAATTGTGAATCCTGATGAGAGCGGAACTATTACAGACGCGCATAAATAAAGGGACATAATGATCACAAAAAAGATTGCAAATAGGGCCGGATGAGTTCCGGATAGGTTTGCATCTCACCAAACACGCGACTCAGCGTGCCGGTCAATTCCTTCTCGTCCGGAAAGTATCGATTATGAGTCCCGGCTTGGCGCGTGTATCTCCACAATCGCTCAGTTGGATTCAACTCCGGTGAGTAGGGCGGCAGTTGATGAACTTCCAGCCAGTGGCGATTGGCATCGAACCAAGCCCATACGTCGCCGTCTTTGTGGTACGTCGCGTTATCCTGAATGAGCACCGCTCCCTGCCGTCGATAGCTGCGGGCCAGTTGTTCCAGGAAAGCGAAGTACGTGGAAGCGTTGAAGACGGTGTCTTGCCGGTAATGGAAACGAGTCTTCCTCAATTCAATGGCCCCAAAAATCTTTACGCTCTTGCGCTGTCCGGTCACGGGAACTTCCGGGGGACAACCAATCCGGCTCCAGGTGGCGTGCAGGGTAGAATCTTGGCGAAAGCTGGCTTCGTCGGTGAAGATCAACGCCCAGTTTTGCCGCTGCGCTTTTTTTTAAGACTGGGATAGGTGTACCGCTGCCAGCGATCTTGCTGGTCAGGGTTGGCTCGGGCCAGCACGCGACGCGGGCGCTGCACGGAGAAGCCCAAACGATGGAGCCACTTGCGCACATGGCCCGGATGATAATGAATGCCGAATTCCTCCTCGATGACCCAGGCGATCATGGGCGAGGTCCAGATGCCCGTATCCAGGCCGTAGGCTACCGGGCCGCTTTCGAGAATGTCGTCGAGCTGTTTCCGTTGCGACGATGTCAGCTCCAATGGCCGGCCTGAACGATGCCCTTCGAGCAGTCCTTGCACGCCAAAAGTTTGATAACGTGCCAACCACTCCGAGACCCTCGAGCGTGGAGATCCGAGTAGATGGGCCAGCTCACCGCTGGTCCGTCCCTCCGAGTTCAGCACCACTGCCTGCAATCGCTTGGCAACTCGGTAGGCTCCGTCTCGTTCTGCTTGCTTGCGCAGGCGAATTAACCGTTTATAACTCTTCGGGTGCAAGTACAGGATGCGCGGAACCATGGCACCTCCTTCCAAGAGTATGCCATATGTACTTATCTTATGTCCTGTTAATTATGCGCGGATGTATAGTTAGTGCGAATCCATTGGTCGATCGACAGTTGCTCAGAACTGATGTGCTAATTACTTGACAACCTTTAGTAGACTTGCGGTATTCCAAGCCAGTAGGTCACACTAGATGAAGATTGCATTATGCTGAATAAACCGCTCCCACTTTTGCTGCTGACCTTTCTGACCGCTGCAACGCTGTCCGCGCAAGACGTCAAAGCTCGGTTCACCACAGAAAAATCAACTTACCTCATAGGCGAACCTGTGTACGTAGTCTTGTCGGTTAGCAACACGAGTAACGACGCGATTTGGGTGGGTTTCGGGCCCACCAATATGTTTTGTCAAAACTTTTTTATCGAAGTACCTGGGGCGGACTCAGCGCGTGAGCAATGGGGCTGTGGAATTGCTGCGAGTTGCGGAAGTAGCCTATGGGAAGTCGCCCCAGGAAAAACCACCGCAGTAAGGCAGTTGTTGAACCGCGAATTTCGTTTGCAGCGCCCAGGGACATATGTCGTTCGCGTTCACACCGCCATCAGTGTTCGCAGCCAGAATCTATTCACTTCTCCCCCTCTTGACGAGTTCAAAGTTTCCGACAATTTGACCATCGAGGTGCAGCTCGGCGTTGAGGGTCAGCTTCAGGATGCATTTCAACCCACTGTTAAAGAACTAACCAGGACCGACCTCAAAAGACGTGGGGAGGCAGCAGGGGCAATCATAGAAACGGCCCCACCTTTTTTGGAAGACGTGCTGATTGCATTGGCGAAAACGAACTACGGCTTTGCAGCGATGACCGCGCTGAGAAAGGTCGATACCCAGAATACTCGTAGTGCATTGGCCCAGATTGCGACCGACAGTGGCAACCAGGTTTTTCGGATTGAAGCCATTCGCAATCTGGGCCGCACCGGTGACGCGACGTATCTTCCAACATTGTTGCAACTAATGAAGTCGGCTGACATACAGATTCAAGGCGCTGCTGCCGAAGCTGTAGGCAATTTAGGAGGGGCTACAGCCGTTCAAGAAATTACAGTCCTTCTCTCAAGCACCGATGTACAGACGCGACAAGCCGGAGCAAATGGACTCGAATACACCCACGCACGCGAAGCCGTCCCAATTTTAATCGGATTGACGCTAGATTCCGATGCAAGAATACGCCAAGCTGCGGTAAGTGGCCTTTGGTTGCTTACACATCGCGTCGCATTCGACGGAAATCAATAGGCTGATGTGACAACTCCCCAGTCCGCAGGCAACGTGCATCAAAGGTGGGTACGTTGGTGGAAATCTCAGGGGAACGATAGCAAGATTCACGGCATGGCTGATTGCGCTCCGCCTGAATCTCTCGACTGACCCCTCACAACACTTCTGACGTGTCCGCTATCACGCAATCTGCCCCAACAGTTACGGGCCAAGTCCCGTGAAGTCCGCTTATCGTCATGTGGGAATTGCCAGATTCCCACATTCCGTGAATCCCGTTTATCAGGCACTGGCTGACGCCATCTGCGACAGTCCTCTCACAAAGTACTCACACAAAGTACTAGCAGTACTATCTGATTTGATATAGATTCCTTCCCCTGCTACAAGAACTCGGCCTGGTCAGTCCAATGGAACGCGTACACCTTCGCCCGGCTTGGCATATAGCGGATTTCGACTCCCGTCTGTCTGCGGGGATCCTTGCGTGTCTAGTGGCTATCGTGTGCTACCAGGCGGATAGATTGGTGTTCGTGCTGGGAATCCCCCCTGACCACATCGCGTCGTTTTGGCCCTCTACGGCGTTCTTAGTAGTGGTGTTGCTGTTGGTACCACGAAAGATTTGGCCGGTGCTCATTATCGCGGGATTGGGAGCAATGGCTTTTGCTGATCTCGAGAACGGTGTGCCGATTGGCTTCGAGATTTGGATCACCCTTGGCAATTTAGCCGAGACGCTTGTTGCAACACTGGGGATTCGTCGCCTGCTGCATGGGGTGCCCGATCTGGGCAGCTTGAAGAACTTGTCTAAGTACTTAGTGTTTGCCGTGATCTTCGTGCCGATCGCTTCAGCCCTTGTGGGCGCAATCGGGAGCGTGCCGGGTGGCTATTGGCTGCAGTTTAGGCTCTGGTTTTTTGCAGACGCCTTGGCATTCCTCACTGTGGCGCCTGCAATATTGACCTGGGTCCGCGAGGGCCGGGAGTGGTCGCGAAAGTCCCTTAATTATCTAGAATTCGCCGCGCTGATGATTTCGTTGGTTCTTTTTGGATATTTCACGTTCATGGGCACTGGGCGAGAGGAGCGACCGGCACTGCTTTACTCTCTCGTTCCCCTTTTATTGTGGGCCGCATTGCGTTTTGGATTGAAGGGCGTGTCCATTTCAGCGCTTGTAGTTGCCCTTCTAGCCATGTGGGGAGCTGCTCGCGGTCGCGGCCCCTTCGCAGAGCAAGGGCCTCTCAACAACGCCTTGTCACTGCAGTTATTCTTATTTTTCGCTGCGATCCCTTTTACGATTCTCGCGGTCCTTGTAGAGGAGCAGAAGCGGGCGCAGGAGGTACTGCGCGAGAGCGAACAGCGGTTCCGGTTGGTAGCCGATACGGCTCCCGTGCTGATCTGGATGTCGGGAACGGACAAGCTTTGCGTCTACTTCAACAAACCATGGCTTGATTTCACCGGACGGTCTTTGGATCAGGAGAAGGGAAACGGATGGGCAGAGGGTGTTCATCCAGATGATCTTCAGAGGTGCTTGGATACCTACACACAAGTTTTTGATCGCCAAGAAGAGTTCAGGATGGAGTATCGCCTCCGACGGCATGACGGAGAATATCGATGGATCTTCGATGTGGGTGCGCCGAGATTTAATGCAGATCATTCCTTTGCTGGTTACATCGGGTCGTGCGTGGACGTGACGGAGCGCAGGCGTGCGGAAAAGACAGTACGCGAGAGCGAAGAGCGTTTGCGCTTGGCTGCTCAGGTGGGAAAGATGTACGCGTTTGACTGGGACGTGGCCACCGATTTGGTCGTTCGATCTGAGGAGGGCAGCCATATCCTCGGTTTGACTGGCGGGCCGATGAGCCGTACCCACCAGCAAGTGTTGGCCAGTGTTCACCCTGATGATCGAGCAACATTTAATACTTCGATTGCCGAGTGTACTCCCGAGAGCCCGAACACCCAGATTAGCTACCGCTTGTTGCGCCCCGATGGTTCAGTATTTTGGATGGAGAGAACCGGGCACGCCTTCTTTGATGAGCAAGGCAGGATGGTGCGGATGATTGGCATGGTAGCGGATGTCACCGAGCGCAAACTGGCGGAAGAAGCCCTTTCAAGAGTTGGCGGCAGGTTGATTGAAGCGCACGAAGAGGAACGCTCCCGGATCGCAAGAGACCTTCACGACGATATTGGTCAACGGCTCGCGTTGTTGGTAAACGACCTTGATGGACTGGAGAAAGATCTTCCGGATTCGGCCGTTGAAGTCCGTAACCGAATCCATGAACAATTGAATCGCGTACATGAGATTGCCTCCGACACCCAGGCGATGTCGCACCAGTTGCATTCATCGAAGCTGCGACTCCTGGGCATCGTAGCCGCGGCCAAGAGCTTCTGCCAGGAGCTCTCTGAACAACAGAAAGTGGAGATTGACTTTACCCACGCTGACATCCCACCCGCAGTGCCAGAGGAGATTTCACTTTGTCTCTTTCGGGTTATGCAGGAAGCTCTGCATAATGCGGTGAAGCACTCTGGCGTGCAGCGCTTCGAAGTTGAACTGCGCGGAGCGCCGGATGGGATCCATCTCACCGTGCGCGATGCGGGACTAGGCTTTGACCCCGAAGGGGTGAAGAATAATCGAGGACTGGGGCTCGTCAGCATGCAGGAGCGAGTCAATCTGGTGAAGGGCACGTTTTCAATCGACTCACGGCCTGGGCGGGGCACAACGATTCACGCTCGTGTGCCCCTCAGTACAAGAGGAGAGTCCGCACGGGCAGCTGGGGGCTAGCCCTTTCACCCGGAATGAACGGCTGAGTGTTCTGCACAGATGCTTTGGAACTGGTGTTCATCTTCCTCGCCGTGGATGCTGCTCAATTGATACGCGCAGAGGATGTCTACTTCGTGTGTTTTGCATAGATCGTTGCAGAGTTGTTCGAGCCGAATCGCCGCATCTGTCTTCCCCTCCGCCCACAACAGACCTACACGTTCACCGCAAAATGCAACTCGGGAATGTTCTGCCTTCGCTGCTTTGGAGACTGCCTCAATCAGACCGCTGACGCCCTCGAAAAATCGAACCGGATCAGGCAAACCATTCACCATGATTGAGGAGAGCGTGTCGGCAGCATCCAATGAAATGTACGTACCCTGTTGAATGGCGCCATCAACATCCACGCACTCTACCTTCAATCTCTGAAGAAGCCTATCCCGGTGTGACTTCGTAGCGACCACAATAGCCCCGTTACCGGCCTTAAGGGCAGCAGCAATAAAGCGATTAAAGCTCTCTAGAAAAACCGTATCATCAGAATAAAACACGACCTCATGGCGGTGAGTGGTTTTCGCAACTGGAACCTCGGTCAACTTGTAGCCTTTTATGCTGTTACTGACAAATCGCTCACCTCGAAAAACCACCTCGACAGCAGGCAATAGCTCGCTTCCTGCATTTGCTTTAACGACGTAGCCCCGCGCCCCCAAACTGAGAGCTTCTTGCACTACATCGGCAGAGGATTCTTGGCTCAGAAAGAGTATCTTGGACTCAGGGGCTAGCTTGCGGATTCGTCGAGCGGCTTCGAATCCATTCAGTGTTGGAAGACCGATATCGAGCACGATCAAGTCCGGTTTCAGTTCTTCGGCTTTTTGCACGGCTTCAAATCCGTCCGACACTTCACAGATGACTTGCAATTCCGGCCCTTTTTCGAGCGTCGAACACACGAAACCTCTCCAAGGCGCAGAATCGTCGACTACGAGAACTCGGACAGACGGCACTTGCTAACCACCTTCATCACTTTGAAGTTCAGGACCGGAGTCACTACCGAACGGTCGCAAGGTAACATATGAGCCTAGCTTAGTCACTACCCATGTTTACCCTACACAAATTCAGTCGTATGTGATAGTAGAAAGCAAATTAACTGCTCACGATTACCTCCAAATAAGTCCTGTTACCTGAATTTCGCTTTTCACCTCGCAACGGGGCCCCTGGGCCACATTCCGATAATCCCGTTTATCAGGATGTACCCGGTGATAGAGGGGTGGGAAGGAAGCTTGCGAATCCGAGGTTGAGGAATACTTTTTTGAGGCGGCTGGATCTAAATGCGTCGATCCTAAGTGCTCATCACTTTGGCTTTCTCCAGTTTCACTTTCGCGATAATCGTGGTTCCCTTCCTGGGAATGGATTCCATGAATAGCTCGCCTCCGAACATCCGGAGCCGCTCGCGCATGGTCGTGAGTCCGATCCCCCGGTGAGAGGCCGAGGGATCAAAACCAACTCCCGAGTCCGTGACTTTCAGAAGCATTGTCTCGTCACTACAGGTCAGCTCGACGAACATCTTGGTCGCGTGACTGTGCTTGACTGCATTGCTAACCGCTTCCTGTGCGACGCGGTAAATACAAAGCTCCAAGTCCGCTGGTAAGTTCCCAGGCAAATCAGCATAGCAAAAGCTTATCTGAATATGGTGATGCGCAGCAATTCTCTCGCAAAGCTGCCGTAGCGCGAAATGTAAGCCGAGATAGTGAAGCTTGGAGGAGTGGAGATTGTGACTCAGATTCTGAATATCCATTGCGACTTCCTCGCTTTTGTCGTGCAATTCCGACGCGAGGACGCTTTGGCCGTTTTGCCCGGCGGCCAGAGAGTCACGGAGTTCTTGAAGGCCCATTACGAGTAAGGAAAGGCGCTGGGCGATGTCGTCGTGAAGCTCCCGTGCAATGCGCTGCTGCTCCTCCTCCTGCGCTTGGATTAGACGGCCCGCCAAGAGTTGAAGATTCGCTTCCGATCGCTGCAATTTTTCTTCTGACGCCCGTCTGTCGGTGATGTCCTCCACTGTGGCGACTACCAGGGGAGACGGGCTGGCACCATTCTTCAACAAAGCAACACTCAGGCGCCCCCAGATGAGCGTGCCATCCTTTCGAAAGAAGCGCTTCTCCAGATGATAATTGTCGATCGAACCTCGCCGCAATTGCTCAAAAAGAGCCCAATCCTTATTTGCGTCTTCCGGGGGAGAGAACTCGACGCAGTGCTTGCCGCGAAGCTCGTCTTCGCTAAATCCGAGCATAGAGCACAGAGCCGGGTTCGCGAACAAAGGTTGCCCCTCTAGAGTTTCGATCGCGATCCCCATGGCGACCGCATCAAAAAGAATTCCGAAAAGTCCGCTTTCCCTCAAAGTCCACTCCTATAAACTCGACACCGATAATGAGATGAAAGAGTATGTCATTTGGGTTACAAACCGACCAATTAAAACTTTGCATTCATTGCATACCTGTCAATTCTGACAGGTGACCGGAATGTTCTAACGTGGCAGACAATTGGGAAAATCGGCCGTATTTTCGTGGCGCAGTTGGTTTGTTTTCTAAAGCTTTGCGCCCTGAGCCGATTGCCCCGCAAGAAGTACTCAACCCCTGATAAGTCCTCTGCTATGAAAATTGCCCTAACTCCGACTGAAAATAAAAGATTTACCACGCGCTACGATGCAAAATCCCATTTTCATGCATGGTGCCGCGCCAACGGCGCATGAAGTCTTATCGGAATGTGGCTTTTTGGCCCCGGCAGATTGGGCCACATTCCGATAATCCCGTTTATCAGGACTTGGCCGAGGAGGGAGATGGTTTAGCCGAGCATGGGGCGGATTTAATTTTTCCCCGTGGGAACTTTCTGCTTCAACTCTTCAAACCAGTTCAGCACGACGTTGATCTGCGTTGGTGCGGAAATCCTCACTGTAAAAAACCCGTATCTTCGGTCTCGTCAGCTCCCAATCGGATCTTGGAGCCATCTGATAACCCTACTGCGAGAGCGAATCCGGCCGCTTCCCATCGGAGTCTGAAGCCATGCAATGAGACCAGGCCAAGGAGCAGCCACTCCGCCAGAATCATGCCCAGCGGACTCGAACTCAGGTGCAGCAAACACTTGCTTGCTTGTTGGCTGCTCAGCCCCCACATTTGGCAGCGAAAGCCTTCGCAGCTCTTCATTTTGGCCATGGGAAGTCGCTAGGATTCTCAACAACTTGCTCCCGAACCCGGCCAGAGTCGCCAGCAATGCGCACTGAACCAAGAGGCTGCCCAGCTCAAACCAATTACTCTGTATCCAGTCGCTTATTTCGCTCATGGATGCACCTCGCAGCAGAAATTGAATGAATAGGTAAAGATTACAGGCCGGTCCAACCTAAAAGAACTGGTGGGAAGTCCAGAATCGGGTCAGGTGCTGACCCTGACCCCTCCCACTGCCGCCGATTCCTCGTGGATATTGCCGTACCCAGTAGTGACCCTCCTGGTTGAGTAACACGGAAACTGACGACCTTCGAGACGAGGTTAGCCGAGCGTTTTGAGGTCGGCGGTGCAGGCCAAGTCCTGAAGGGGCGGATTCCCGTATTCCGATTCTCGGTAACTGGGAAGTGGCAAGCCCTCTGAGGTCACCTTTCGGTCACTTTCATGTCGGGTTGGGAAAGCTTTCCCGTTAGAGAGTCGCTACACTTTTTTAATAAGACACACCGGGTCACTTACCCAGTTTCGTCTCTGACCCACGCTCGTATACCCATGGGAGCTGTCTCTTTCAAAGATAAACCCCAAATCCATCGACGCACGAGACGACCTAAGACGATGCCCTCAATAGATAGACGCGCAACCCCGCGATTTCAACCCAAGCAAGGAAATCACATCACTTACGGAGAAAGGTCTGCGGGCATCCGGGACTTGAGTTTGGAAGGCGTTTTTATTTGCGACTCGGATCCCCTCCCGGTTGGGTCGGAAATTATCTTCACCCTGCGAGTCGGGGACCAGGACATTTCGCTTGAGGGGGTTGTCCGGCACTCAGTGGATCAGGAAGGAACGGGGATTCAATTTACGAACCTCTCTCCTGTATCGAAAAGACGGTTAAGAATACACCTCGCCAGTTTGGTATCGGCTCCTGGCCACGTAGCGAAGACGTAGTGCCTCCCTCTTGAGGCGTGGTAATTCAGTTTCAGAAAAAATGTATGCATGCTTGGAAAACCACGCGCTCCAGTTGTCAGCTCCTGATAAATGGAATGATCGGGGCGTGGCTGGCGGGCGGTCCTTACAGCGCAGGGCGCGAATCAATTTACCCGCAAATCGCTCATCCACCGCTCAAGAACCGCCTGATCACGACCTTCGATTTTATCGAAAGCGATGCTCATTCCGTCTGCACGAGCGGAGACTACATGGCCAAAGGCCACGACTCTGGTGCCAGCATGAACGATGGCGATTCGGACCTTCACTCTGGGATTCAAGGGAGTCGGGGTAAGTACAGAGCAGCCGTGCACGCTCAGATCGCTCGTACGGGTTGACAGCTGCCGTTCGGAAATTATTTCGGTGATCTCAATTGCTGCAACGAATGGCTTGCGCAACCCGCGGGGTCGCCCGGGGAGTTTCAAACTTGGCTCCAGTTAGATCGGTGAAGTCTCCGAGTGCGTGGCAGGTCTTGTCCCCCGAGCGCTCAGGTTCACTCTCCCTGCTGTTTTCGTATCACTTCGGCCATGACTTCTGATGCCGGGCGGTCGTTGTCAACAATCTCCGTGATCACGTCTATGCCGTACCGCTGACCGACTTGGACAAAATCGATAAGAATGAGTCGCTGATCGGCAGGTTGCAAATCAGCCAGTTCGTCGAATACGCGCTGCCGGAATATCTGATAGTGGTTGGAACTCATGTGACAACTTTTACAATCCGTGCTTCCTCAATGCCTGTAGGTTACTTTGGGTACGTGCCCGGCACAATGGTACAGATGTACCACTATTAAATCCGCATAAACACTAGCGCTTTTCACATGGAGGATTTTACTACAGGCAGTTTCAACTCCCCCAGTCCCTCCACCTATCTTGATTCTCCGTGCAGAGGATTGATTCTGCAGCGAATCAAACTGGACTTACTTCGGTCACCCCTCGCCTCAGGAAAGAGGCTTCACTCGACCCTGAGGGAACTATCGCAAACAAACGCGGTTCCTGATACACGTTTCTCAGGACTTGGCTCGGTCTCCCCAAGCAGAACACTCGAATACTTACAGTGGCGGTAATCTAATTCTGAAGCGAAATTGATTGGTCATGTGCGGTGCGCCATTATTTCAGTGATACGGGATCGGACTCATTCTTCGGCGATTTCGTATCCAACAGGGAGATTAATTGGCGGCCCGAAGCCGGGACGCCGATCTTGCCTTCGCGGACAATCTCCTTGGCATTGAGGCTTCGGCCATACAGCTTTTTGTTCGCACTGCCGTCAGACCGAAGTGTCGAGCCCTCCAGCGAAATGCCGGCGAACAAGCCGCGTGAGCGAGAGTAGCTGAGGATTTCCGCCTTCATCACGATATCGGTATCCGCAGCCGCTGAACGTCCCTTGGGCCCGGCCGCTGCTGAGGCATCGGCTCCAAGCTTCACTTTGCTGCTCAAGATTGAGTTCGCGCCTTTAGGATTCATGACCAGGAGGACGAAATCCGTGGCCTGACCGCCCAGCTGCAGACCGATATTCGCCCCTTCGAGTGCGAACAGTGCGGGAGCGCTCCAATGTCCCGTAAAGTGCGGGCCGGCCCTGCAAGTGATCGCACCCCGGCCGAAGTCGCCTCCGATGCCAATTGCGAACTTCAGGACCGAAGGAATCACAATGACGCATTCGGCCTTGTTGAGTAGATCCTTCGGAATCCCATCGGGGATGTCCAAAATCTCTTTGAACACTTGGCCACAGGCTTCAAGGCGCTTTTGCTCCCGACTTTCCTCCGCTACGAGTGTGGGACACGCCAGAAAAATGGCGATGATAAAAACACCGACTTTTCTCACAGTACGACCCCCATTCATCGGATCGATTCTTGCTCGGTCAGGGCGAGGCGACAAATAGTTTGGTGGCGGTCTTGTCCTAAGTGAAAACCGCATGGCCGAGGTGACCAACGGCGGTGCAGCCGTCATGAGAGTTTGTGAAGCTCCGCGCAATCGGCCTTCCTAGAGTCGGTAACACGGTACATTCCCGCAGGTAGCGGCACTGCGGCCGATTCTTGTGGAGAGTTTCAGTTCCAATTGGTTTCATTTTGTTACAGGACCAACCGTCTTCCCTCGAGAAGCCCACTAAGTGCCTGAAAACATGGATTGGGTGTTGGGGCATTTGATTGCTCCTATGGGTCGTACTGAGGGAAGGAGGGGCCGTTATGGCTCGATACTCATCCCTGCCTTAAGTGGCATCGAAGTCGTGTGCCGCCCTTGCACCATTGACATTTGTGCGTCCGAAAAACTGCTCATTGACTTAGCCATCTTCATTGCCACTGAACAATATCTTGACCAGCGCATTTCGCTCAGCAATCTTTTGAACAGCCAAGTCAGTCCAACCCTTATTGTCTGGCGCGGGCATGAGGGGACGGAAGGCTGGGAATCGGGGATTTGGTTGATCAACACGGTGATCGGTTATTGGGAGGTCGACTTATGAACTCTAGCAAAGAGCAGTTGGACTTGGGGATATTGCTGCTGCCGGGCGATGGACGCCGCAGAAGCCAGCGTGTCATCATCCGGGTGCCCGTAACATTGGAGATGATCAAGTCCGGTCGAGTCGTCAAAATGAAGGCTCAAACGGTAGCCGTCAATGCCCATGGTGCGATGGTGCTTTGTAGCGTGCCTTTGGATCCTGAGACCAAGATCGAGATTTTCAATGAACGTACTAACGCACGCGCTGGCGCGCGCGTCACGCGCGCATCGCGCAAAAGTGCCGAGGGGTACATGATTCCACTGGAATTCGACAAGCCATTTCCCATGTTCTGGCAAATTTCCTTCCCGCCTTCGAATTGGAAGCCGACCGATGTTTAGTCAACTGGCAGTCTCGCTCACCTTACTTTAGGTCTTGCGTTGCACGCCGACCTGTCGGCTGGATCAGGTTTTGGCGGACAAAAAACTTTGCTCACGGAGCTGGTGGAATCGGGCCCTGCGGCCAAGTCTCGATAAGTCCGCTTCTCGGAATGTGGCCGTCCGGGCAATATCAACGACTTTGTGAAACCCGGCACTTATGTGCCTGCGGCGACAAGCGAGTAACAGGCTCCGAGAGATTGGCTACCGGACACGGACCGCTGGCGGTAAAAACTTTTCTGGAGGTTGTAGCATAGAAGGAGTAGGCTCAGACTAAATACCTTGACCTTCCCTGGTCATCCCGCCCGATCATTGTGATGGTTTGGAGGAAGTTATGCGGTTTTTCTTCATATCAGCCGTAGGCTTCACAGTTGTCCTGCTGATCTTCTTTGCCGTCAAAGCGACTATCAGGGCGGCGCTTTGGAAGGAGTTCGAGAGGTCTGAGGCCGCATCTGCCAGCGCAGGTCAAGTGTCCGCTAGCAGCAGCCCAGTGCAAACGTCGCAGGGCGCGAACGCCGTTCAAGATCAGAAAGGGTCGCGAAGAGTGGAGAGTGGGGGGGGCTCGCCAATACCAGCGGCCCTTCTTCTGGCCCAGCTACGCGGGACAATGCACCCGTCGCGGCCGCAGCACCTCCGGTTGCTTCCAGCAAAACAAGCCGGGAGAGTCCCGTACAGAAAGAAATGTGGGCCGATAGCCATTACGTCTGGGTGGTGCTTTGCAAGAACCATTGGGCTCATCTCCGCATGAATCTTTTCTACAAGCATAGAATTCCGCTTGGCGAGACCGACCCTGTCTCTACAAGCCTTCCGAAGTACTGCGATTCGAACAAGAGCTTCCTGAGACTTTCACCCCCCATCCGCTTTTTCGAGATTGGTGAGAGTGGTGGAATAAATCCACGCCGGTTTTTCCCCTGCATCGACCGGTTGAGCCAGCACCGTTTATCAGGACTTGGCATATACTGGCCGCACAAAAATGCAATGAGACTATATAGGGTGATTGACGTTTGGAAGAGATCGGGCGAAAACTCGGCTATTCGTTATCGGTGTTTTGAATTCCTGAACTCCAAACGATACTGCGTGCAGAGTGCCGACTTCTATCGACTACCTCTTAACCAAAAGCAAGTCTCAAATCTTGACGCTCAATTTGTTGAGCTGTTCGTTGGACAAGATCCGTCAGCCAGGAACGCAGAATATCCGACGCTAGAAGAAGCTATTGCCGCTCACAACAAATACTTTCTCTAGGGGCAGCTCCGAGCCACATTCGGATAATCCCGTCTCTCGGGACTTGACAGCCGATACCTCTGGTGCCGTTCTGGGCCTACGCTTGTGGCAAATTCATTGTGTCCAGGGCAGGAAATTCGCACGATGCCCAAACTAGAGTTCTAAATCGGAAGTTCCGGACTAATGGGAATGGGCTAGCCACTCTCGCGGGGATAGAAACTCTCAGGAGCAGCTAGCCCAACAAACCCAACGTTTAGTATCCGTTAGAAGCTGAAGTCAGGTGACAAGTGGACGGGGACGACGGTCAGCGATCCCAGACCAAACAGAGCCGCGGCAATGGACGAGGATTGTGTGCCAGCGGTGTTCACCGAGTTGTCGCAGAGTATGGGGCCGGTGCCGTTCAAACCGCTGGTGCATACCTGGCCCACATCTAGTTTTGCCTGGACCGTGACGGAGTGTCCGTTGCCCTGGCTTGCGGTGCCGGTGGCGCCAACATTCAAAAGGATGAAATTGAACGTGTGGGCGCTTGTCGTAGCCAGGATGAGGTCGATCACCTCCGGCGTGCAGGTATTGGTTAGCAGGGTCAGGCTGAGGCAAGAGGTGGTGATGGCCTGTCCCAACGTGGCCGTCAACTGCTGAATTCTAGCATCGAAGACGACTCCGGCCCCGTCAGGGTCTGGCTGGCCAGCGCCCATATAAACAGCGGCCGTTTTCCCCTGTGAGGTTCCTGGGGCCGCACAGTTTGAGCAATCCAGTAGAACCCTGACGGATACAACGCCGCTAGCCGACGCTGTCTGTGACGTCGCGGTGGTATTGCTCCCCTTCACCTGAGTATTCGTGTAAAGTCCCGTAACCAAGGAAGGAGAAATGAAAAAGCTCGTGGTCTGCGATGCTTTAAGGTTAGCAGTCATTACCGTGAACCACTCGCCGTCCCCCGTACTGGTCAAACAGGGAGGGGGAAGTGTTCCAGTCGGTGTGAGAGACGAGCATACAAAGCATAAGCAATACGCAAAAGTGCTTCATTTTTTCTCCTATTTGGGGGACTGAATTTTTTCTTGTCCCCTCCCCTTGCAAAGGCCGGATGCTGCTGGTGAGCTTGGTGGAAGAATAGTAGGGCGGTCGAGGCTTGGGATACTACTGCTCTAAGGACCAGTTTTGGGATAAGAGCGTGGACCTATCCTCGGGGGAGAAATGACCATCGGATCAAGACATCTTGGGCCAAGTCCTGTGAAGTCGTCTTCTCGGAATGTGGCTCCGCATTTCCCGAAAGGCCCTCTATCAGGAGGATCTTTCCAATCGACCTTGGCTGCCCATCCGTTAGCAAAGCGGGGCGCGTGACAATTTCAGTGTTGGTTGGCGCAGAACACTACTTCCAGGAAAGCTGCGCAGAAACCCAATTTATGCGGGCGCAAATGGAGCGTGACCTCGGTCTGGCGCCCGGGCGAAACCCATACGTTTTGTTGCCACTCAGAAATACGTCCTGGATCGGAGGCGCGGACTGAGTATTGTCCTTCGGGGAGCGATGGAAACCAGAAATGACCCTGAGTATTGGTCTGGGTGGTTTGCAAATGACCACCCTCGGAGTCTTGCAGAGTCACTCGGGCGTCAGGGACGGGTTTGCTCTTGGTGTCCAACACTTGGCCCCCGACCGTACCCAGCCCCGTGGCTGGAGCCGCGGACAGACTTCCGGCGGCTAGAACAGCGCACATCGACACAACCGGAAACCACTTGAGTCTCATCGAGATATCCTTTCGGGACTCACGCGCAAGTCAGTTTCGAGCCAGCAGTCCGACCGAACTGGTTGATGACCACGGTGGGTGTGTAAAAGGCCAGAAGGACCTAATCGTCACGCTGGTGATCGTCCCGGTCGTGGTCACGACCACGGTCGTGCTCCCGGTCGCGATCTCGTTCGCGAAAATCCCGGTCTCGATCCCTGTCCCAATGATGGTCGTGTTGAACTATCCCTCGGGGTCCCTCCCAGTAGCCCTCAAAGAATCGATTTCCGTCGTGCTGTGGTGGTACCCAACGAGCGCCCTCGTATGGTGGTCGGGTCCAGTAACCCTCATGCCACTCGTAATGTCTTCCCTCGGGATACCAATAGCCCACTACCCAAATGAACTCCGGCCCGGGTGCCGGCTCAACATAGACGACCCTGGGAGGGGGCGGGGGACCAATTGAGACATCGAGACTGAAATGCCGGTCGTTTCCAGAGGCCCTGCCTGAATCATCGTAAGCGTCCTGGTCTCCCCTCGAGTCATAGGTGTTGCCCGAAGCCGTGGAACGGGGCATGGCGGGAGAAGCACTCCCAGGAACTGGGGCATTGCCTGGGATTACGAATGTGAGTTCGGTTTCAGGAGGCAGCACAATCTCTTGCTTGCCTGTCGCGTAAGCTGTTCCCGTTCCAGCACCGGCCCCAACCGCGGTACCAATTACGGCTCCTTTCCCACCGCCTGCGATGGCACCCAATATTGCCCCGGCAGCCGCCCCGCCCCCAATCAGGGCGGTGTTGCGGGCCGCGTGAGATTTTCCGTCAATTAGCAAGGGTTCCGGGAGAATGGCCGTATTGCCAATAGCGTTTAACTGCAGCGTGATCGAGGCAGGACGTTTCAATCTTCCCGAACTTACGACCTCCGTCACTGTGCCCTTAAGAGTAGTGCCCTTGGCCAGCACTGTTTTCTTATCCAGGCGCACAGGTTCCTCGACGGTGGCTGAAAATGCCCGACCTACTCGAATTTCACTAGTATCCAGCCGTTCGAGCAGCCGGACTTTAATCTCGCTGTTAGACTTGGTTGCCTGCGCGTACGCACCACTTGGCGCAAGCCCTAAGACGATGAATCCTGAAAGTAACGCGAGTAGTTTTCTCATCCTCACCACTCCTGTTAGCCGAATTTGCAGTGCTCGTCCGAGACTGCAGCCATATGGATGGGTCTTCTACTTTACTGAGTCTGAGGGTAGATATTCGCAGCGGGAAATACAATCGCCTAGAGAGACAGGTCAACCACACTTGACACCTGGCCACTCGATCAGGGAGAAAACTTCTTTGCGTAGCCCGTGTTTTTCGTACCTCGGAATTCGTCGCCCACTCGGAAGTTAATTTCGGACCAGAGCTGCATGGCAAGTTGGATAGGTCCCGACCAATGGCGAGATATCGCGCTATGGGAGGTTTTCCCTGTTTAGTATGATTTCTACCCCGCCCCAATGGTCACTTCGATCCGCCTTTGAGTTAGTTGATTGCAAGGAAAGCGCTTGCTCTCCTGGTTCGAGAATTGCTCCATCCAATTGAAGGCTGACTGCGTTCGCTTAGACGTTTTTAGCGCAAATCCCTGGGGGTTTTCGGTAATGAATCTCAAAAAGGCAAGGCAAGCCTTGCTTTTGGCCATTCTAATTGTCGTCGGTGCGCGAACGGCTGCAGCTCAAGGGTCGAGTTCTCCAACGGGGAAGGCAAATGGAGGTCTTGACTGGTATGAGGCCTTCGAAGGGAGCACGGACTCCAGCGGACAGGTGATGAAGCTGACTTCCTCCGCGACGTATCACTTCGGCGAGCGCTTCAGTTTAGGAGCGGGAATCCCCGTATATTTCAATCGCTCTACTTCCACAAACGGTCTTACAACGAGCGACGGCATTGGTGACGTCTTCGTGACACTCGGCGCATCATGGAAAGGGTCCGCGGTGAATTACGGGACTTCGCTCATTGGCTCGGCGCCAACCGGTGACTCCGCCAAAGGCTTGAGCACTGGACATGCGACATATGATTGGAATAACCGCTTCGATCATAGCTTTAACGTCTTGACGCCCTTCATCGACGCAGGGGTCGGGAACAGCATCCCTGACACGCGGTTCTTTCACCGGCCGTTCACCTCGTTCGGCTACCTTGCGCACTTTGAAGGCGGCACGGATGTGGATTTGTCCCACTCCCTCACTTTGACGCTCTCTGCGTATGACATCGCGCCGTGGGGTACGCAAACGATCTTTAGCCGCGCCGTCGCCAAGGGTGCGGTGGGCTCTGGCGCCCAGCACGGGCGCGTCTTTGAGACCAATCACCAGACGACGGGCAGCGCATCCATCGACCAGGACAACGGCTTCACCGCTGGACTGAGTTTCAGCCCGAAGCCCTATCTAGACTTCGATATGGGATACACGCGCAGCGTGAAATTTGCATACAACACGTTCTCGTGGGGAGTAGGTGTGAATCTGAGCAAGCTTCTCAGCGGCAAGAAGTCCATGAAGTAACATACAGGAGGGCAATCACATGAAACGTCACACGCTTCTTTTTATCGTGGCTCTTTTCGCGGCTCTGTATCCGGGGAGCGAAATGGCCTTCGCCCAGCAAACGCACGGCGGCGGACCGGGCCTGTCTCACGGCCCCTCTGCCAACAACCGTGGCGCGACGAACTCGTCTTCAGCCCGGTCGCAAAGCGCCGCCTCCAGCTCGCCCCAAGAGGTGCTGACCCGAAACACAAAGCTGGATAGCACCCTCACCATGAAGCTTCAATCCAAAAACTTGCTACCGGCTGGAACCGACCTGAAATCTGCCTGCTCTGGTTTTCGCAACCTCGGGCAGTGCGTGGCGGCGATTCACGTCAGCCACAATCTGAATATTGGCTTTGCTTGCCTGAAGGCTGACATGACGGGCCTGGCGTCGGCCACGGGTTCGAACTGCCCGACAGTGGCAGGAGCGACGAGCAAGATGAGCCTTGGAAAGTCCATTCAGGCCCTCGCACCGAGCGCAAACGCCAACGCAGAAGCCAAGGTCGGAACCAAGGAAGCAGACAGCGACATCAAGGAAGCAGAATCCAACACTTAGCTCACCATGACGTCGCGGGCCTTGCGGTGCAAGCGCCCGCGTTGTAAGTAACCTCGGCGGGTGGGAAGCCCACCCTTACGGTCCTTCCGCTCGCCGGGGTGCACTTACTTGGAAATGATCCTCGGGCAAGATTTGCTCACCAGGATGTTAGAAATTTACCGTGGATTTTTCGCCCTTCCTCGTAAACCACGGCATCGCAGGCCCGCCACATCCCGAGAAGGCTTATCGTCATGTGGGAATTGGCAGATTCCCAGTTGACGATAATCCCGTTTATCAGGACTTGGCTCAGCGGCAGTTAGAGAATCACGCGCTATGTATCGGACATGCATCCTCGATGATTGCCGCAACTAGTAATCGTCCGATCTTCAGCGAATGTAAGGTGTCCACGTCGCATCAAAACAGGCTCAGCTCTTTCGATCGTGGCGCAATCTGAAACTCCGCCGCGACATCATCCGTCCCTGTGTCAAATCGGCTTAAATTGGCTGGTAATGAGCCGGATCCATACGACTCTTAGACACTCAAATCGTACCGTGGTATGGTGTCACCCAACTCTGCCGGAGGTAGGAAGCCTGTTGCCACCAATTCGCGTTCTCGTGGTAGAAGATCACAGGGATTGGCGAAACGTAGTCCGGTTGGTGTTTGAAATGCGGCCAGAATTACAAATTATCTTCGAAGCGTCGGATGGATCAGAAGCCGTTCAGAAGGCCGAAGCATTAAAGCCGGACTTAATTTTGTTGGACATCGGCCTCCCCAAACTAAATGGAATCGAAGCCGCCCGGCGGATACGACAAATCTCCCCCAACTCGAAGATAGTCTTCCTGAGCGCGGACAATTCTCTGGACGTAGTGCAGGCAGCTTTGGCGACGGGCGCTCAGGGTTATGTTTATAAGGGACGCGCTCAGAGTGAGCTGCTGCTTGCTATCGACGCGGCTCTGCGAGGCATACAATTTGTCGGTGGCGGCATAGAAGGCAACAAGTTGGCCCATACTCCAGGAGCGAATGCCCCTCGTCACCATGAGGTTCTGTTTTATTCAGATGACACGGTTCTTCTCGACCGTCTTGTTCGTTTTGTCGCTGCGGCTCTGAAGAGCGGTGATGTGGCTATCGTTGTTGCGACCGAATCGCACCGGGATCGTCTTGTCCAGAGATTGATAGCCGAAGGCTTGGATGTTGATTCAGCGATTGAACAGGGGAGGTACGTCCCGATGGATGCTGGCAGTACACTCCCCTTATTCATGGTCAATGACATGCCCGACTCGGCTCGCTTTCTAGAGGTTGTGGGCGGTCTCATTGAGGAAGCCGCGAAAACAGGGAAGACAGAGCATCCCCGCGTTGCGGTTTTTGGAGAATGGGTGTCTCTCTTGTGGGCGGAAGGTAAAGGGGACGCTATGATTCGGCTTGAGCAACTCGGGAACCAGTTAGCGACAACCTACGAGGTTGATATCCTCTGCGGCTATGAGTTGAGCAGCATTCACGGCGAGGAAGACGACCAAGTTCTCCAGAGCATCTGTGCAGAACACTCAGCCGTATTTCGTGCTTAAACTATCAACTGTACCCTCAACGGCGAAACTGCAATGATTGCATCAGAGGATCAACTCAAAGTTACCCTGCGGCAGCGGAGTCGCCTCTTGCCAGTTCTCGCAATTCAACTTCCGGCACGACGAATTCCGCCTTGCCACAATCCAAGCAGATGATCAGCTCGGGGAATACCCAGACGGTGGGCTTGTCTATGCCTTTCAGTCCAGGAGAGCGGATGCCCATCTCCCCCCTGAACTTGCGCTGGTTGACACATCCGCACGATTTACATTTCAAACGCGCCCCCTGCACTGGATGGATGCTCGATTCCCATATTCCTAGTATCAGACGTGACAGTGAACACATACGTTTCTGAAAAGCAGCGAGCCACGGTATCGCAGGAGCCAGACCAACGTGGTAAGTTTTTGTGTGCCTCTTTTTCAAAACCAAGATGCATGGGGGAGATGTGTCACATTCCGATAATCCCTGCCAGCTCAACCGGTCGATGCAACACCATCTAATCGGTTGATCCGAGAATACTTGCTTTAGGGAACCGATTTGTAAGGCTGTACTCAATCAGAACCTAAACAATCCCGTCCACGTAGTGGCTAGACCAGTTCGTGATGCTCGTCTCGAAACTCGCCAGTGACCATGTCACTCGATTAAGACGATCGGTTTCGGTTAAGCGGCCACTCGGGAACAATCACAGAACAGAGGTGATACGGAATGCGACCACTCGGTTTTGTCGGAATCACCGATCGAGACCTGCCATTTGTACCAGTGGGGGTCCGTTAGCGCGAGATGGTACTTTGGCACAGACCCTCGGCATTATCGCCGCCGTGAGGTGCCTGCTATCAAATACAGAGTGCAAGGAACAATGAAAGCCACGCGTACACAAAACCTCCTTGCTGCTGCGCCCATTGGCACGCCAGCCTTAACGACGACTCACGCCCAGACCAAGCCGAAAACGAAGATCACGACGAAGATCCGAGATCGGAAGTCAAAATTATGACTACAACTGAGGAAATTATTGTGTCGGGTGAAAACTTCATCTCATGCAGTTCCCCCAACAAGTGGACATCGAAGATTTGCAGGCGAGGGCCTACGGTCGGGGCTACAAGCGCGGCTGGATGCTCGGTTTGCTGATGGGGTTGGCGATCATCGGAGTGGCTGCAGTATGCATCTGGCTTGCACTCGGCATCGGCTAGGATTCCCACATTCCGATAATCCCGTTTCACAGGACCTGGCCATGTAGGAAGGCCATGAGAGTGGGAACGTGGTCTGGTTCAGACCAAACCAGTATTGCGGAAACTTGGCCTGTTCACTCGGCGCGTTTAGGTTACACGCTTTTCGGCACGGGCTGGGCACTCCCTGTCTAACAACAGCTTTCAAAACCATGGCTGAAGCTTTGTATTATCAATGGGAGGGTGTACCCTATCGGTTATCCAGAAAGTCAAAATGGAAATTCCAGCAGAGTTCACTTTAAGGTTCGTCATTTGGCGCAGGACCATCCGGTCGATATTCAGACTACGCTTGCGGCGGGCGTGGTCATAGCTGGAGTTCTTGCATTTCTATTCAAAAAGAAAGACCAGTTCTTATACGGCGTGACTGAAACGGCTTTTGGCGTTGCCTCCGGTTTCACGCTCGTCTTTTCGGCACCGCCAAACGAGATTCACTTGACACAATGGGCGAGCCTCATCGGATGCGTGTACATCATCGCGAGGGGAATCGGTAATGTAAATGAAGCTTTCGGGAATCCGAATGTTTCATACTCTATCCACTTTTTTAATAACCGAATTGACGGGATTGTTCGGCCTCCGACGGTACTCGAACGTTGAAAGCTTCATGCACTTAACAGCAATCGTGCTGAACCCTGCGAATCTTCAATAAAGCAAGCCTTTGAGGTGGTTTGGTCGGATAGAGTCTGGTTTGTCGGCCAATAAGGAAGTTAATCCTCCAAGATAGGGCCCGATAAGTCCGCTTCTCGGAATGTGGAAATTGCAGGATTCCCAGTTGACGATAATCCCGTTTATCGGGACCTATGCCAGTCACTTCTTGAGTTCTTCAGAACTCGAATTGCAACATGCTAGAATCCCGCTTGTTCTAGAACGCTTTGGCGTAGGTGCCGAAATGGCCGCGCACGATCAAAATACCAGTCCCTCTTGGTCCGCGTTGACCCCACGTCGAGCAGTTTTGATAGGTCAACTGGTCGTAAATCTGCCAGTCGTTTGTATTATCGCGTTAGCATTTTTGCTGGCATATCTTCTAAAAGGTCCAACTTGGGGTGCGCTTGGCCTTTTTCTGGGGATTATCCCTGCATGGCTCTGGTGGTCATTTATGGTGCCCCGATGGAGAGAATGGGCCACACGCAAAGGAGCAGACGCAATTGAAACTCAACTCCTCGGGGAGAGAAGCGGCCTCGTTTGGCCTCAAGGGTCAATGTTTGAGAAAACGGAGTTCCGGTCTCGAAAAAGAGCCGCTGTTGAAGTGCAGGTCAAAGCGGATTCTGAAGAGGCGAGAGTTTTAGCGGAAGCATCTAGTTTCGTAGATCGTTGGCGCCGCCGCGCAATTATCTTCGGGGTGGCGCTCTTTGTGAACATCGCATCCATAGTTCCATTTCTGGCAGGTCACTCTCTACATGCGCAATTCGACAGGGTGGGAAAGCCCTTACTTCTTCTCTCGATGTGCTTGTTGGTGATGTTTGTTGTCTCTGCCGCGCAGACCTACAGCTTTTGGATGTATCTCAAAGATTGCAAGATGTTGTACGGAAGCGGCAGGCCCAAGTCCTGATAAGTTCTATAAAAGTCGAAGTCAAGAAAAAACACCCCTCCCACGGCCGGACTTTTTCTTGCTTCGCAGCCCACTTGATTGAGCAGGATCTGTTC
>WNFT01001432.1_pt1 | contig 22651 bp, 18 predicted proteins | sample 5400191 | NCBI WGS metagenome assembly WNFT01 (sample SAMN13153359, study PRJNA577476) | soil metagenome | isolation source: 80 cm saprolite under Madrone tree | place: USA:California | collected 2016-06-14 | reverse complement strand
TGATGCCGGAATCCATGTCCATGGAGCGGCGCAAGATGCTCAAGCTGCTCGGCGCCGAGCTGGTGCTGACGCCCGCGGGCCAGGGGATGCGCGGTGCGGTGGAAAAGGCCGAGGAATTGGTGCGGACAGTCCGCAACGCCGTGATGCTGCAACAATTCAAGCATCGGGCAACCAAGTCCTGCGAGCACTTCGCCCAGGGCCTTCGGGTATTTCGCCGCGAACGCTCGACTGGCGAGGTAGAATGAATATGTCTTGGCGACATCGGCGGCGTTCACCAGGACGCGGGCGCCCTGGGTCTTCTCCGCGATGGCCAAGAACGGATCCCAGATCGCCCAGGCGTCGATGCTGCTGCGCGCGAAGGCGGCAGCAGCATCGGCCGGGCTCAGATGGACCGGAGTGACCTCGGTGTAAGCGAGGCCGGCCTTCTCCAACGCAGCGATCGTGATGTTGTGGGCGCTGGACCCCTTGGTAAAGCCAATGCGCTTGGCCCTGAGATCAGCAAGCGACCGGATCGGCGATTGAGGCTGGACGATGATCGATTGTCCGTTGTTGATCGGCCCGCCGGCGACGTAGACGATTGCAGCGCCCGCCGACTGAGCGAAGATCGGCGGGGAATCGCCTGTCGCGCCGACATCGACGCTGCCGACATTCATCGCCTCCAACAGCGGCGGCCCGGACGTGAACTCGATCCATTTCACCGCGGTGCCGTATTTGGCGAAGCGCTGCTCCAGGACGCCCTGTTGACGCGCGATCACCAGCACGCCCGTCTTCTGGTAGCCGATCCGCACCTCCTTCAATCCGCCGCCATCGCCCGGCGGCTGTGCCGATGACGCCCTTGGGATTCCTACAACGGCGGTGGCAACCGAAAGACGGAGGAAGTCTCTGCGCCTCATCGTACTGGCTCCGCGACCCTGGCATGAACGCTGCGCGGAGGTTATATAATCTACTTGAATAATCAATAATTGTCCGAAAAAACGAAAATCATTCCGCTACGACCGATGGCCGCACTAGAATTCTTCTATAATTGATGTTATTGATAGACAATCGAACCTTCGATTCGAACGCGTCTCACCATCGTCCAAGGCGCCACCAGCAAATGCTCACCGCAAAAGGCAAGTACGGTCTCAAGGCCATGGTTCACCTGTCATCCCTTCCCGCAGGCGAGACTGCGCAATCCATCGACATCGCGGAGGCCAATAATATTCCAAAGAAATTTCTCGACGCCATCCTCGGCGATCTGCGCAACGCCGGCATCGTGCGCACTAAGAAAGGACCAGGCGGCGGATACATGCTGGCGCGCGCACCAAGCGAAATCAAGCTGGGGCACGTCATTCGCACCCTTGATGGGCCGCTGGCGCCCATCGCTTGCGCCAGCCGGACCGCGTATCAGCCATGCCAGGATTGCGACGATGTGAAGACGTGCACGGTGCGGCTCACCATGGCGAAGGTGCGCGACGCCATGGCGGACATCCTGGATCGCATGACGTTCGCGGACATGCTGGCGCTCGACGGCGGCCGCAAGACGGCGCTGATGTACCACATCTAGCTCGCTTGCTGCTGTGCTCCGGCGTATCCGACGAGTTCACGCATCTAATGTGGCTCGAGCCGTAGACCGCGGCTCGCGACATCCCAGCATCAAGTCACGCAGGATGCGCTCCCCCGCGGGCCACGGACCGAAGCCGGCTTCGACATTGATATGCCCGAGCGGGCCGGCGTCGACGAACGCCGCGCCCCACGCATCGGCCAATTCGCGAGCGCGCGGGAGAGCCATATATGGATCGTTGGTGCTCGCCACCACCACGCTGCGAAATGGCAGGGGCGTGCGAGGGATCGGCGCAAATTCGCGGATACGCTCGGGCGTGTGGCGTGGTGACTCAACATTCGCCGGCGCGACCAGCAGCGCTGCCTCGATGGCAAGATCGGGGCGTTCTGCCGCCACATGCGCCACCAGGGCACAACCAAGGCTGTGCGCGACCAGAACACCACCGGGGTTCGCTTCAATGTCAGCCACGAGGCGCTCAACCCATGCGAGGCGATTTGGACGTTTCCAATCGGCTTGCTGAACGCGCCGTGCGCCGCGAAACGATCGTTCAAGACACGTTTGCCAGTGATGTGGTCCTGAGCCATTGAGGCCAGGGATGATGAGGATCGGCGGCATCATTCTCAGTCCTGCAAAACGATGGGCAACACCATATCGGTCTGCGCGAGCGGGGCGTCCGCTTGCGCGGGTGCCGGCTCTAAAGAAGGGTAGTCGATGTAGCCTTTTGCGCCGCCCCCGTAGAAGGTCGACTTATCGGGCGCATTGAGCGGAGCGCCGGCCCGCAGCCGCGCGACGAGATCCGGATTGCGAGGAATGCCTTGCCGAACGCGATGAGATCCGCCCGCCCGCTGGTGACGGCGTCGGTCGCGGTCGCGAGGTCGTACCCATTATTGGCGATGTAGGTGCCACTGAAATTCCGGCGCAGCAGCCCGTAGTCGAACGGCCCGCCGAAATTCCGATCACCGCCCGTCGCCCCTTCGACTACGTGGATGTAGACCGGCGCTAACACGTTGATGCGCCCGATCAGGTGGAAGAACAGGTCCCTCGGGTTGCTGTCCGAGATGTCATTCGAAGGCGTGACGGGAGAGAGGCGGACACCGACCCGCTCGGCGCCGACCTCACGGATCACCTCCGCGAGCACTTCGACCAGCAGTCGCGACCGGTTCACGATCGAACCGCCATAGGCGTCCGCGCGCCGATTGGCGCCGTCGCGCAAAAATTGATCGAGCAGGTAGCCGTTCGCCCCATGGAGTTCGACACCATCGAAACCCGCCGCGATCGCGTTCGCCGCCTCGCCGAAACGCCGCGACGATTCCCGGGATCTCATCGAGCCCCAGCGCACGGGGCGGCGATGTCTCGATGAATTCGCGGCCGATGAACGTCTTTGTGCTCGCCGTGACAGCAGACGGCGCAACCGGAAGCCGGCCGCCCGGCTGCAGCGACACATGGGAAACCCTGCCGACATGCCACAGCTGGAGGAAAATGCGCCCGCCGCCTGCATGCACGGCCCTGGTCACGTCCCGCCAGCCCTCGATCTGCGCTTGCGAATGGATTCCCGGTGTCGCTTCGTAGCCCTGTCCCTCGAGCGCAACCTGGGTCGCCTCCGAAACGATCAGCCCCGCGGATGCGCGCTGAGCGTAGTATTTCGCGGCCGACGAAGTAGGCACATTCCGGCGCGATTGCGCGTCAGCGGCGCCATGATGATGCGATTGGGCGATTCCAAAGGGCCGAGGCGATAGGGCTCGAACAGTTTGGAGCGTGCAGGATTCTCGTCGGAACGTTTGGCCATCTTTGCTGCTAAGACCGCATTGCCATGCGTCAACCGGTAGCCGCGACAAGTCACGTATCGTGAGCCTGTTTGGACGACGCCGTTTGTCTACATGAACGTATTGGCTTGATGACAATAGTCAAGTATTTTAATATACTATCTCATGGACAACGCAGGAGTCGTTCCATATGATTGCGGTCATGCAGTTTTTCAGCTCCTGGCTAAGCCTGAGTCCAGCTTTTCCAAGGTGTACGGTATGTCGGACAGCCACCTCCGCCTCGGGCATGTTTCCAAGACCTTCCGGGTCGGCAACCAGTCTCTTCAAGCGCTCCAAGGTGTTGATCTGAGGATCGCATCGGCCGAGTTCGTTACCATCGTGGGGGCCAGCGGGTGCGGAAAGTCGACCTTGCTGCGGATCATCGCAGGGCTGGAGACGAGATTTGACGGCGAGATCCGGCACGACGGCCGCCCGATCGAAGGCCCGAGCCTCGACCGCGGCATCGTATTCCAGGAGCCGCGCCTGTTCCCGTGGCTGACGGTCGAGCAGAACGTCGCCCTTGGCCTGGAGAACGCGCCGCTCGATGCGGCCGCAAAACGCCGCGTCACCGCCGAGCACATTGCGCTTGTCGGCTTGGCCGGATTCGAGAAGGCATATCCGCGCCAGCTCTCGGGCGGCATGGCGCAGCGCGTGGCGATTGCACGCAGTCTCGTCAACCGGCCCGACATTCTCCTGCTCGACGAAGGTCACGCTCCGTCAATCCGTTGGCGGCGAGCACCTTCACGACCGCGAGGTGGTTGTTGGTGCCGCGGAAGATCGCGACCTTCTTGCCGCGCAGGTCTTTCACGGAGGTGATCGATCACCCCGCCGGAACGGCAAGATACGTCGGCGCATGTGCCGCGTTCGCCAGCAAGATCTTCGTCTTCAGGCCGCTGGCGCGTCCGATGACAGACGGCAGGTCGCCCTGCCAGCCGAAATCGAGTTGGCCGTTGGCGATGGCCTCGTTGACCGCAGGCCCGGCGCCCTTGAAGAAATACCATTCGACCTTGACGCCAGGCTCGTCCTTGAGGGTGTCTTCCACATAGTGCCCGGCGTGGGCGGTCGCTGCCGAGCTCCCGCCCGCAAAGGGACGGTTGTCGACCCCGATCGATGCAAAGCCGAACCGGATGGTGAGGGGCTCTGCGCCTGCGGTCGCCCCTGCGAACGCGCTGAAGACCGCGGCGGACAGGGCACAACGCTGAAGTGAACGAAGCAATTTCATTGACCCCTCTCGATGATTACTCCACCGCAACAACGTGCGCGCCGAAGCGGGAGGCGCGCTCACGGGGATGGGGCAGCCCAAGGTTTTCGCGCAGCGTGCGCCCCTCATATTCGGTGCGGAACAGGCGGCGGCGCCGCAACTCCGGAATCACAAATTCAATGAAATCCTCAAGCCCGCCCGGCAAATATGGCGCCATCACGTTGAAGCCATCGGCGCCGCCCTTGAGGAAACGCTCCTCAAGCTGGTCGACAATCTGCTCGGGGGTGCCCACAATCTGCCAGTAGCCGCGGGCTCCTGCGATGGAAAGATAGAGTTGCCGGATGGTCAGGTTCTGGCGGCGGGCGAGATCGATCAGGAGCTTCTGCCGGCTCTTCGGTCCGTTGGTCTCAGGCAGCTCCGGCAGCGGTCCGTCGAGCTGATATCCGGAAAGGTCAAAGCCACCGAGCGTGGACCTCAGCAACGCCAGCCCGACGACCGGGTGAATGCGCGACTGCAGTTCCTCGAATTTCTCCTGCGCTTCGGACTCGGTGCGACCGACCACCGGGAAGACGCCCGGCATGATCTTCACGTGATCGGGGTCGCGGCCAATCTGCTCGGCCCGCCTCTTTATCTCGCCATAGAAGGCCTGCGCGTCGGGGAGCGTCTGCTGGGCGGTGAAGATCGCTTCCGCGGTGGCGGCGGCAAGCGCCTTGCCAGGCTCGGATGCGCCCGCCTGTACGATCACCGGATGGCCCTGGGGTGACCGCGCGACGTTGAGCGGCCCGCGGACCTGGAAATGCTTGCCGCGATAGTTGAGCACGTGGAGCTTGTTGGGATCGAAGTAGAGCCCCGATTGCCGGTCGCGGACAAAAGCATCGTCGTCCCAGGAATTCCATAGCCCGGTGACAACCGTGGCGAATTCCCGTGCACGCTCATAGCGATCGGCGTGGCCGACGTGCCGTTCGAGATTGAAGTTGAGAGCTTCGGATTCGGTGCTCGACGTCACCAGGTTCCAGCCGGCGCGGCCGTGGCTCAACAGATCCAAGGACGCAAATTTGCGCGCGATGTTGAACGGCTCATTGAATGTCGTGCTGGCGGTCGCAATAAGACCGATCCGGTCGGTGAGGCGTTAATCAACAGGAGGTCCCCATTCTATGGATATTGCCAGGGCGCGCTGTCCTCGAGTTCAACGCCGCAGCTCAGCGAGCAGGTGTGGAGTCGTTGAGAATTATCTTCCCCCGATTTTTGGGACAGGCCCAAGTTTGGGAGGATCAGTGAAGCTGCTGTCCGCGGCGGACACCACCTGCAGCTCTGGCCGCGAGGCTTTCAGTTCGGCGATGCCGGCGGGAGTCACTGCATTTCCCCAGATGAACACCCTCTTGAGACTCGGCATCCTGGCTAGGGTCTGTAGACCCGCGTCGGTGACCTTCGCTCCGGCAAGATTCAGAACCTTGAGGTTCTTCAGGTTGCCCAGGGCCGGCAAGCCAGCATCTGTGATTGGATTCTGATCCAGGCGAAGACGGACGAGGTTGTCAAATTCGGCCAAGAAGCTGAGTTCGGTATCATTCACCTGGCCGTTGCGGAGGCTCAGATCGCGCACCTGGAGGCGCAACTTGGCGAGATTGGCCCAATCGGCGTCGTCGATCGTTCTCGGGCTCTCGAAGTTGACATAGACAAGTTGGCTCCCAGCCACGATGGGACGCACGGCAAAGCCAGATGATTGCAAGGCCGCCACCGCCTGTTCGTCCGCCTCCGGCGCCACCGGCAGGGGCTCCTCGGAGCCTCCTCCCGCCTCTTGAACCGCCGACAAGGGCGCCAGGCCCAAGGCTTGCTCAAGTTGGGGACGCACATCCGCGGGAAGCTCGAGGATCGAAATCAGGCCCAAACGCGGGGCCCCAATCGAAATCCACCATTCAATGGCGGCGCGCTGCTGATCCGTCAGCGGCGCCTTGCCGTCCTTTGGCATGAAATCCTGACTTGAGTCAGGCAGGCTGATGCGATGGAAAAGATCGCTCTCACCAGGCTGGCCCGGCACGATGACCACACCGTCCTTGCCGCCCTTCATCAAATTGGCGTAGCTCGAGACGGTTAGTCCGCCGCTGCGCTTGGAGTCGCTGTGACAGGACGAACAGCGTTGATTTAGCGCCGGCGCCACGACATCGAGATAGATGTCGGCTTTGCCGAGTTCAGTCACTTTCGGTCGAGGCGCGTTCTCATCACTAACGCCGAGCAGCATACGCACCGGCCCCGGGGCGTACTGCACCAAGTAGATGTCGCCATGAGTGAGGTTGCCGCCAAGATGGCCGGTGGTGAACATCAGAATCGTGGTCAAGCCTACCATGCCAGGCCAAGCCTTCGACCAGATGCTGAGCGCGGCCTGACGCACAACAAGGGCCAAGCACGCCGTTAGAGCCAGCAGAGTGCCGGAAATACGGTGCGCCATCACCGCGCCGCCATCAAAGCTGTCTTCCATGGCGTGCATGTAGCCGAGGGCCGCCGTGCCCACGGCTAGTAGCGCGCCCATGCCCCAGAGCCAAGGCAAAGCCGGATCGAGAACGCGCAGCTTCTCATGTCGCCGCGCCAGATATTCCAGGACGCCCGCCGCCAGCAGGATGCCGATCGGCAGGTGCAGGACGACGATGTGAAAACGGCCAAGGAAATAGACAAACTGCATCGACAGTCTGAGCCCCCCTCATGGGACCTTCCTCGTTGGCCCGGCGTGCCGAACGGTGGGCCTTTTTCTCAAGGCGGGCCTGGGGTGCTAGGCGAGAACGCCGTGGTGGACTTCGCCAGAGACATCCGTCAGCCGGAAGTCTCGTCCCTGGTAGTGGAACGTCAGCTGAGTGTGGTCGATGCCCATGATGTACAGAACCGTCGCTTGCAGATCGTGGATCGGCACCGGGTTCTTGACGACGTTGTACGAGAAATCGTCGGTCTCGCCGTAGGTCAGGCCAGCTCTGGTTCCCGCGCCGGCCATCCAGTATGTGAAGCATCCGCCGTGATGGTCACGACCCCAGGCCGCGCCGATGTCGCCTTGGGCGAAGGAAGTCCGGCCAAACTCGCTGCCGAACAGCACCAGGGTATCCTCCAAGAGGCCGCGCTGCTTGAGATCGAGCACGAGAGCCGCGGAGGGTTGGTCCACGAGCCTGCAGTCGACCGGATGACGCAGCTCCATGTTGGCATGGTGGTCCCAACCGGTCTGGATCAACTGCACGAACTTGACATCGCGCTCGATCAAGCGGCGAGCCAGAAGGCAATTCCTGGCGAAGCTGCCCGGCGTCATCACGTCTTTGCCGTACATGTCCAGAATATGCCGAGGCTCGTTGGAAATGTCGGCCACCTCGGGGATGGACTCCTGCATGCGGTACGCCATCTCGTACTGCATGATCTTGGACATGATCTCCGGATCGCCCGAGATCTGATATTGCGCGCGGGCAAGCTCGTTAATTGCGTCCAGCTCGCTGCGGCGGTCGTCACGATTCACGCCTTCTGGATTGTTGACGTACAGCACGGGAGCGTCACCCGCGCGGAATTGCACGCCCTGGAAGTGCGAAGGCAGGAAACCCGCACCAAACGCCGCGGCGTCCACGCCTTGGCCCGCGTTGGTGCCCTGCGATGTCAGGACCACGAAGCTTGGCAGGTTAGCGTTGTCCGATCCCAGAGCGTAGTTGATCCAGGCTCCCGCCGAAGGACGGCCGGAGAGCTGGAAACCCGTGTGGAGGAATTTCGCCGCTGGGTCATGGTTAACATGCTCGGTCTGCACCGTTTTGATGAAGGTGAGATCGTCCACGATTTTGGCCGCGTAGGGGAATAGGTCGCTGACCCAGGCTCCGCTCTGACCGTATTGACGGAAATCGCGCATGGGTCGAACCAACGGGAACGACGACTGGGCGTTGCTCATTCCGGACACCCGGCCACCAGCGTTCTTCACCGACGGCGGGATTTGCTGCCCGTGCATCTTAGTGAGGGCGGGCTTGTAGTCGAAAATGTCCGCTTGGGACATCGCCCCCCACATGTGGATCCACACGACACGCTTGGCCCGCGCGGGGAACTGCCCGGTGATCATGCTGCCGAGGTTCGCCGGTCCAATAGACTGCGAGGGCGGCGCAATGGACGCGCCGCCGGCCGTGGTGGAGCGCGCGAGGAGTTCGCTCGCGGCGATTGTGCCAAGAGCGAGGCCGCTGTTAAGCAGCACCGCACGGCGGCTCAGCCGCGCGGCGTTCAGAGGATGATCGCCTTCCGAGATATTGGACATGGTTTGCGCTCCACTAGCGGAGGGAATAGGCGTCTGGCGAGTTGAACACGGTCGCCGCGACCATCGTCATGGCGGCGACCTGCACGGGATCGAGCTCTCCGTCGACCGGCTGGACACCCACGTGGGCCAGCTTCTGCACCTTGTCGGGATTCTCCGACAGGCGCGTCGTCTGGGCACGGTGATAGTTTAGGAGGATGGGCATCTCGGCGCTGTTGGCGTGGCGCCGCGTGGCCAGACGGAACAGTTGCTGGATCTGGGCCTCGGTCGAGCCGCCGCCTCGGATCACGCGCTCCGCCAGCACGCGATAGGCCTCCAGGAACTGCGGGTCGTTGAGCAAATCCAGTGCCTGTAGCGGCGAGTTCGAGATTCGGCGGGCAACCGCAGACACGTTGCGGTCGGCAAAGTCGAAGATAACCATCGACGGCGCCTCGGCGGTCCGCTTGACATAGGTGTACATCGAACGACGGTGGTTATCGTCAGCCGGTACATCGGTCGAATAGCCATAGAGTGACAAAGCCGCTTCCCACACGCCCGCCGGCTGATAGGGATATACGCTCGCGCCGCCGACCGTCTTAACCAGCAGCCCCGAGGCGGCCAACGCGTTGTCCCGGATCACCTCTGCCGGTAATCGATAGCGTGGGCCGCGGGCGAGCAGCAGGTTGCGCGGGTCCTTCTCCGCGATTTCCGCCGTCAGCGCCGAGCTCTGACGATAGACGGCGGACATCACGATCAACTTCTGCATGTGCTTGATGTCCCAGCCGGACTTGACGAATTCCACGGCCAGGTAGTCGAGCAGCTCGGGATTGCTCGGCTTAGAGCCCTGGGTTCCGAAATCGTCCACGGTCTCAACGATCCCGGTACCGAAGTGCGAAGCCCACAGCCGATTGACGAAGACACGCGCCGTCACCGGATTTTCGGGATCAAAAAGCCACTCCGCAAGGCCCAAGCGATTTGGCGCGTATTTGGACGGCTTCCACGAGAACACGCGGTCGAGCCCGGCGGGCTTCACCTCGTCCTTGGGTTGGTCATAGAGACCGTGATCCAGCACGTAGGTCGGACGCGGCTTTTCGGTGTCCGCCATGACCAGGATTTCTGGAATGGACGACGCGACTTTGTTTTCAGCTTCGCGTGCGTCCCGCAGCTCCGCCTTGGCTTGCACCACGCGCGGGTCCGTATCCGTCAGATAGTTGACCAATTGGGCGCGTAGCTCGGTATTGTTTTCCGTCGCGACCCCGTCGGCGTCTTGAAGGTAGCGCACTTCCAGCGGGCTCAACGCGCGACCAAAGATGCGGAGTTCGTCCAGGGCGCCGCCGTTGAACTCCTCGGCGCGGAAGCGCTTACCGAAGCTGAAGCCGTAATAGTCGCCCCCAAGTGTACCTCCCAGGAGGGTCGGCAGGATCGTTCGCGTCAAGTGATCCTTCTTAACCTCGGTCTGCACAGGGAGGCCGTTGACATAGAGCTTCACCCCGCCGGCTCGACTGGAACCGTCGTAGGTCACGGTCACATGCGTCCATTGGCCGGCGTCGACCGGTTGCACCGCTTTCACGCTGACCATGTTCGATGGGCTCATGTGAATCACGTCGAAACGAAGGTGATTGTCTTCGAGATTCAGGGTGTAGCCGGCGTCACCGGTCCATATCGTGTGGTCCTGATGGTTGAAGACCGTGGCATCCTTGTAGGGCGCGCCCGCGCGGGGCTTGATCCAAAGGTCGACGCTGAAATCTTGATTTCGTTCGTACCAGCCGACCTTGGGAGCCAGCCAACCGCGATTGTCGCTGACCAAGAAGGCGTGGCCCTTGACGCCCGGAATGAACACGGGCCGCTCCAGGCCGCCCGGGCCCACGGCGGGCATCGGGCTCGGGGTCAAGATCACGTCCGCCTCGACGATACCGCTCGGCAATTGGGGCATACGCGCCGGCGGTCCCTTTCCAGCTTCAGCCTGGATTTCCGCGGCAGGCCTGGGCCGAGGCAGAGCGCGAGCGGAGGGGCGAAGCACCTTGAATTGGTCGATCGGCCCCTCGTAGTCGCCATCAAGCGGATAATAGGCGGCCGTGGCGGCGTCCACGGAGGCCTTGAGCGTCGTCACGATGGCGCCAGGTTGGCGCTGCAGTGTTTGATCGGCCGCGAGCTCCGCGTCCCCCGCCGCCTGTGCCCGAACGGAATTGTAGGCGGCCTCCTGCTGTTGGACAGCGAGTGTGGTGGCGTTTAGCTCAGTCTGTTGCTGCGCCGAGGGCCAAGCTAGGGTTGGACCTACGTTGCGTCCTGTCCAGGCGGGCGCGTAGAAGCCCCGCTCGTCGATTGAATTGAAGAAGCCGGCAAAGGCGTAATAGTCCTTCTGGCTGATCACATCATATTTGTGATCGTGACACTTGGCGCAGCCGACGGTAAGGCCGAGAAAGGCCTTCCCAACCATCTCGGACCGCTCATTGCGGTAGTCCACCCGGTACTCTTCGTCGATGATGCCGTTTTCGGTCGAGCGCTTCCCCAGCCGCCCGAACACGGTCGCCAGGATCTGCTCCTTATTCGGATTGGGCAGAAGGTCCCCAGCCAATTGCCAAGTAGCGAACTGATTGTAGGGCATGTTCCGATTGAAGGCCGAGACGACCCAATCGCGCCACGGGTAGAATAGCCGGTCGTGAAGGTCGTCTAGATAGCCGTCGGTTTCGGCATACCGCGCCACGTCCATCCAGGTGGACGCCATGCGCTCCCCGTAGGCGGGCGAGGCCAACAAGAGGTCGACGAGATGTTCGTAGGCATTCGGATCCTCGTCGGCCAGGAAGGCGTCCACCTCCTGCAGTGTCGGCGGCAGGCCCGTGAGATCCAGCGTGACACGGTTGATCAGCGTTTCACGGTCAGCTTCAGGCGAAGGCCGGAGGGCCACCTTCTGTAACCGGGCATAAATGTAGCGATCGATATCGTTGACCGCTTGCTTGTCGAATTCGGTGTGCTGCGGCGCGGCTGTTTTGGGCGGGATATAAGACCAAAGCTCTTCGTACTCGGCACCCTGCTCGATCCATCGCGTCAAGGTCGCGATCTCTACCGGCGAAAGGACCTTGTGCGTCTCTTTGGGCGGCATGCGAACATCGGGATCGCTTGACCTAATGCGCCGGACCAACTCGCTGGCGCCAGGGTTGTGCGGCACAATCGCCCTGTGAGCCTTATGCTCGGGGACCGGCGCATAAGCATTTGCCGCCATGTCCAGCCGCAACCCAGCCTTACGCTTGCCCGCATCATTACCGTGACAGCGGAAGCAATTGTTCGACAGGATGGGCGCGACATCCCAATTGTAGCTGATCTTTGCCGGAACGAGCTTTTCTGCTTCGCTCACCTCGGCCGAGCTACGGTCGCGGTTAGTGGCGCCGAGCGAAAAGCGGCCACGGCGGTCACGGCGCCGCTACCCAGCAGTCCATAAATCCGCAGCTTGCGCATAGTCTGCCTCCCGGTCTGGGTTATCGCTGCCGCATAGCGCGCGGGATCGTGACGAGCGGCTCTTGCGAGGTCTCCACATGGATTCGCAACAGATCATCGATCATTCGGCGCGTTCGGGCGCGGGCCATCCCGCACTCCGTCGCGATGCCGAATTCCTTGACGTACTTGCGAGCGACTTCGATGCGCCGGCGCGTACCTTCCGCTCCGTCGCTCGCATGGACGAGGCCGAGGAAGATCTCGGTCGACGGCGACAGCGCAAGCCGCTGCAACGGACGGAAATAGTCTTCATCCGAGCGTGCTGCCGGCACCGGCATGTGGATGTAGGCAATGGAATGGCGCACCTCGCGCGCGAGCGCGTTTGCGACGTCCACCATCATTCCCGTGTCTCGCGGCTCGATGAAATGACGCGCGCCGAAGTCGCCGTAGCAGAGGTGAAAGCCGAGCTCGGCGTTCGCCGGAATGGGCGAGGAGATGCGCGCCACCCGCGCGATGATCTCCGGCTTGGACGCCCTGAGCAGCGGGAACATGTCCTGCGGCTGGCCGTCCCAGATGATCATCTCGTGACAGAAGTCCCACTGGATGCACAGGTCGCGATGCGGAATGGCGCCGCAGATCGCCTCCACCTCGCGCAGCATCGCCCGCTCGTAGGACGGCTCGATCGCGGTGACGTCGGGCGCGGTGCAGAATACGTAGATCACGCCCATCGGCGTCGGCAGGCACACCTGGAAGCGCGCGTCACGTGGCAGCTCGCCCAGCTCCCGTGCGGTACAGAAATCCAGGTATGAGGCGCGCGCCTCGCGGGCATAACCCAGCTCGCCGAAGCTGACCTCGACGGGATCGACGCCCGCGGCGAGACAGAGAAGCGGAAAGCCTGACGTCTTGCGCACCGCGCCACGCGGATCGGGACGCAGGAACGGGCTGGAGCGCAAGAGCGGATACTGGAAGCTGACCCACAGGCGCCGCGGGCCCGGCTCACCGTCCGGGACGCGTCGCAAGCGGCGTCCGAACGCACGGCCGACCGTGCGAAACACTTCCTGTGCGCTGTCGAGCCCGACGCTACCGACAAGATGCAGGTGTTCCGGCAGCTTGGCGTCCACTCGGTCCTCCCGGCTCAGCGGCTTCTCTCGGCGGATACCGCCGGTGCCTAGGGAGAATTTGACGCCCAGCCATCCATTCGTGTCAAATAGCGAGTTTTCCACTTTCCATAGGCTCGATAAATGGAACTGGATTTCCGGCAGCTCGGCTAGCTGCTCGCAATCTCGCAGGAAGGTTCATTCACCCGCGCTGCCGCCCGGCTGAAAATGTCTCAGCCGACCCTGTCGAATGCCATCGCACAGCTGGAACGGCGGATCGGGAGCACCGTCCTCACGCGTGGGCGTCACGGCGCGCAGCTCACCGATACGGGCCGCATGCTGATCCGTCACGCCGAGCTCATCGACATCCAGATGGGCCGCGCCGTGCAGGATGTTCTGCATCACCGGGCCGGCAATGTCGGCCTGCTCGTGGTCGGAGTGACGCCGGTGGCCGCGGCCGATCTCGTGCCGCGCGCGCTCGCGCGCCTGAGGCAGGAGATGCCGACGGCCGTCGTGTCCATCGTGGAGATGGTTTTCAGGGAGGCGATGGATGCGCTGTTGAAGGGAACGGTCGACCTCGTCGTCGGTCGTGTCGGCGTCTACCCAAGCGTCGAAGGCATCGAGGAGGAACGCCTGGCGACTGATCCGCTCAGCATCATCGTGCGCGCAGGCCACCCACTGTCGCGCCGACGGGCCGCGTCGCTTCGCCAATTGCGGCATGTGCAATGGGTGTTGCCGAACGAGCAGGGCGCATTTCAGCGGCAGCTCGAAGCGTTGTTCGTGACGGCAGGGCTCGGCTGGCCGATGGGGGCCGTCTTGACGAATTCGATGACGGCCATGAAGGCGATCGTGATCCATGGTGACGGCGTCGCGATCATGCCGCCGCATCTGGTCGCGCTCGAACGACGCGCCGGCCTGCTCTATTGCATCCGTCTCGTCGAGGCAGGAGCCACTCGCGCTCTTGGACTGAGCTGCGCGAGCGGTCGCACGCTCCCGCCAGTGGCGCAACGGTTCGCTGAGATCATCCGCGCCTGCGCGCGAGATCCGCCACGACCAGCCGGCGGGAGGGCAAAACGCGCCAATTCGTCCGTTGGTTCGCGTTGAACCTGCATGCTCCTGGCACCCCATCGGGGCTCAGCGTCCACACCGCTCCATCTCACGAACCAGAAAGCTTCCCGGTCTTGCCAAAAAGCGGCTTCTGGCGTCTTGCTTCTGACATCTCGCGCGCCGCGCGGGCGCGCAGTTCCGCCAGGCGATCGAACATTCCCCGCAATGCGCGCCGCGTGCTCGCGAGCTCCGAAACCGCCAAGCCGGCTGTCATCTCTCTTTCGTATGCAAGAGCAATCGGCCCCAGAATGCTGACCAATTCAACGCCTCGCGGTGCGATCGAAACAACGACTTCTCTTTTGCTGTGCCGTGATCTTTGCCGCACCACGAGTTGCTTCCGCTGCATTGCCTCCGTCAGGCGCGATAACGTCGACGCATCGATAGACGTCATTATCGAAAGATCAATCAGCCTTTGCTCGCCCCTTTCCGCCAAGACGGCGATCACGCGCCACATTGGGACTGAAACCCGGAAGGGCGCGAGGTCGCGTGAGAACAACTGAACAAGAATATTGCCCACCCGATTGATTAGGTAGGGAAGATAGTCGTCCAGATGAACGAAGATCGTTTGTGATTTTGGTTTTGCAGCCTGCCGCGATTGCTTGGCCGTTAGCTTCCGATTAGCGCTCATGGAGACCAAATGAACCTGCATTTTCCGATGAGACATCGCATCCACGGCCGAAAGTCAATCATGTAAGGACCAGCGAATCTCATTGTTTAGACACGACAGGTGGCGGCCACTCATGGTGAGATCAATACATGCATTGACATGCATTGCAAACGCAGGCGTAATAGATGCGATGGCCGTCCAATGAAAAGCACTCCGGGGAGAACGTCATGGAGTTCGGCTACTTCACTCTCAGCGATAACCACTACGAAAATAATCCGCGTGACGCCAACACCTTTGTTTCGGACATTACTGCGGAGGCACTCTACGCCGATCAGCTTGGCATGCATTCGGCCTGGATCGGCGAGCATCATTTCAACTCGCTCGGCGTGTTGTCTTGCCCCGATCTCGTGCTGTCCTATATTGCTGCACGTACCAAACAAATAAGGCTTGCGCCCGCCGTCACTGTCACACCGCTGCACCACCCGATCCGCGTCGCCGAGCAATGGGCTACTCTCGATCTGCTCTCGGCCGGCCGCGTGGACTTCGCGGCCGGCCGCGGCTACGACCGCCGTGAATACGCGCCGTTCCATATCGACTTCAAGGACAACCAGAGCATCTTCGAAGAAGGGCTTGAGGTGATCCAAAGGCTGTGGGCCGCCGACGGCCGCATCTCGCACCACGGCAGACACTACCGGTTCGACGACGTACGGATTACTCCCAAACCGATTCAAAACCCGGTGCCGGTCTACGTCGCGTCATTCTCCCAGCCATCGATCGAGCTGGCCGCGCGCCTCGGCTGCGGGTTGGTCGTGGCGCCGTTCGCCGCCGCAATGAGCTACGGCGGTTTGAAGCAGGTTGCCGATCTCTACAACGAGACCTGCGCCAAGCACGGCAAGAAACCCGGGCGCTTGATGTGCAGCTACTTCATCCATTTCTACGACAACAAGGGTGAGGAGGATGCCGCCCGCGCGCGCCAGATCCGTTACTACAGGGAGTGCGTAATCCCGGCACTGCCCGGTGATCCCAACAACGCACCACCGAGCTACGCGTATTTCGTGGACATGGTGGAGCGGCTGCAGAAGGTCCAGCCCGAGCAGCTCACCGAGAACTCGGTACTGCTCGGCGACTCGCAGGGCATCACGGACACGTTGAAGAAGGTCGAGGCCGCGGGGTTTGCCGAGGTCATTCTCTACTTCAACGTCGGCATGAAGCCGCACCAGCAGGTGAAGGAGGAGATGGACCGCTTCATGCGTGAAGTCGCGACCAGTTTCGAAGGCAAGCATAGACTGCGGCGCGCCGCGTGATCGTTATCCGTGGTGGTACCGGCCTCATTTGACGAACGGCAGCGAGGGAATCCGCCATGAGCATCCAACAAAATATCGACCGAATTCAAACGACTCACATCGGTAGCCTCCCCCGACCGCATGCGCTGCTCGATCTGATGAAGGCGAAGTTCAACGATCAGCCGTACGATCGCGATGCGTATGATGCGATGCTCAAGAGATCAGTGGCGGAGGTCGTCCGCAAGCAGGCTGAGTGCGGGATCGACATCGTTACTGACGGAGAGTTCTCGAAGCCCGGTTTCTTCACCTATATCCGAGAGCGCCTCGGGGGATTCGAATCCAGGCCAGACGTGCAGATAAAACTATTCCAGCAAGAGGTCGCGGCGTTTCCGGAATACTATGCTGAGTATTTTAAATCTGCCATGCTTGGTGGAGCAATCGTCAAACTCGCCCCCGTGGTCTGCGCGGGCGCCGTCAAATATCGAGGCGAACAGTTCGTTCAGACGGATATCGCAAACGTGAAAGAGGCGGCCAGGGCTGCGGGCATCCCGGACCACCACGTCTTTCTTCCTGCCACCGCGCCGTCAGGCGTAGGCACCAACGAATACTACAGGTCTGAAGAGGAATACTTCCACGCGCTCGCCGAAGAATTGAGGAAGGAGTACAAAGCGATCGTAGATTCAGGCATTCTCGTTCAGATTGATGACCCATTCTTGCCGGACATTTTCTTTGAACCCGGGCTCGACGATGCTCAAAAACGCCGGCGCGCCCAGATTTATGTCGAGGCGACCAATACGGCTCTGAAGGGCATTCCCGCTGATCGAGTCCGCTTCCACACCTGCTACGGCATCAACGAGGGACCGCGTATTTACGAAGCCGCGCTCTCCGACATCATCGCGTACGTGCTGAAAATTAATGCTGGCTCGTTCAGTTTCGAGGCGGCGAATCCGCGCCACGAACATGAATACCATCTGTTCGAGACGGTGAAGATCCCCGACGGCAAGGTGCTGTGCCCGGGGGTGATCACACATGCTAGCAACATCGTCGAGCATCCCGAGCTGATCTGCGAGCGGATCCTGCGTTACGCGAGCCTCGTTGGTCGCGAGAACGTGATCGCGGCGGCCGATTGCGGGTTCTCCTCGCAAGCACTCTACAAGACCGAAGTGCACCACACGGTTGTCTGGGAGAAGTTCAAGGCCATGCGCGAGGGCGCGGACCTTGCCACGCGCAGGCTGTGGAAGAATTGACTCAAGAGTGGCTGTGGGTATCGACGAATCCTGGAATTAGGATGTGGTTCACAGCGTCGATGACGACGGCTGCTTCCGCCGACACCGCAATATCTGGCCTCACCGCCGAGATCTTGCCGTTCTCGATCAGCGCGTAACAGCGATTTGGAGACTTGCCTGGACATTTGAGTCCACCCTCGACTGCTTCGAAATGATTGCCGTTAAGCCAAATCCCGACCTTAATCCGCGAGGGCTCAAGAGCACAATCATGCCGAAGCCCACGGGTCCGTTACTTGTGATACAAGACCCAAAAAGGGGGAGTAGACGCCGTGCGGACGGGGCGAGGGTCTAGTCACCCAATCCTGTGGCGCACCGGTGCATCGATTTCACAACTAAACAGGAAGCGATGGCGGCAAAGAAAACTCACATCGCGATCATCGGCGCCGGCATTGGCGGGCTCACGCTAGCGGCAAGCCTGCTGCGACTTGGCTTCAGCGTCGAGGTCTACGAACAGGCGCCACAATTCGCCCCAATCGGCGCCGGCATCCAACTCACGGCAAATGCCATGAAGGCGCTCCGCGGACTCGGGCTGATCGAATCCTTGCGCAGCATTGGCTTCGTCCCGGCTGCGTTTCGCAGCCGCGAGTGGGACTCGGCAAAGATCACCAACGTGTTGATCATGGGTGAAGCGCTCGAGCAGCGCTATGGCGCGCCGGATCTGATGATCCACCGCGCCCGGCTCCACTCAGTGCTTGCTGCCCTGATCCCGCCCCACCGCATTCACTTCAGCAGAAAGCTGGTCGCGATCGAGCAGAACGAATCGACTGCCACTCTCGTGTTTGCCAATGGCAGTCGCGTCGAGGCGCTGCTGGTCGTTGGAGCTGATGGCATCCATTCGATGGTGCGCGAGGCGCTATTCGGCGCCGAGCAACCCCGCTTCACCGGTCGCGTCGCCTACCGAACGACCTACCCCACGGCACTCCTCAATGGCCTGGCGGTTGACGAACGCGCCAAGTGGTGGGGTCCAGATCGTCACGTCGTGCATTACTTCACGACGGCGAGTGAGGACGAGATTTACTTTATCGCGGTTACCCCCGAGCAGAATTTCGTGGTTGAATCCTGGTCGACGAAGGGAGACAAAGACACGCTGCTGGCGGCCTTCGCCGGATGCCATCCACAGCTGCGGGCCATTCTCGCGGCAGCGCCGGAGCTTCGCAAATGGGGGCTCCTGGAGCGCGACCCGATACCCTCCTGGGGTACGAACAGTGTCGTACTCCTAGGCGATGCGTGTCATCCGATGATGCCCTACATGGCCCAGGGTGCCGCCTCCGCGATCGAGGACGCGGTGGTCCTCGCGCGCTGCCTTGCGCGGGTCTCCTGCAACGAAATCCCCAACGCGCTTGCGGTCTACGCTGCGAACCGCAAAGAGCGCACCGCCCGAATGCAGCTCACTAATCGCGAGAATACCTGGCTGCGCTTCAGGACCGATACGGACTGGGTCTACGACTTCGATGCCTGGCATACGGAGCTCGCTGGCCTTGAGAACGCTCGACGTGGCCGTTCTGAGGTGACGGACTGCCGTTGAGTTGGCGAACGGTGGACGACAGCAAAGCGATGGAAGTCATCATCACTGTCGAGGACCCCGACGCTTTTACAAGCCGAGTCGCTCCTGGCCGCGCTGGAGCGGGACACGCTTAGCCACGGCCTCTGGCCCTCTGCTGTGGGACGGCTACCCTTCGCCGACCGCCCAGACGGGCCCCATGGCGAGAAGCGTAAAGGACCTTGCCCTGCTTCTGGACGGCATGGTGGGCTACGATCCGGAGGACCCGGTGACGGCGGTCGGGAGCTGGGCCGCTGCACTGCATCCCGATCATTCTCAAGGACAACTTCAATACATTCGACATGCCCACCACGGGCGGCAACATCAGCATGAAGAGCTCGATACCGCCGGCTGACGCCTTTACGGTGCAGCGGATGCGACAGGCCGGTGCGCTGATCTTGGCCAAGGGGAACCTGCAGGAGTTTGCGCGCGGCGGGATGTCGGTGAGCAGCCTCGGCGGCCAGGTGCACAACCCCTATGATCTAAGCCGCACGCCCGGCGGCTCAAGCGGCGGGCCGGCGGCTGCAGTTGCGGCGAACTTCGCCGTGCTCGCCACCGGCAGCGACACCGGCCAGTCGATACGCTCACCGGCATCTGCCAACAACCTGGTGGGCATTCGTCCGACGCGCGGCCTCGTGAGCCGGTCCGGGGTGATTCCCCCGCACCGCGATGAGATCAAACGTTCGTGCTCACGCTCCCCTCCTCTCTCGGACGAGCGAACTCAGCTATGGGGGCGAGTCCAGGGCAGCAATCGCGCCCGACAGGATTCGAACCTGTGACCTCTGCCTTCGGAGGGCAACGCTCTATCCAGCTGAGCTACGGGCGCTTGGCGCGATTTAATACCCGATCGACGGACCCGGGGCAACGGGCGCCGGGCGGGAGCCCGGCAGGAGCTCAAGTTATATAGGTGCGGCTGTGGGATGCTGGCATATTGATCCGAGAGCAGCGGCATTGATGGGAGGCATTGGCGGGTTTCCTGGAAGCGGTCGGTGGCACTCTCGCAGCGACCCCAATCGGTCATCACAGGTTTCGATCCTCCGAAGGCTTTTCGCCCGACTTTCAGGCTGTGGAGAGAGGTAAGCAGACGCGGAGACGGTTTAGATATTCACGCCGCGTTCATCCACAAAAGTGCAATACATTCACCCTGGAAGGTGCAATAAATAAGCAGCGTGCCCACCCGTTGGTCACCTCCTGTTCTGTCACTCTATTCAAGGATTTATTTCGGCCTTGCAGCAAAATTGGCGAATATCATTGCCGGCATCATGGCCGGGGGGGCGGTCGACGGAACGCGTTGCGGACGGATTGGCTTTGGCCATCATTGGCGCAGTCGCGATCATAGCTGCCTTCACATTTCGCGATTACGGCCTCGGCTGGGATGATTACGTCCACGCCGAATACGGCGGGTTGCTGCTCAATCTTTATTCATCCGGGTTTACCGACCAGCGCGCATTGTCGTTTGTCAATCTTTATGCCTACGGGGGCGGCTTCGATCTGCTCTCGGCGCTCGCCGCCAAGGTGCTGCCGTTCGATCTGTTCGAGACGCGTCGGCTGATGGGCGCCGTCATCGGGATCATTGGCATTTCCCTGACATGGCGCCTGGGGCGCCGAATCGGCGGGCCGCTCGCGGGGCTTATCGCGGTCGCCCTCCTGGTGACATGCCCGCTCTACTACGGCAACATGTACATGAACGCCAAGGACTCGCCGTTTGCGGTCGCCATGGTGTTCCTGACATTGAGCCTGGTGCGCGCGTTCGAGGAATATCCGCGCCCCTCGCCGATCACCTGCGTGATGGTCGGCTGCGCCGCCGGCCTCGCGATCGGCACGCGCGTGTTAGGGGGAATTGCGGTCATCAACGCGCTCGCCGCATTGACCCTCATCTTTATGATCGAGGCGCGTCGCGACGGCCGGCGCGAAGCCGGCGCCCATGTCGGCCGGTTTGTCCTCTGCTTCCTTCCGGCCCTCGTGCTCGGCTACGCCGTGATGGCGATGGTGTGGCCATGGTCGGTCATCGAGCCGCTCAATCCGCTGCGTGCTGCCGCATACTTCTCCCACTTCTTTGAGAAGCCTTGGAACGAGCTGTTCGACGGCGCGGTGGTCTCGGTACCGGAAATGCCGCGCCGCTACGTGCCGACGCTCTTCCTGCTCAAGGAGCCGGAAATCTTCCTGCTGCTCGGCCTTGGCGGCGCCGCGGGCGCCTTGGTGGCAGCTTTGCGGCATGACATTGCGCCGACGCGCCGCGCCATCCTCATCCTCCTCGCCTTCGCGGCAGTGTTTCCTATTGCGCTTGCAGTGCTGACCAAGCCCGCGATGTATAACGGCATTCGCCATTTCGTATTCCTGGCGCCGGCGATGGCTGTCCTGGGCGGGTTTGCCGGGGCGAGGGTTGCCGAGCGGCTCTGGTGCACGTGGCGACCGGCAACGGCTTTCGCGGCCGCCGTTCTGCTCGTCGGCCTGTTCCTGCCCATCAACGAGATGGTGAAACTGCACCCCTACCAGTATACCCACTTCAACGTCATCGCGGGCGGCATCCGCGCCGCCGACGACCGCTACATGCTCGATTACTGGGGTCTGGCCTTCAAGGAAGCCGCACAAGGATTGCGGGCCAAGCTCACCGAATCCCTGGAGATCCCGACTGACAAGCGACGCTGGCGCGTCGCCATCTGCGGGCCGCAACGGCCCGCGCAGGTGGAACTCGGATCGGAATTCCGGATCACCTGGGACCCCAGGGGCGCCGACTTCGCACTGAGCCTGGGCGAGTTCTATTGCAGCCAGCTCACCGAGCCGGTGCTGGTCGAGGTCCAGCGCGAAGGCGTCATCTATGCCCGCGTCTACGACATTCGCGGCCGCACCGTGACGAGCCTCAATATGCGGCAGTAGCGCGCACCGGCCGCAGGATGTGTTGAGCGCCGCGAAACCGTACACCCGCGAGGACAGCCTCAGATGGTTTTGCAAGGCTCAACCGGTCACTATATGACTTGATCGAAATCCGCTATCGTCGGGGTATTTATCTGCTGTGGAGTTATTATGACTAAAGATCAGGTGAAGGAAATTCTCGATCGCGTACTCACTTGGCCGTCAAAACGGCAGGCCGACGTTGCGCACGTGGTCGAGCTTATGGAACAACAGGACAGCAGTGCGCTCCGACTTACCAAAGAGCAACTTGCCGAAGTGCGGCGCCGCCGCGCGAAGAAAAATCCGAAATACGTCTCGCTGGCGCAGGCGCGGAAGCGTTTTCGCGACCTCGATGTATGAGGGTTATCTTCGACGATGAAGCATTGGACGACCTTCAAGACATTTTTAGTTGGATTGCCAAAGATAATCGGCGAGCTGCCGAAAAAATCGTCGCACGAATATTCGATAAGGCCGAGCGCCTCGCAATTCCGGGGCTCGCCCACATGGGACGTCCTGGGCTAGACCCCGGCACACGCGAACTCATTGAGTATCCCTACATCATTGTCTATGAAGTCCACGAAGATCGCGGGGATATCGTAGTGCTCTCCGTTGTCCATGGCGCGCAGGACCGCG
>WNFT01001424.1_pt1 | contig 22651 bp, 20 predicted proteins | sample 5400191 | NCBI WGS metagenome assembly WNFT01 (sample SAMN13153359, study PRJNA577476) | soil metagenome | isolation source: 80 cm saprolite under Madrone tree | place: USA:California | collected 2016-06-14 | reverse complement strand
TAAGCGTAAAGACGATCCGCGCCTTTCTGGACTTTCTTTTCCAGATCATTTGATCCGCGGATCGATGAAGTCTTCACATCTTTCAGTGCTTTCGTCACGATCACGTTCGGAAGAAAACTGGACATGGTTTGTTCGGTGCAGCCGTAGGGATAGCTCGTCAAATAGTCGAGCGCGCCAAACAACGTGCCGGCCACCGACGGCGCAACTTCAATACGCAAACTGCGCGCACGCGCATCAGCGTCTGTGGGCATGGTTAGCGAAAAAGTCTGGTCGGTGTTCTCATCCGAGAATGTTTCGCTCTCGTTTTTTACCTGATGCAGCCCGCGCGGCACGACCGGCAGCGGCAGTTCAACTGCATCCGATTCAGTATCGGTGAGGGCCTTTGCCAGCAGTTTGATTTCACCGACATTGGGCGCGGTGATTTGCCAGTCAATACGCTGCTCGCCCTGTTTGCTGATGGTCACGGTTTTGGTGGCTGCATTTTGCAATTGCGCGCCGCTGACTTCGAGCGAGATCTGGGTTGACTTGTCGGCGTTCAAATAATTGTGAACGATGCCGGACAAGGTGACGGTATCGCCTTGCGTGACGAATCGTGGCGTCTCCAGTCGCATGATTACGTCTTTGCGCGCGACCACTTTGTATTTCGTGGCGCCGACTTTCGTGTCGGCAGTTACACCACGCGCGGTGGCGCGCCAGGTGGTTAAGTTGTCAGGCAGCGTGACCTTCACAGTCGCTTTGCCGTCAGGGCCGGTGATCACGTCCGGCTGCCAGAATGCTGTGTCCTTAAAATTTCTTCTGATTGTTGGTTGGACCAACTCGCCTTCATTCTTGAAGTCAGCAAGCTGGTAGGTTGGCTTGTTGCGCGCGAAGTAGAGCGGTTTGTCGCCGGCGAAGCCCGTGAACGAATAGGCGATCGACAGATGCGTCTCGACCGTGTTGTAGCGCATGCCGTAAAACTCATTCTTGATGTTGCCGGCAAAATCGGGAGCAACACTGTAGATGGCTTCATCCACCACGCCGAGACTCACTTCCGCTCCGGATACCGGCGCACCATCGGCATTGCGCGCAAGGATCGTGTATGACGCTGCCTCGCGCGGCTTGTACACCTTTTTGTTCGAGATGATTTCGAGGTTCAGCATCTTGTCCCGCGCGGGCACGACAAGCCGCTGGTCGCTGGTGAACATGTCGCCGTTCTTGACGTAGGAGACGTTTAGAAAAACGTTGGGCGCATAGCTGGCCCGGATGGGAATGTCGAGCACAATCGATCTTCCCGTGGAGTTCACGTGCTGAACATCCATCACGGTAGTCAATTCCGTACTAACCAAAAGATGAGCGTTGTCAGTCGGCAAGATGGCGAGCACATGCGCAGTTTCGCCGGCGCGATACGACTTCTTATCCGGAACGAGCTTGATGGAATTGTAATCTTCACTGTAGTACGACGAATCAGTCCAGGAATACTGCCGATCAGTCACCCATAAATAACCGCCGATTGAAGCAACCTTCTTCCCCGACTCGTCGATGATGGTCTTGATGGAGAGGTTTCCATCTTCAGTGGTGGTGTAATCGTAGCTCGCCTGGCCCTGTGAATCGGTTTGCACTTCGCCCGAGGCAATCTCGCGTTCGTGCATTTCATACGCGGGGTACGAATACTCTTCGTCCTCTTTCTTTTCTTTCCTGGTCCAGGTGCGTTCGACAAACTTGAGTTGTACTTTGGCAGAAACGGGTCGGCCTTCGTAATCGCTGGTAGTGACTCGAATCTTGGCGACGTCGCCTTTATTGTAAACGTAGCGATCTGGGTCTGCGTTTGCGACCACGCTGCCGCGCGTGGCCACGAAACTGGCGCTGCCATCAATGGTGCGTCGCGCCGAATCAGTTACCTGGGCTTCGAGCCGGTAGCTGTAATCGTTCGTATCGTTCTCGTCGGTTGCCGGTATATCAAACTCAACACTCAGATGACCTCGTGCGTCCAGCGTGCCATCGCTTTCCTGGACCATGTCGTTGCCGCCGCCGTAAGAAGACGAATATTCATCTTCCTGATCTGGGGCGTCGCCAGTGTCTTCGCTGTTGTCTTCACCAAAATACCAGGGGTAATAGTGCGAACGATAGATGTAATAGTGGACGTCGGCATTTGCTACCGGCGAGCCAAAGAAATACTTAGCATCGACCGAGAAGTTTGTTTTCTGTCCAGCCTGAATGAATTTTCCGGGTGCTGAAACCGTTACCTTATATTCCGGCTTTTTATATTCGGCCACTTCGAAACTTCCGTTTGCATTCCCGCCTTCAATTTCAGCCGCAATCTGGTACGTGCCCAGCGGCGCGGACTCCGCAATCTCCATTTCACCATTGAAAGTGCCGCGTGCAGAGAGCGGCAGTTCTTTAGTGAACACATTCGCGCTGTTTGAATCAGTAACTGTGACGTTGACAGTGCTGTCGCCTACTGGTTTGTAAACGCCCGTTGGATCGATCGCGCGCACGATTCCTTTGAATGAAACTTTATGCGTCGGTCTGTACACCGGACGGTCCGTGTAGATGTACCCCTTGACGTTCTCAGAGTTTTCTTCGCCTTCGTAACCGCTAAAGAACAGCGATCCGAGATCCGAAATCGCAAAGTTACCACTCTGTTTTGCGAGTATCAGGTAGGAATTGGATTGAGTGTCCTCCTCGGCCGCAGGCGCATCAGCCGCTTCATCGCCCTCTGCCGGCTTTGGTTTCTCGACCTTCGTGCGCAGCACGCCCTGGCTGTCGGTGGTTCCGGTGGCGACCACTTTCTTTTCTTTTATGATCTCGACCTGCGCGCCTGGCCGTGGCTCGCCAGTCTTGCGATCGACTGTGTAGACCAGCATCTCGCCGTCGCGCGCGGTCTTATCGAGCATCGTCAAATCGGTGACCACCACGACCGTGTACGCGCGCAAGTCGTTGGCTACAGCTTCAACCAGATAGACGCCGGGAGCGCGCTTGCCCAGCGGTATCATGCGCTGGTCATACTCATTCTCGAGTGGCGGCAAGGGCTCGCGCCAACTGCTGACGAGCAAATCAGGATTTAATAGCGGCACGCGTGCATAATCGGAGACATTCAAAGGCGTGCGCACAACTTCTTTCTCAGCGCGAAACTTTTGATTAAAAGCCTCGCGCGAGTCGTGTTGCAGTTGTCCGCGCACGAAAGTCTTGATACCCGTGTAGGCCCAACGCTTGAAATTACGCACGCGTTCAAGAAACGATTTGCGATGTGACACTGAGCTGGCTACCTGTTCCTGCTCGTTTTCACCTACCTGATGCGGGTTTTTCAGATCAGTAAAAAATTTGCTCGGGTCCTTTACTTGATAGACACGAAAGTCGAGATGGTCCACTGCCTGATAGTCAACCCAAAGTCGCGCGTTGTCGTTCGTTCCATAAGTGCGATGCGTCGAAAGCGAGAAGAAGGGTTTACTGGAAAGCGGCCGCTCAACTTCCTCGCTGGGCGTCGTCGCCGTGGCGCCTGCTTTTGCCCGAGAGCGTAAGGTTGCAATCGTCAGCGCACCGGCAATCGCTATGACGTAAACCAGCGAAGTAATCACGATGCGATAAGAACGAGAATTCGTGTCTAACACGGCTAAGCCTCCTTTGGGCTAGTCGAGAATTTTAAGACGATAGAAGCCGAGGAAGTTGGGATTGCTTTCAACCGGCCGCCAGCGTTTGTTGGGATGGTGATCGAGCACTGAAAGCTCAACCTTCTTTACGGTTCCTTCGTCAGTCGGCGACGCGCCGGTGTGATAAACAACCCAATCATTTGCCTGCTCGTTACTGAGTTTTGCCGCACCGAGAAAAATCATCACGTGATAGGGAAACTCTTGCACCCAGGGTTGATAGAAGAAAAGCAGATCACCCGGCTCGGCATTGTGGCGATCGCGACTGATGAATTTGACGTTGAAGTTCTTGAGCGTGCGCGCGTCGGCAAAGTCGGAGAAGGTGCCAGTGGATAAGTCGCCATCTTTGTAGACGCCAAAGCTGGTGCGAAAAAGTTTTTCGCCAAGTGGTCCTTGCTCGAGAGAGTACTTACCCACGTCTGGCGCGACCGCCTGATAGCCTGGTCCCATTTTTTGAAACCACGTCCGGTCATGACGGCGCAGTGCTTCACGCCAGGCGAACCGCACCAGGCCGGCACAGTCGCGCTGTTCCGCGTTCCATTGGTCGTTCAGATGGTAAAACTGGCTTTCGGCAATCAGCGTAAACCACTGCCGGAAATTTTCGCGATCCATGAAACTTTGGAGTTCTGCCGCGTCTGGAAGGCCGTCGTTGTCTGAGTCAAGGGAGGCGTGGGCCAGTGGCGAAGTTGTGGCGGAAGATTTGGATGAGGGTGCCGCCCCAGAGACAGCGGCGCTTTTGCGGTTCCTGCCGAGCACGAAGTAGGAAACCGAAAGGACCAGCGCGAACCAAAGGATTAATGCGAATGTAATTTGTCGACGCTTCAGGAACGCGAGCATGGGGGAATTATCGATTCTGGATCGAACGTCAACGAGGCGGCGCTAATCAGTCGGGCGCCATGTTAACACGTCCGGCCGCGGCGCTTGCCACTGAATACGCTGCTGTGGAAATCCACAGTTGACTATTACCGGCTGAACAACTCAAAACGTAAATAGACTTCCCTGGTCGGCGAGGCTGGTTTCTCCATATTACTCGTTTTTCTTGACCTGAAATAGTGGAAAAGAGTATTGCAAAAAGCCGCAAGCGAAGTTAGATTGTTGGGGCAATCATATATATCAAGATATAGTCGCCCGAAGATATTGGCGACATTTCGTTGGCAAAAGATTCTTGCGGAGGGTAATGAAGTGCCGATTGGAACATGTCCCGAGTGCGATGCGGATGTCCACGTAGATACGGACACAGATAAAGGCGAACTCGTTTCGTGTGAGGAATGCGGTACGGATCTGGAAGTAGTCGGGTTGGATCCTGTAGAGCTCGACATGGTCGAAGAAGAGGATTTGGACGATGACGAGGATGAAGACGAGTTCTGAAGGGAAGTAGGCAGAAGGCAGTAGGCAGAAAGCCCGCATCTTCCGTTGCGGTTTGTTTTCTGCCTACTGCTTTCTGCCTACTTTTTAGCGGTCTGGAATCCCGGACGACTTTGGTTCAGCATTACCCCGTTCGGACCTTCGACTCTGATAATGTGAAATCGGCCATCATGCCGTTTTTCTTCGGGCGGATAAAACGCGAGCACGTAAGCCGACGTTACTTCCTCTGCCAGGGCGCGAAACAGCGCTTCGTAATTCTTTTCCTCAGCGTAGACACTCCTCCCACCACTCAATTCAGCTAATCCACTAACATCGAGCGGCGTCGGTAGCGGATTTTGGGCCGCGACCGGCATTACCCGCGAATAAGAAGGAAGCGTGACTACATAGATACTTGCTTCGGCGGCATTTGCGCGTTCGATGACGGTCGGCGCCGAAACTGTGTCGCCAACCGGAAAGCCGTCGGTCACAACCAACACCGCGCGTTTTATCAAACGCCCTTCACGCGTGCGTGGTGCATGACGTACCAGCATGCGTATAGCGTCGTCAACGGCATCGTAAGTATGGGTTGATAATCCGTTTGGTTCTCGCGCGAGACGTTCGATGGCGCGGTCGAGTTTGTCCGCTTCGGAAGTAAACTTCTGCACGGTTTTCACGTTCATGCCAAACGACATCACCGCGTAAAGCGCAGGATGGTCTGACAACTGTTGGGAAAACGCATTGAGCGCGCGTCGCAGCCGATTCATTTCTTCCGCGGTCATGCTGCCCGAAATGTCGAGCGCAAATACCATCGCCAATGGGCGTGGCTCGCCGCTTCGCCTCTCAACCTGGAAAAAAGCGAGCGGCTGTTCGATTCCGTCAACGTAAACTTTGAAATCTTCCTGCCGCAGATTTCGCAGCGGGCGACCCTCGGAATCGTTTGCCCTTACATCGACTGAGACAAGATCGGTGTCAATCTTTAGAACTTCATCCGGCGTCTGTTCATTTTTCGGAAATACCTGACGCGGTCGAACGGCTTTTGGATCGGATTGCTGCGCCCGGCATGGGAACACAATTGCGAGGGTCGCAAGCAGGAAAAGCGACAGAATGCGGGATTTGCTGGATTGGTAAAACTGAAGCATTCGCGGCCTTGTCCGGCACGAGCTTGGACCGGATTATACGAGCGCTGTTAACACCGCGCCAAGCGATTCAAGCTTACATGTTTATTACGTTACCGCTGGCAACAAGTTCATATTGAACAAGCATCAACCATACGTTCCCAACATCGGCTGGCGGCGCGGGCAGTGTTATTATTAAGACATGCAACAAATCCGATCGTATCTCATCCTTCTCTGCATTGTAATGATCGCCGCCGTACAGGTGGTCGCGCAGGATAAGTCAACCGGCGGATTCAAAGGCAAAGTTCGTGTTGAAGTAGGAACGCCGGCAGGCGTTACTGTTGTTGTCAGACAAGGAGAGCGCGAAGTCGGGCGCGTGGTTACTGACAAGGGCGGAGAGTTTGCGGTCAACCGGCTCAAACCCGGGCTGTATGGTGTCACACTTCGCAAAGCAGGCTTAAGTGTCGGCTCTATCGAAAACATTGAAGTCAAAGCAGGCAAGACGCGTTCGTTGGGCGATCGCCTGATACTAACCATCGATGAAGGCTCGATCGCCTTCATTCGTGGCAGCGTTTTTGATCCTACCGGCCGCAGTGTTCCCAACGTACGCGTTGAACTCGCGAGAATAGAAGCTGACGGCAATGTAAAGAAAATTGATGGCCGAGTTACCAATGAGATCGGCTCATTTGTCTTCCGTCTCACTCCGAACGTTGCGAAGTATCGTGTCACGGCCATAGCAAAGGATTCCGACGCAGTCAGCAAAGATGTTGAGGTTGATGGCGCTGCGGTGTATCGCGTTGCGCTGACGCTCAAGCCGAAATAAGTAAATCGTAAATGGTAAATAGTTGGTGATAACCCTTGGGAGGTGCCATGCTGTCCGGGGAGACTTTTTCCATTTACGATTTACGATTCACGATTCACCAGGGTGTTTTATGTTTGGTTCAGGATTTGAAGTTGCTATAGGATTACGGCAACTGCGACATGGAAGAACGTGAAGAGTTTCTGACGGCTCGTCAGCTTGCTAAAGTATTGCAGGTTAGCGAGTCAACTGTCCGGCGCCTGGCCCGCAAGCGCCGCATTCCCTCGGTGCGCGTGACGCCGCATATCATTCGTTTCCACCTGGATGCGGTGCGCGAGGCGCTGGAAGTGCCGCGCTCACGAATCCGGCACGGCGAATATGAAGAGCCAGTCGACGATGCCCAGCTTTCGTTTGACGACTTGACCTTAGGGGGAATTGCGCAAGGCGCGGGACGTTAGGGCGTGGGGATTTAGTTTCGATGCCAGGACAGAACAAACAAACTAACTGCCATCCAACAGCCTACCTCTTAAACCCTACAAATTCCACCCACTTATCATTTTGCTTTACGTAGACGCGCGGCGGGCGAATGGGAAACTTGCGAGCGAAGCTGGGATTGCTTTTGAGAAATCGCTGAATCGTTCCGTTGTCACCCGTGGCAACGTGCCATTTACCATCTTCACGCACCAGGTACTGTTGCACCACGATCTTCCCTTCGGCTGGAAACGGCTGACTAATGCGGCCAAAAAGTTCAGTATCGACCACCGCGAGATCCCCGGCCACGCGAACTTTCCCAATTCCAATCCGATCGAGCACGTAACGATCCTGCGCTCGCTGGAGCGCGCTGATGAAACGCGGCTTCGACATGCGGGTCCGCGTGGACGAGGGCAGGGAATCGTAGACAGAACTGTAATCATGAGATTGCAACTGCGAAAAGACTTGCTGGACGACGGCGCGCACTGCGGATTCTTCTGACGACTGCGCAACCATCGGGGCTGATGCAATCATAAGCACTACTGTTGCGGCAAACGGCGCTCGGTACCAGCGATTGAAGTTAGTTTTCATTGGAATCTTCCCCCTTGCTTTCTTCCAAATCAGCCGTCGCGATCACTTCTTTCATTTGCGCGCGGTAGTTAAGAAACCAAAAAATCATACCAAGTGCCGCGACGACAAACGCGGTATTGAAATCTCGTCGCAGCATGTAAAAAGCAGCTACTACGATGCAAATGCCGGCAACAATCATCCAAAACAGTTTCATCAGTCACCCGGCTTCATTTCACCGTCACTGGAATTCGCAGCTCAACCTGGCCCGGCGGATAGCACACTTGATCGTCGCAGGCTTGCACGCGCAGTTGCGCGGCAACTGAATGCTCGCCCTTGCTGGCTGCGGTGTCTGCCTTAATTGTCGCCTTTATTTCAGTCTCACCTTCATAGACGGCCAGCGGCTTATCAGCGAAGGCGAATTTCCTTGTGAGTGGCGACGGGTAGGTAACAGACGTCGCAGAAATCCCATCGCTCGCAGTAGCGTCCAATTGTGTGGGCCTCAAATAAGAATACGTCGGCGGATTGGCGTTGACGTGGTAGCCGCTCTGGATTTTCAACTGCACGATAAGCTGAGCGGTTCCGCCCGCTTTAACTTCCACGGGCTGCGGCGTTGCTTTCACGACATCGACGGAAGCTATTCTTTTTGGTTCGTTCGTTTCAACCGGCGAAGAGGCCGCCTGCGGTGGCGGGTTGGGCGGTTGTTTCGCACATGCGGCCAGCACGCACAAAACGGAAAGAGCCAGCAAACTTTTGAAGAACATTACCCAGCGGCCTCTTTCTTTGCTTCGGGACGCTTGATGCCAAACTTTTCCAGCCGATATTGCAAGGTGCGGAAGGTCAGACCGAGAAGCTTGGCTGACTTCGTTATGTTGTAGTCCGTCTGCTCCATCGCCTGCATGATCAGATCGCGTTCGACGTCCTCGAAACTGATTCCCTCGGGCGGCAGCTTGAATGCGCCTTCAGCAATCGGCCGAGACTCCTGTCGCACTTCGAGGGGCAGATCGTCGACGGTGATTTGATCGCCCTCGCAAAGTAGAATCGCGCGTTCGATTGCCGACTCGAGCTGGCGCACGTTGCCGGGCCAACTGTAGTCGATCAAAAGCTTGCGCGTCTCCGCAGTCAGTCCGCGCACCAATCGTGACGTGTTGCGCGTGTGCTTCTTAACAAAGTAATCGATGAGCACCGGAATATCTTCGCGACGTTCGCGAAGCGGCGGCACATCAACTGACAAAACATTTATGCGGTAGTAAAGGTCGTCGCGGAATCTGCCGTCAGCAACCATCGCGCGCAAGTCGCGATTGGTGGCGGCAATCACCCGCACGTCAACACTGATTTCATGCGTGCCACCGACGCGTCTTATTTTTCGTTCCTGCAAAGCGCGCAACAGTTTTGCCTGCATGGCGACGTCGAGCTCCGCAATCTCGTCCAGAAACAGCGTGCCTCGATCCGCTATTTCGAACAGTCCTTTTTTCTCGGCATGCGCGCCGGTGAACGACCCTTTCTCGTGACCGAACAACTCTGATTCGAGCAGGTTCTCGTTAATCGCAGCGCAGTTGACCGCTTGAAACATGTCCTGCGCGCGCGGCGACTGGTTATGAATCGCGCGCGCAATCAATTCTTTGCCCGTGCCCGATTCCCCGCGAATCAAAACCGTCGAATTCGAGCGCGCCACTTTCAGGATCATGCGCTTAACTGACTCCATCTTGGGCGATGCCGAAACAATCTCGGTGTCGAGCGCGTCCAGCCGCTGTAGCGCCCGATTGATTGTTTCCAGCAATGCGGTCTTGTCGTAGGGCTTTTCCAGATAGTCGAAAGCGCCACGTCGTAAGGCCTCTTTCGCTGAGTCGATAGAACCATGCGCGGTCAAAAGAAGTACGATTATCGAGGAGTCGAGCGCCAGCAAATGCTGCAACAACTCGATGCCGTCCATCCCGGTCATCTTCAGGTCCGTTAGCGCCAGATCAAATCGCTTTTCTTTGGCAAACTTGATCGCAGCCTCGCCTGAAGAAGCGGTGGTAACGTCATATCCCTCGCCCGACAGGATCATCTCGAGTATTTCGCGTTGCGATTTTTCGTCGTCAACTACCAGTATAGTTTTGCGCGCCATAGTATCTAAAGGATGAAGGATGAATGATGAAGGATGAACAAGCTTCCGCCTTCATCCTTCATCTTTCTGCCTTTTCCGTCCCTCCTCCGTCGCCTGCTTTTGCCGGCAGAATAATTGTAAACGTCGTGCCGCTATCCAGTTTCGAACTTACTGTGATTGAACCGCCATGATCATCGATTGCTTTTTTGACAATAGCAAGGCCGAGACCCGTACCCGTGTCTTTCGTCGAATAGTATGGCTCAAATATTTTGGCGATGTCTTCCGGGGCAATGCCTCTTCCCGTGTCGATAACTTCAATACGTACGCGATCCGGCGATTCCACCGTCAAGGCAATCTGAACCTTTCCACCCTGGCTGTCGATCGCTTCGACACTATTAAGTAGCAGATTGGTAAAGACCGAGTGTAAAGAATCTTTGTCGGCGACGACGTGAGGCACATCGCCGTGCTGAATCACGCTTGTCTCAATGCCATTCTCCGCTGCGTTAGCTGAAATCACTCGCAATGCGTCTTGGGCTTCAGACCGAAGATCTAGCGATTGCAGCTCGAGCGCCGAAGGCCGCGAATACTTGAGAAAATCTGTAATGTGGCGATTGATCCGCCCGACTTCCGACTTTAATTGCAGGGCCAATCGTTCGAATATCTCTCGGTTTGCCGGATCCTCAGGAGCGAACGATGAACGCAGATGGTCCAGCGTGAGATTAATATAGTTCAGCGGGTTGCGAATTTCGTGGGCGATGGCTGCGGCGAGCCTGCCGACGACGGCAGCCTTTTCAACCTGGTGAAGCTGCAACTCAAGCTCGCGCGCGCGACCGAGTCTCGCGGTCATGTCGTTGAATGCGGCTGCGAGTGCTCCCATCTCATCGCTGCGCACAGCCGGAACGCGCACGTCAAAGTCGCCGTTGGCAACGCGTTGCGCTGCCATTGACAGGTCTTTGATGGGCCGCGTGAACCTCCATACAAACAGGCCGGTGACGAGCGTGGTCGCCAGCAATAGCATGAGCGTGTAGAAAGCAGAGCGGGAGGCCTGTCGCTCAAGAAGGTTTGTGAGCGTGTTTGCCGACCCAAGCACGACGATGATGTACCAGCGGCCCTTCGTAGTCTCCACCGGAAAATAAAATGCGCCCGGATCGCCCGCTATCAATTGGGTGGCAACGCTCATCCCTTCAGGCAAAGGTGTGTTCTCGGCGAGTTCGACGGCACTGTTTAGCGGTGGCAAGTTAACATCTTTCACTCGCACATAATGGGTGGAGCCGTCGGCATTAGTGGTAGGAGCAAAATCACCGTTCAGACTGTCCTGGACGTTGCCGTCGGTATCAACAACCATGACGTTCTTGACGCGCCCGGCCTGCTGGTCGAGCAAAGGCTGCTTGGCTTCTTTCTGCATCTTCTCAAGATACTCACGGCTGGAAAGGCTGTTAACTCCCAACGCGACACCCGCCATAATTGCCTGTTCTTGTTCGACCAGCATGTGGGCGTTACGCCGCACCGAACGGACGTTGACGTAGTACTGGACACCAAGCGTCAGCCCCAGCAGGACGACCAGCAAAAGAATTAGTCGGGCGCGAAAACTGTTTAGAATCTGGGGTGTCATCATATAGTTTTGACGGATTTAGTAGTTTATACGTTGTAACGAACTGTCGCGAACGGCTACACGGGGCCAAAATTGCATTTCAATGTGACGAGTTGTGTACAAAAGCTTACTTTTGTGTTGCGGCTCCGGTATCGCGATGGTATATTTGGCCCGGTCTCGAATCAATGTCCCCAGGGACCGCCAATTTAGGGAATTCTCCCGCCTCAACGTAAAAGGGCCGAAGGTCCATTTGGAAACGGAAGTTTAGGAGAGCGTTTTGGAAACTCTTAATACTCGGCAGATGCGTTTTGTGTTCAGGTTCAAGGTTTCTGCCTTGGCTTAAGTATGCAGCAGGCGGCGCGAATTTTCGGCGAGGCTCACCCAAAGTGAGCAAACAATAATATCCCCAGGAAAGGTGCACTACCCTCGATGACATTGATAAACCAATCCCCCCGGACCTTTAAGATCGCACTCATATTTTTCGTTCTCCTCATTCTCCCATTCCAACCCTCAGTTCTTGCTAAGAAACGTCACGCTGATGCTCCGCGTCGCAAAGTTGCGCGCGTCGAAAGAGGCAGGAACGAGCGAGGCAGAAAGCTGTCGGCCAAAGAGCGCCGCGCAGCGAAGCGTGAACAGCGCTTGTCGGCTCGGGATTCGAGACGCGATTCCAGACATGGGGCAAAAGCGAAACTATCAAAACGCGAACTTCGTCGCGAGGCTGCTCGCGAACAAGCGTCATCAGTCAAGGCCCTCGAACGAAGACTCCACCGGCCGCTGAGCAGGCGTGAACGCACCGCGGAATTGCGCCGCATTGAAGCTCAACGCCGGCGGGAAATCCTCGAAGCACGACGGCGCGCGGAAGCTGCGCGACTAGCGGCAATTGCCCGGCAGCGGGCGATCGATGAGGCTTTACGCAACGAAGTGCGGGTGATGATTGCCCGCGACAACACTGCAGGCGAAGATCCTGAAGTGCGCCGGGCAGCAGTGAATGCGCTGGGAAATCACGCCGGTACAGTCGTGGTCATGGACCCGATGAATGGCAAGGTTTATTCGATAGTTAATCAGGAATGGGCCCTGCGTCGCGGTTTCAAGCCGTGCTCGACTATAAAATTGGTGACCGGTGTGGCCGGTCTCTCGGAAAACATCATTCCGCCTTCAGAGTTAGTGTCTGATCGACCGCGCATGGATCTCACTTCTGCCCTGGCGCATTCAGACAACTCTTATTTTGAACATGTTGGGAGCAGTCTTGGTTTTGACAAGATGGTCCATTACGCGCGCGAGTTAGGCTTGGGCGAGAAGACTGGTCTTAACGTGCCTTTCGAATATCCGGGCCGCTTGCCTGAAATGAAACCGGGTTTCACTGTGCGTCGCATGTTTTCATATGCAGATGGGTTTGAAGTCACGCCACTGCAACTCGGCAGTCTGGTTTCTGCCATGGCAAATGGAGGCAAACTCTATGAGCCGCAAATTCCCCGCAATGCACAGGAAGCGGCGCGCTTCAAAGGAAAAGTCCGGCGCAAGCTGAACATTGACAGCGCCGTTTTCCAACGCATGATCCCGGGAATGGTAGGCGCCGTTAATTACGGCTCCGGACGTCGTGCTTATGATCCGACGCAAACAGTCGCTGGAAAGACTGGTACTTGTAACGGAGGCGAGGGAAGCTGGGTAGGTTTGTTTACCTCCTACGCTCCGCTGGCAAATCCTAAGTTAGCTGTCGTCGTTATCACACGCGGCACGGATGCCCACCGGCATTTACCAGCGGCAGTGGCCGGCCAAATCTATCGCGATCTCAGTCGCCGCTTTGGTACGCCCACACACCTACAGATCGCTTCTACTCCAGATGACGAAGAGAACGAAGCAGCAGAAGACGCCGCGGTTACCGCCGAGACCAATACCGGCGACAACGCGCAGGCTTCAACCAATGCCCAGCCTGCTGTGGCGCCTTCCACGACTCGTGTGCCGCTGGTAAATGGACCGGCACAGCGCGAGAACGTGAAAACCGTACTGATGCCAATACCATCTCGTAACGGTCAAACCTCAAATGCGGCAGGTTCGAAATCTCCAACTGCTACAAAGGCCCCAGTCAAAGTTACGTCTCAACCTGATGATCGGCTGCGAAGAACTCAGTTGCCGCGGCCCTGAGTCTAGGCATCTAAAACTCCTGGGAATTAACTGCGCCGGTAGGTCTTTTAAAATGACCGCCGGCGCAGTGGTCTTTTACAAGACATTTGCTGAATGTTTTTCGATGCACCTGCCGCCTTGACAGGTCCGCGGAGTTGCAGGAATATTGCGGACGTTGTTTTTTAAGACTCTATTGTTCGACGACACTGTGGTTCTCTCCTGACAAACACCGCGGATCGGCAACTGGTTTTTCGAAGCATGCATCTTACTGTTGCCCTGATGCGGCATGCGAATTGTCTCTGCCAGGGTAGACGGATAAGAGAACTTGGGAGGTTTTGACGACTGATGAAAAAGATTATTAGCCTACTTGCCATTTACGCGAGCCTGGCAGTGATGGCTGCAACAGTATTAACAAACAATACTCAAGCCAACGCTCAAACGCCCGCGCCCGCGGCGGCCGCGCAGGGGCAGTGCACCGATGAAAAGAAAGGCGCCTGGTATGCCGACTTCACCAAGTTTCGTATTCCAGATCCGGCAAAAGCTTATGACGCTGCCAGGAAGTATCTGGCCGCTTGCCCGCAAGAAGAAGGTCCGATACCGGCGTATCTGAAGAAGTGGTCCGCGCAATACGAAAAAGACGATCGTCGGCAAAAATTTCAACCTTTGCTTTACAATGACAAGAAATACACCGAAGCGCTCACTATCGGGAAAGAAATCCTGGCTGAGGACCCGAACAATCTTAGGACTCTGATCGACATGGGCTGGGGCAGTTACCTTGCCGCCGTAGCCTTGAAAAATGAAAGTCTTAATTCCGATGCCGTGATGTATTCGAAGAAAGCGATTCAGCTTATCGAAGCCAACAAAGCTCCGGAAAGTTGGCAGCCGTTCAAATCCAAAGAAGAAACGCTGGCCTACCTTTACAATGTTGTCGGGCGCCAGGCCGTTAAAACAAATCCAACGGAAGCGCTCAATGCTTTGATCAAGTCAATGCAAATGGAAACGGACCTTAAGAAAGATCCGTGGAACTACTACTTCATCGGTGTTTCTTATGAGACCGGTCCGTACGCCAGTTTGTCAGCGGCTTACAAAGCCAAGTATCCGGGTAAAGATGAGACGACTGAGAGCAAGCTGGCACTCGAGAATATTAACCAGGTTATCGATCGAATGGTTGATGCTTACGCGCGCGCAGTCGCTTTGGCCGGCACGGATGCGAAGTATCAAGCGCAAAAGAAAGATTGGCTGGATGCGGCGAGCACCTGGTACAAGTATCGGCACAACCAATCGGACACCGGTTTGAACGAAATGATCGCCAGCGTATTGTCTAAGCCGCTGCCGCCGTTGCCGACGCCGATCACGACGTTGCCCGCAACGACTCCGGCTGCGACAACTCCGACTTCTGGAAACCCCGGCGCGGCTGGCGCTAACACTTCGAGTGGCGCGGCGGTCTTGCCGGCGGGAACTAAACCAGTGGGTTCTGCGGTTCCGGCAGTGACACCACCGACCACGAAAACAACGACGACCGCTGCGGCTACAACTACGGTGTCAACCAAGACGACCACTAAACCGAAGCCGCGCAACAATCACAGACGTCACTGAAATCATTCAACAGCTTACTTTCCGAAAATGCCGGGAGCTTGTCTGACTGTCGACGAGGCTTCCGGCCTTTGTTATGGCGAGACCTACCGTTAAGCAACCGCAGACGCTACCCGATTTGGATCTATTGGAAACTATTCTGTCTTACAAATTTCAGAACCGTGCACTGCTCGAACGAGCGGTCACCCATCGATCCTGGGCCCATGAACAAGTAGCTCCGGGTGCTGAGGATGAGGCACGGCGGCTCCACAATGAATCGTTGGAGTTCCTGGGAGATTCCGTGCTGGGACTGATAGTTGCTGATTATTTATGTAAGGCCTACCCGGAAGTTACAGAAGGCGAATTGTCTCGAATGAAGCACCGCCTGGTGAGCGCGCCGACGTTGGCCACAGCCTCAGCACGTATGCAACTCGGAGACTTTTTGAAATTTGGCCGCGGGGAAGAAAAGAGTGGCGGGCGCAGCAAAGATGCTTTACTTGCTGACGTCCTCGAAGCCCTGACTGGTGCAATCTTTCTCGATGGCGGATTGTCTGCCGCCACCGATTTTGTGCAGCGCGTAATTGGTGAGGAGCTGCGGGTGGTAACACCTAAAACCGCGGCACAAGCCGACTACAAGACGTTGTTACAGGAAAAACTACAAGCCGAGCGACGAGCCGCGCCGCGCTATTCAGTGGTCGAAGCGCTGGGGCCGCCGCATAAACGCACGTTTCATGTTGAAGTCAGTTGGGATGGCGGCAACGTTCGCGCCGAAGGTCGCTCAATTAAAGCAGCCGAAACGGCTGCGGCGAAGCAAGCGTTGGCGGCCATGAAAGGCCCGCTTGGCGACGCTTAACCTGTCGCGGACCGCGAGCAGTAGCGAGCGGATGTGAAGCTCAACAGTCAGGATGCGCCTGTGTCATCTCAAAAAAGCGCAGACCTTGTAGTTGGACTTCAGAAACAGGCAAGTCAGACTTGACCATCGCAGACAACGTATCTAGGATAATTTTGTAGATGAGCAGTAACCCTTCCAGCGGTCGCAGCAAAGAGAGCGGCGTCGAAACGAAAACGGAAGCGGCGCCGTTTTCTTTTTCCAAGATTTTCCAACGCAACGGTCACGGCCAACCACCGGTAGAAACCAAGCCTAAAGGTCCGCCAAAATCCGTTTGGCGCGAGTATTTCGAATCGGCCGTAGTGACCGTCATCATGGCGCTGTTCGGTATGACCTTCATTGTGCAAGCAGTGAAGGTGCCGACCGGCTCAATGCAGAACACGATTACAATTGGCGATCACTTGCTGGTCAACAAATTTATCTTTGCGCCCGGAAAGTCGCTGCCGTTTCTGCCGCAACGCGAAATACGGCGTGGAGACATCATCGTTTTCAAGTATCCGGGCAATCGTTACGATCCCAGCCGCGACGATCGACCTGACAACAAACCGATCACGACCAACTACGTAAAGAGAGTCATCGGTCTTCCCGGAGATCGCATCCGGATGGAAGGCAGAAATCTGATCATCAACGGCAAGCTGCTTCCCGAACACCAAATCGAAGCAATTGATAACAACGACAAAGCGCCGCTCAACCTGAAGAACGCATCACCGCGCAAGCCCGGCGAGCCTTATGACGTTTACTACAATCCCGATTTCGCGGAAGAGAATTATCCCATCTTCAGACTGGAAGGTGACGGGAAGGAAATCGTTATCCCGGCCGGCAAATATTTCGTGATGGGAGACAATCGCAACAACAGCGAAGACAGTCGCTATTGGGGTTTTGTGCCGCGCGAACTTGTCATCGGCAGAGCGATGTTTGTCTATTGGTCCTACGACGAGAGCGCGCCCTCAAGCGGCAATTTCATTCTGGACTTCTTCAATAACACGCGCTGGAGCCGCACCGGTACCATGGTTAAATAGCTGGCTCGGCTCGCGTGCAATATTCAAAAGTTTTCGGCCTTCCTCCAGCTTAAATCCCTCTGTATTCCGTTCGATTGTGAGCACGGGCCGCGTGCTAGAATCCGTGCCTCCACTTCAAGTGCCAAGCTTCATCCGATGGATGGTTCGTTGTGAATTTGAAAAAATTCAGCGCTAGCGTATGGACACGCCTAAGTGAGCACGACATATTTGGCCGCGCCGCACAGCTCTCGTACTATTTTCTGCTCGCGCTTTTTCCGCTGTTGCTGTTTCTGATGACCTTGCTTGGTTATTTCGCCCAGGCAGGTTCCGATCTCCGCAACAAGTTGCTCACTTACCTCGCGACGGTTATGCCTTACTCGGCCGTTACGCTGGTCCATACTACGCTGGACGAGATCAGTCAGTCGGCCGGTGGCGGCAAGCTGTCTTTGGGTTTGCTGGCGGCACTGTGGGCAGCGTCAAACGGCATGGGCGCAATCAGCGACACGCTGAACGTCGCCTACGGCGTGAGGGAACGACGCCCGTGGTGGAAGGTGAGGCTGGTGTCGATCTTTTTGACCGTCACGCTTTCGTTCATGATTGTCGCGGCCCTGGCCATCGTCTTGTATGGTGGACATCTTGGTGAAGCACTCGCCAACCACTTCGGTTTCAGCAATGCTTTTACGATCGTTTGGAAGATTTTACAGTTTCCCATCGCGCTCTTTTTTATCTTGTTGACGTTTGATCTTATTTACTACTTCGCGCCCGACGGCAGGCGCGAACGGAATTGGTGGGGTATGGGAACGGTGACCGCTGTGGCGCTTTGGCTGCTCGTCTCGTTTGGATTCCGAATCTACCTGCACTTTTTTAACTCCTACAGCGTTACCTATGGCTCGCTCGGCGCGCTAATCATCCTGATGTTATGGTTCTACTTCACTGGGCTGGCAATTCTGATCGGCGGAGAAATCAATTCCGAGCTGGAGAAAAACACATAGCCATCATGGACGTATCGGTTAACTGCGGCGGCAATGGGCCCCCAAGGTTCATGATTCGGGCAGCGCACGGTGCACTGATTGTTATCGCTCTGTTCGTGCTTGGCGCTTTGCCGATGGCAGCACAGAAGAAGAAGACGGCAAAAGCGAAGCCGGCGCCGGCCAAGCCAATCGATGAACTGACAAGCTTGCGCGAGGAATTCATCAAGGCAACAAACGACTACAAGGCGAGTTTGGAAAAGCTGTTAGCTAGTTACGAAAAGAATACAGCCAAAGCCGAAACGCGTTTGAGTCAAACAAGAGAACTATTCGCGCAGGGGCTGGTTTCAAAAAATGATGTTGAAGCAAGCGAGCGGACACTGGCCGAAGCTAACGATAAGGTGGCCGAGACCAGGCAGCGCATGAACAGCGCCGACGCGCAGATCGCGGACACGTTGCTCGAGGCAGAAGCGGAGAAGTCGCTTTCCAAAGCCGGGCCAATGGCAAAAGGCTCAATGCTGAAAACCTCGGCCTATATTCGTTACAATGGCAGCGCGCCATGGGCCCTATCAGACGCGTGGAAAGTTCAACGTTTTTTTCTTGATACTTTTAAGAAGCCGCTGCCGATCGCAGTTTTCGGTCAGGGCGCAGTTCATGATCGTTGGCGACTGGACCATCACAACGCGATGGATGTCTCGCTGCATCCGGATGGCGCCGAAGGACAGGCGTTGCTGAACTTTTTGCGTAGCAACGGCATCCCCTTTCTGGCGTTCCGCGCCGCCATACCGGGAACCGCGACCGGCCCGCATATTCATATTGGCCGGCCGTCGCATAGATACTGAACGGGGCAGTAGCCCGACCGTAAGGGAGGGCATAGCTTGCTAGCGACACGCCCTCCCTTACGGTCGGGCTACTGCCCCGAACGCAAAATCCGCGTTGATCCGCGGCCAATAAATGTGGAGGATTGAGTTGCAAAACCCATTCGTGCTCTGTTTGATTGTGATCGCAGTCATGTCTAACACACTTCAGTTAAGTGCGCAGCCGAAGCGCGCAGCCGCGACAGAGTTGTCTTTAACTCAATCCCAGGCTTCGCACTTCGCCAGTCTTGCGTTGAAGTGCATCTCCCGCGAATATCCCAACAAGCCTGAACACGTGATGAATGACAGTCGCGACGTCGACAATCCAAAGAAGATGCATCCAGCTTTCTACGGCTGTTTCGACTGGCACTCTTCAGTTCATGGCCACTGGATGCTGGTGCGACTACTGCGGACTTTTCCGAACCTTCCCGAAGCTGCGCAAATCCGCAAAGCTCTTGACGCAAATCTCAAAGTGGAAAATATCGCCGGCGAGATTTCCTATTTGAAGCAGCCCAACCGGCAATCCTTTGAACGCACTTACGGCTGGGCCTGGTTGTTGAAGCTGGCCCAGGAACTTTCATTGTGGAACGACAATGAGGGCAAGCAGTGGGCGAGAAACTTGCGGCCGCTGGTTGACGCTCTGGTTACTCAGTACCTTACGTTCCTGCCCAAGCAAACTTATCCCATTCGAACGGGCGTGCACCCGAACACGGCTTTCGGTTTGGCCTTTGCATTTGATTACGCGAAGACAGCCGGCGATGAAAAACTCGCGACGTTGATAGCCGAGCGCAGCCGTACATATTTCGGAAAGGACGTTGACTATCCCAGTAACTGGGAGCCGGGCGGCGAAGATTTCTTTTCACCTGCTTTGATGGAAGCCGACCTCATGCGACGCGTGATGGAGCCTGCGCAGCATTGCCGCCGGGCTGCCACGAACCGATCCGGCGCGGCGCATTCTTGCTGAGTCGGCGCGAGCGCATGCCACGGATGCATTGGGCCATGTTGCCAGCGGCGACTACGCCGGCGAGCACTGGCTGGCCTCGTTTGCTGTTTACTTGCTTTCCACGTCCGCGCCCTGAACAGTCTGCGCAAGCTGTGATGATCAATGATTCAAACCCAGTTATTCTTTACGACGGCGTTTGCGGCCTTTGCAATCGACTGGTCCAATTTATTTTGAAGCGCGACAAGCGGGATCGTTTTCGTTTTGCGTCGCTGCAAAGCGAGCTTGCAAGCTCGTTGTTGCAAAAGCATGGCCGAGACCCGCGCGACCTCGACACGGTTTACGTAGTGGTCGATTACGGGCAACCGGCTGAGCATCTGTTGGCGCGTTCAGACGCGATCCTGTTTTTGCTTTGGGAACTGGGCGGAATCTGGAAGGTGGCAGCGTTGGGGAAGATTCTGCCGCGAATAATGCGTGATGCTATTTACAAACTAGTCGCGCGCAATCGCTATCGAGTGTTCGGCAAGTATGAGTCCTGCGTGTTGCCGGATGCAAAACATCGCACGAAATTCCTGGATCAGTAAATAGAAAGAGGCCACGTGATCAGATCGCGTGGCCTGCTCAAAAAAAGTCGCGTCGTTTCTACCTGCGTTTGCGGGCAGCGCGCAACTGTCTTACTTGTCCCTTCAGTTGTTCAATCTCCTGCTGCTGTTCCTTGATGGCATTGAGCATGGTCCAGAGGATTGGATCGCCGTTGACCATCAGGTAGCCCTCGCTGTTCTTAGTGACGGCTTCCGGGATGATCTTCTGCACTGCTTGAGCTCCAAAGCCAATGTGTTCTCCATCCGACTTAAGGCCGAGGGCATTGTTCTTTGAGTACTCGTACCGAATCGGCTGTAGCTGCATGACGGCTTTGAGTCCGAGGTTGAAGCGGCCTTTGATGTTCTTCAAGCGTTCGTCCGAAAAGCTGAGCCAGGTATTACCGCCGGTCTTGTCAGCCTCTCCGTTGACCGACAGCTTCTGATCCGGAGCGGCAGTTCCGATGCCAACGTTGCCGGCATTGGTCACGCGGAGCAGTTCCCCCGAATTGTTTTGATTATTGATTCTGACTCCCAGGGTGGTTCCTGCAACCAGCAGCAGACCGTCCTGGTTATTGGAAACACTTGGTCCATTGGCGAATGAATTTCCGGTAAGCGCAATCGTGCCCGATACGTCCAGCTTAGCCGTAGGACTCGCTGTCCCGATGCCGACGTTGCCACTTGCTGAGATGTCAATCGAGCTGGTGGGCGCGCCCGGCCGGATGCGGAAGGGCAGGCGTGAGCCGCCGGTGACATCACGCACGAAGAAGTTTGCCTCGTTGCCGGCAATGTCCCACGTCTGCGCGGTAAAGCCGCCGGCGTTGGTTTGTTCAAGGCGATGAGCGGGAGTATCGCTGGTCGTAATGTGCAGATCCAAAACCGGCGTGGCAGTCCTAAATCCAACCTTGCCTGTGCTACTTACCTTGACTGCGTTGGCCGGTGCGCCAGCGTCTACTTCAAACACAATCGTTCCAGTTTCTGAATTGCCGGTAGCGCCTTGATCAACAAACCCCAGGAAACTGGCGCCACCGCTGGCTGAGCTGTTCGCCCTTATCTGCCAGTTATTGGTAGGAAAGCCGGCCGAGGTGCTGGTGTCGTCAAACTGCAGTCGCGTGTTGTTTTCTTTCAGTCTGACAGTGTCAAAGCCGAAGACTTCGCCATTAACGCAATCAAGGCCGACGCAGGCGCTGCCCTGCACGATCAGATCGTCGGGAATCACATCGTCAGGCATAAACATGAAAGGCGTATGGTGTAGCTTCCTCGATACTCTACCGCCCAGAGTCATCTCGGGAACCTGCGGCGCCATCGAACTCTTGCTTGCTGACCGGGTCGCTGACGGTTCCTGAGATCCCGCGACAACAACCGAACCATTTACGATTGAAAAACTTCCCGATTCGACGAGTGGTTGCGCTGCCAGGCTTTTGCGCGCGGCGCGCACGGCTTCAGGCTCGTCATCCTTACCGCGCCCGTTCGACGTGACGTCTTTGCGCGCAGGCGATGACCCGGATGCTAGTCGCAACTCATAAGTGTACTGCCCATCCGGCAGCCTTTCGCCTTGAGCATCGGCAATCGAAAAATTAGGCGAAGAGCCGCCTTTAAAGTTTTTGCTGAACACCCGGCCGTCGGGCGCCGAGACGATAAGGGTTAGCCCTGCATTAGGAACGGCGACGTCCCATCTCACGCTCGATCCATTTCCGTTTATGGCCGCAAGTCGACTTTTATCTTCGGTCGTCTGGCCCGACGCAGCGGTGTACAGGCAGGCTAGAACGAACACGATGGTAAGAATGGAATATAAGCATTTTAGATTCTTCATTGAGGCCCTCCTATTGGCTTGGTTGAGTATTGTCAAGGGTGATAAGGCCTGACTTTCTGCAAGGGAGATTTTAGAAAGAGGACCTAAGTTTCTCGAGGAAATCTGAGAAGTCTCTGTATAACAACGTTTACCGGTTGTGTCAAGGAAACTTGTGACTTGGCAATGCGGCGGGTCGCGTTAAGGCGAGGCAGCGAGTCTGAACCATTCACTATTTACGATTTACTATTCACCGTTTTGAGTGGTGCCCCCGGCGCGATTCCAACGCGCGACCTTCCGCTTAGGAGGCGGACGCTCTATGCAACTGAGCTACGGGAGC
>WNFT01006349.1_pt1 | contig 22660 bp, 21 predicted proteins | sample 5400191 | NCBI WGS metagenome assembly WNFT01 (sample SAMN13153359, study PRJNA577476) | soil metagenome | isolation source: 80 cm saprolite under Madrone tree | place: USA:California | collected 2016-06-14 | reverse complement strand
GAAGTATACGAACACGTCGCCGCACGCCGCGGCCCGCGTGCGGATGGTTTCAGCCCAACGCGCGAGGTCCTGCGGCGTGTAGCCCTCATCGCGCAGGCGGAAATAGGCGTAGTCCGCGGTGAGCTCGACGGGGGTGGAGAATTTCTCGCTGTCGGCGACGCACAGGGCGAGATTCCTGGCCCTGAGCCGGGCGAACACTTCCCCATCCATCCACGAGGCGTGGCGGAACTCGAACGCGGCGCAGGTGCCCGCGGGCAACAGCTGCAGAAACTCATCGAGCACCGCGAGGTCCCTGCGGAAGTAGGGCGGCAGCTGGAAGAGGATCGCGCCGAGCTTCGGCCCCAGCGTGGCCGCCGTTTTCAGAAAGTACTGCAGCAGGTCTGCGCAGTCCCTGAGGCGGGCGATGTGCGTGATGCGCTTGGGAGCCTTGAGCGTGAGGCGGAAACCCGGCGGAGTTTCGCGGTTCCAGCCGGCGAGGATCTTCTCGTTCGGCGTGCGATAGAAAGTGTAGTTGATCTCGACGGTCGTGAAGCGCTCGGCGTAGTACGGCAACATCTTCGCTGCCGGCAGCTTCTGCGGATAGAAGTTGCCCTTCCATTCGGGGTAGTTGTACCCGGAGGTGCCGACCCACATCCTCATGCGCGCCTGTCCGACAGAATCAGCGGCTGTCGCTGCTCAGCAGGCGCCGGTATTGACCCAGGTGCCGGATGGCGTGCTGCGGCTTGCCCAGCGCTTCGTACAGCCGGGCGAGGTTGTAGTGACAGTCCGCCAGATCGGGATCCTCTTCAAGTGCCGTCTGATACGCCGCGAGCGCCGCCGCCGATTTCCCCAGATCCTCGAGCAACACGCCCTGGTTGAAAAGCAGCAGCGGGTCGGGGCCGATCTGCGCCAGCGCCCGCCGATAGACTTCATCGGCTTCGTCCGTCCTGCCGCGCTCGTGGAGCAGGCGTCCCCAGTTGGTCCACGCCGCCGCGTTGTGCGGGTCGGTGTCCACGGCGTGCCGGTAGGCGGCCAGCGCGCCGTCCGGATCGCTGCCCTCGAGCGTCAATGCCTGCGCAAACCAGTCGCGTGCCGGCGCGGGCTCGGCGGCGGCCTGCTTATGCTCCACTACGCGCAGCACACCGTCTTGCAGACTCACATCGAGACCCAAAAGATACTGGCCACTGTCGACCTGCCAGCGCGCATCCCCGTCGCGCACCACCACGTGGTCGCCGACGGCGCTGATGGCAAGGCCCGACAGCGGCATGGATTCGGGCAGGTTGTGCCGCAGGCTTTCCAGCGAGCGGCGGATGCGCTTTTTGGGAATCCTCGCCTCGATGAGCGCGCGGGCCGTGCGCAGCACGATCAGATCCTGGAAGGAGAAGCGGTACTCGCGCCGCGGACCCCGCGCGGGATGGACGAACCCGGCCCGGATGAGACTGCGCGTGGTGTCAGGGGCAAGCTGCAGGACCCGTTCCACGTCCCGCACACTGTAGGAACGCATCCCGATCCCTCGTCGGCGTCGCGCTGCTTCAGCCGTTGCGCTTGCTCGCCTTGCGAGTCACCTTGGCGGGTTCCTCGACGCGCTTGGGAGCCTTGCGCGGACCCAGACGCGTGACCTGCGAGCGGGCACTTTCGGTCTTGGCAAGACTCGCGCGCAGTGCCTCCATGAGATCGATGACCTTGCCCTCACCTTGCGGGGCGACTTCGGCAACCGAGATTTCCTTGCCCTCGACCTTCTTCTGGATGGCCGCTTCGATGCGCGCGCGCAGCTCGTCCTTGTAAGCGTCCGGATCGTACTTTTCCGCCGTCTGCTGATCGATGAGCTGCTGGGCGAGCTTCAGCTCCGCCGGCTTTACCTCCGGCTTCGGCACATCTACCTCGGTCGCGCGCCGCACATCGGCTGCATAGTGCAGCTGCTGCATGGCGAGCACGTCGCCGATCGGGCGCAGGATCACGAGATAGCCCTTGCCGCGCGCGGCCCAGCGGCCGACGCCGCAGCGCCCGGCCTGCCTGAGCGCCTCGGTGAGCAGGGCGTAGGGCTTGGCTGCGCCTTTGTCGGGCGCCAGGTAGTAAGTCTTGTCGAAGTAGACCGGATCGATCGACTCGATCGGCACGAACTCGGAGATCTCCACGGAGTGCGTTCCAACTTCCTCCAGCGCCTTGATCTCCTCGGGCGAAAACATCACGTACTGGTCCTTGGCGAACTCGTACCCCTTGACCATCTCGTCGCGTTCCACGACCACGCCTTCCTTCTGACACACGTACTGCTGCTTGAGCCGCGATCCGTCGGTCTTGTGCAGCAGATTGAAGGAAATCGCATTCGCCGACTGGGTGGCGGTGTACAGCTTCACCGGGATGGCCACCAGTCCGAACGACACCGTCAGAGATCCTATGGAACGTGGGGCCATGACTTCACCTTAAGCTGCCGGGCGTTACTTCTCACGCTCAATCTCACGGTCGACACCGAAAGCTTGCGTAAGACTCTGTTTTAGCTTGAGTACATCATGCCACCGGTCGCCGCTCTTTTCCAACCGGGCGGGTACGTTGTTGATTGTGAAGTCCATGGGCTCGGCTGCCTCGAGCTCCTCCCAGCTGAGCGGCATCGACACCGGGGCTCCCGCAACACCGCGTGGTGAATACGCCACATTCAGGGTCTTGCCGCGCACGTTCATGTTGTAATCGATGAAGATCTTGCCGGTGCGCTTCTCGACCGCCCAGTCCATGGTGATGTCCTTCGGATGTGCACGCATGACGTGCCGTCCCACGGTCTCGCAGATGCGGCGCGCCTCATCGAAGGTCACGGTGCGCTCGATCGGCACGAACACGTGCAGCCCCGTCTTGCCGGAGGTTTTCACGATCGCCTCGAGGGACATCTGCTTCAGCAGCGCGCGCAACCAGAACGCGACGCGCTTGCCGACCGCGAACCCGCGCTTGTTGAGTTCCGGCTCCGCGCCCTGCGCCTCCTTGCCGGAGTATATGTACGGATCGATGTCGAACACCAGGTAGTCGGGGTAGTTGAGGATCGAGGACTCCAGCGCTGCCAGCGAACTCGCGTAATCGGTCTGCGCCCCGGCGGCTTCGGGCTCAAGCTGCGCGCGCGAGTGCCACACATGGAATTCAAGTGTGCCGACCTGCCCCAGCCACAGGAGTGTGGGCAGGTTGTTGGCGAGCAGATAGCGGTGCTTCCCGTCCTTGTGTTCGGAAAAAACGGTCACCGACTCGACGAACTCCGGCAACGCCTGCGCCCAGTGCTTCTGAAAGAAGCGCTCGCCGTTGATGCCCTCGGGCATGCGAATCATGGTCAGCGGTCGATCCGCAAGGTGCGGCAGCATGAAGCGTGCGACGCCGGCCAGATAGCGGATGAGATCGCGCTTAGTTGTGGCGCGATGCCGCGTGCGCGGTTCGGCGGGCCAGTAGACGCGATCGAGGTTGGTCAGCTTGATGCGCGCGCCGCCGACCGCCAGATCCATGCGGTTGGCCGGATTCTCGAGTTGCTGCAGCACCGCGGCAGCCTCGCTGGCGGCGGTGTTTGTCACGGGCGCCGCGGCGGCCGCCCTCGCCCCACGGGTAGTCGCCGCCAGCGGCGCGGCGCGCGCTGCCGTGTCGCCGGCGGGCTTAGCCACGCTGCCGGGTGCAATGTCCTCGCGCAAGCGTACGAATACCGGAGCCCGCAGCGCGCCGCCCGGCGTCCACTCGCTGAAAGTCACCTCGGCCACGAGTTCCGGTTTCAGCCAGTGCGTGGGCCGATGCAATGGCGGCGGATCGGCGAACGGCGAGTTGCGGCGTTTGAGTTTCGCTGCGCGCTTCAGCAGTGCGGCGATGACCTCGTCGTTGAGACCGGAGCCGACGTGTCCGGCGTAGCGCAGCGACTTGCCCTCCCAGAAGCCGAGCAGCAGGGCGCCCAACGGCTCGCGTGCGCCCTGGCCGCGCGTGTAGCCGCCGATCACAAATTCGGCCGAGCGCGCGGCCTTGAATTTGAGCCAGGCGCGCGAGCGCCGGCCTGCCTGGTAGACGCTGTCGAGGCGCTTGGCGATGATGCCTTCGAATCCCTGGCTCAGGGCCGCGGCGTACAGCTGCTCGGCGTTTTCGGAAACATGCACCAGCTGCAGGTGCCTGGAGGGCAGCAGGCACTGCGCCAGGTAGCGGCGCCGATCGCGGTAGGGCGCGGCGCGCAGGTTGAGGCCGCCAAAATGCAACAGATCGAAGCATACCAACACCACCGGCGTGTCACGCTGCGCGGCCGCGATTTCCGCGGCAGTCTTGAGCTGCGCCCGGTTCTGCAGCGCGTTGAACGACGGGCGCCCGGCGGCATCGAGGGCGACGATCTCGCCATCGAGAATCATCTGCGCGGCCTGCGCGGCCAGGTCCGCCGCCAGCTCCGGGAAGCAGGCCGTCAGATCGAGTCCGCGGCGCGATTGCAGGCGTACGGTGGTGCCCTGCACGAAGGCGATCACGCGGTAGCCGTCGAGCTTGGGCTCATAGCGCCATTGCGGGTTCGACCGGACCGCCTCGCCGGCTTCAGCGAGCATCGGTTTGAGTTGCTTCGGGAACGCCTCGGCGGGGCCTGTTGGCGCGAGCAGCGTCGCCGGCAGTCGTGGCGGCACGTTGAGAGGCGTGAGCTCATCAAGGCTTACACCGGAGAGCATGGAAGCGTGGTTCGCCAACGCGTCGTTGGTGTGCGCGAAGCGGTCCCGGTGCTTGATCAGCAGCCATTGGTTGCCGGTCGCGGTCTTCACCAGCGCAAAGGAACCCTTGAGCTTCTCCCCGCGGAGCAGAAAACTCAGCTTGCCTGCGGCAAGGCCCGCGCGCACCCGCGCTTCGGCCTCGGCGCGGTCGGTGAATGAATACTTCTGGTCCTCATCCGGAGAATACACGCCGCAGTCCCAGACGATCACGTTGCCGGCGCCGTATTGCTTCGCCGGGATCACGCCCTCGAACGAGGCGTAGTCAAACGGATGGTCCTCGACCTCGATCGCCATGCGCTTGTCGTGCACGTCGAGCGAGGGACCCTTGGGGACCGCCCAGGATTTCAACACCCCATCGAGTTCCAGGCGAAAGTCGTAATGCAGCCGCCGCGCTGCGTGTTTCTGCACGACGAACAGCAACGGGCCCGTACGTGCCGGCGCCGCTGCAGCGGGCGGCTCGGGCGTGCGCGTAAAGGTGCGCTTGGCAGCGTAGCGCTCGAGGGAGCGGCGGCTCATGACAGCGAACCGATCCAGTCGGCCAGCGCGCGCCACGCGGCGCTTCTGACTTCGGGGTCGCGGCGGCCGCTGCGGGCCGGCACGTGAAAGGAGTGGTCGGCATCTTCCAGCAGGCTCAGAGTTGCGCGCGCCCCGAGCCGCCCCACGATCGCTTCCAACAGGCCGCGCTCGGCGAGCGCATCACGCGTGCCCTGCATGAACAGCATCGGAATCTGCACCTCGAACAGGTGCCGCGCGCGGCTCTCGGAGGGCCGCCCGGCGGGGTGCAGCGGGAAGCCCAGGAAGGCGAGGCCGCGTACGCCGGGCAGCGGATCAAGCGCCTGCGCCTGCGAGGTCATGCGGCCGCCGAACGAGCGGCCGCCGGCAAACAGCGGCAGCGCGGGCGCGAGGCGCGCCGCCGCGGTTACCGCCGCGCGCACGGTCGCATGGCACGCGGGCGGCGGGTCCGGTCGCCGTGAGCGGCGTTCCATGTAGGGGAACTGGTAGCGCAGCGTGGCGATGCCGAGTGCGCCGAGCTCCCGGGCGGCCGCGCTCATGAACGGGTGCTCCATGCCCGCACCGGCGCCGTGTGCCAGCGCATAGCAGGCGCGCGCGCCGACGGGCAGCTCGAGCCGGGCCGAAACACGCCCCGCGCCCGGCACCTCGAACGTGAGAGGATCATGGTTATCTGAACTGTCCGGTGTCACGCGTGAATCCTGCCTGCCAGCACTGGAATTTACACAACGCCAGCCTGGCGGTGCTCGCCCTCGCATGCGGTCTGCTCGCGCTGCCGGCCTGGACCGATGAGCCCCCCGCCCCGGCCAAGCCGGGCACCGCGCAACCCAACGTGCATGTATTGCCGACGCCCTTCCTGATTCCGGGCCTGAACCGTGAGCGCACCGTGCGCATCTATCTGCCGCCGGGCTATGAGCAGGGTACGCGGCGCTATCCCGTGCTGTACATGCACGACGGGCAGAATCTGTTCGACGATGCGACCGCGTATGCCGGTGAGTGGGGCATCGACGAGACCTTGAATGAGCTGGCGAAGTCGCGTGGACTCGAACTCATCGTGGTTGGCATCGACAATGGCGGCGCTGAGCGCATCCACGAACTCAATGCCTGGGACAATCCGCAGTTCGGCAAGGGCGAGGGCGAGCAGTACACGGCGTTCATCGTCGAGGTGCTCAAGCCCTGGATCGATCAGCACTACCGCACGCGACCGGATCGCCGGCACACCGCCATCATGGGCAGTTCGATGGGCGGCCTCATCTCAAGTTACGCCATCAGCCGCTACCCGCAGGTGTTCGGCAAGGCCGGGATCTTCTCGCCGGCGTACTGGCTTGCGCCCCAGGTGTTCGCCGACACCGAGGCGCGGCCGCCGCCGCCGGCGCAGCGGATCTACTTCTATGCGGGCGGCAGCGAGGACTTAGGGATGGTGCCGGACATGGAGCGGATGGCCGCCTTGCTGCGGCGCCAGGGGCTCCCCGCCACGCACCTGGCCGTGCGCGTGAATCCGGTCGGGCGGCATAACGAGAGCGCCTGGCGCGCGGAATTTCCGCGCGCGGTCGAGTGGCTGTTCCGCGATCAGCGGGTACGCAGCCCTCAGCGGCAGGCGCCCTAGAGGCCCGCCAGGAGCTACTCAAGGGCCGCGACCCACGCGCCAAAGGCAGGCAGCGCGATGGGCCGCGACGCGCTGGCGTCGGCAATCGCTCCCGGGCTCGACAACAGGGTCCTGCAGCGCGTCCCCGACAGGCCCGCCGCCTGCGCCTTGAGCGTAATGGTCTGCGGCTGCGGCGACATGTTGAGCGACACCAGGATCGTCTCGCCGCGCGCACCCACCCGCGCGTACGTCAGCACGCTGACATTAGTCTGATCCAACATGACCGTGCGGCCGCTGCGCAATGCGGAATTGCTTCGGCGCAGCGCGATCAGCCGCCGGTGCCAGTTGAGCAGTGAATCCGGGTCGGCCGATTCGGCCTGCACGTTGACGGTTCGGTAGTTCGGCGGCAGCGGCAGCCAGGTCCTGGGGTTCATGCTGAAGCCCGCCTGGGCGTTGGAGGTGTCCCACTGCATCGGCGTGCGTTCGCCGTCGCGACCCTTCTCCTTCGGCCAGCCGCTGATGCCGATCGGATCGCGCACGTCTTCGACCCGCGCAGGCGTCGCGGTCCGCTGTCCGATCTCCTCACCCTGGTATAGCAACGCGGCGGCGCGCGAGGTCAACAGCAGTGCGGCGACGATGCGGGCGATCTCCTCGTTGTGAACCCCGTCGCCGAAGCGGTCCCAGCTGCGGATGTTGTCATGGTTGTCAAACACCAGCAGCGGCTGCGAATGGTGAATCTGCGTCGCCGCCTCGATGAGATGCTGACGGAAGGTGCCGGCATCGAGTTTGCTGCCCAGGCCCACCAGCGTATCCATCGGCAGCTGCAGCTCGTTGTGCAGCACACCCCCGTACCACGGGTCGAGGTCGGCGGTCTTCGGCACATAGGTCTCACCGATCAGCACCCGCTCGCCCGGGTAACTGTCGATCATGGCGCGCATGCGCCGCATGACGCCGTGAACCTCCGGAAGGTTGTTGGTGTAGATGTCGCTGAGGTTGGGGTCGCCCTGGGCATTGTTGCCGCCGAGTGCCGGCGCATCGCGCAGTTTCGCATCCTCGAACAGCGTGGTGATGGCGTCGAGACGGAAGCCGGCGACGCCGCGACCCAGCCAGAAGCGCATCGCGCCGAACATGGCCTGCTCGACCTGCGGGTTGCGCCAGTTCAGATCCGGCTGCTGCCGGTAGAACATGTGGTAGTAGAACTGATCGACTGCCGGCACGTACCGCCAGGCCGAGCCACCAAACAGACTCACCCAGTTGCTGGGGGGCAGGCGCTCACCGGCGGGGCCGGACTTGCCGTTGTTCCAGACGTAGAAGCCATGGCGCGGGGAATCGCGGGAGCGCGCCGCTTCCAGGAACCAGGGGTGTTGGTCGGAGGTGTGGTTGAGCACCATGTCGAGCAACACACGGATGTGGCGTTTCCCGGCCTCCGCCAGCAGGCGGTCAAAGTCCGCCAGCGAGCCGTACTGCGGATCCACGTTCTGGTAGTCGGAGATGTCATAGCCGAAATCGACCTGGGGCGAGGGATACATCGGCGCGATCCAGATGGCATCGACGCCGAGCGCTTCGAGGTAATCGAGCCGCTGCGTGATGCCGTTAAGATCGCCGATGCCGTCGCCGTTGGAATCCTGAAAGCTGCGTGGATAGATCTCGTAGATCAGCGCGTGTTTCCACCAGGGGTCCACCGCAGCGTGCGCGTTATTGCGGGGCGCGTCGCCCACATATAACAACGTGCGGCCGAGCCCGCGCAGCAAGGCCGTTGACCGGCTCCGGGCGGTATGCATAAATCGCGCGCTCATCGATGATTCCCGAGTATGACCCGCATGGTACGCTGGTGCGCGCCTCAGGGCGGTGTCGGCCCTTCGCTGACACGCACCAGGTCCTGAGGACGCAGCCAGTTGCGAAACGCGCTCTGCACCGCCGTTGCCTCCAGAGCGATGTAACGCCGAGCCGCGGTGGTGGGCTCATCGAGCGCCAGACCCAGGTCGGTGCGCGCCAGAAGCCCGTGAGCGATCTGCTCCACGCCCGATTCGCTCAGGGGGAGCTGGCGCAGCAGGAAGGCCTTGATGCGGGTGAGCTCGTCGGCGCCGGCCGGCGCGTTCTGCATCGCCGTGACCTCGCTCGCGACCATGTTGGCGGCCTTGACGACATTTTCGGGGTCACAGGCGTACTCCACCAGGTAGACGCTGCGCGTTCTGCCGGCCTGCAGGAGCGACTGCACCGAGTACACCAGGCCGGAATTCTTGCGCAGATCGATGCTGAGCCGCGTTGAATAGAAGCTTCCGCCCAGCACGGCGTTGCCCAACTGCAAGGCGTAGTAGTCAGGATCGGAGCGCGTGAGCGCGAGGGTTTGCGCCAGCACAACGCGATCCTGCACACGGCTCGCATCCGGCACTGCGACCGTGTGCGGTCCGTTGGCAGGCACGGGCGGCAGGTCGATGATGGGCGCGGGGCCGCTGGCGCTCCAGGCGCCGAAATACTTGTCGATGGCCGAGCGCGCGGCGGCCGAAGTCACTTTCCCGATGACCACGATGGTGGTGAGATCGGGCCGCAACGCGCTGCCGTAGTAGGTGCGTACCGCCGCCGGCGTGAGTGCCCGCACCGTCTCGGGCGTGGCCATGCGCAGACTGGGATCATCCGGCGGAAACAACGCCGCGCGTAGCGAGTGCTGTGTCAGGAAGCCGGGGCTCGCGTTGCGCGCAGCGACACCCAAAGCCACCTGGCCGCGGATGACTTCCATGGCTGCGTCGGGCAGCGCCGGATGCAGTTCATTGTCGGCCAGCAGTTCCACCGCGCGCTCGAAATGCTCCCCCAGTGCCTGCACGGAGAAATCCGTTCCGGCATGCTCGCGGGCACCGATCGCATCCAGTGCCTGTTGGAACGCGACCCGATCGAGCCGTTCACTGCCGTAGGTCAGGAGCCGGTCGAGCACCTGTGCGACTCCTTCCTGGCCCTTGGGCTCTTCGGTCTCGGGGCGATTGCGGATGTGGCCGAACACACTCACCGTGTCGCTGACATCCTCGCTCTGCACGATCAGAGTGAGGCCGTTCGGCAGGGTGCTGACGATCGGGTGCAGGGTCGAGGGCGGCACCTCCAGACGCTGCAGCGCCTTCTGCGCCCAGGGGGGCAAGGCCGTGGGGTGGGCCTCGCCCAGGGAAATTGCCTCCTGTCCGCCGAACCCGCCGTGCGCGGCCACCGGTTGACCCGAGCCGCGCGGCAGCATGACGCCGGTGATGGCGTGATCGAGGTCGAGATACTGGCGCGCCACCCGGTTGACGTCCGCGACCGTGACTTGCTCGATGCGCGCGAGATCCTCATCGGGAGAGCTCAGCCCGTACAGCGCGAGCGCCTCCGACCATACCGCGGCGAGTTCGGCGATGTTGTTGCGCTGAAACTGCGCCGCGCTGCGCTCCTGCAGCTTGGCCGCCGCGACGAGTTCCGGCGGGACGCCTTCACGCGCGACACGCGCAAGTATCGCGCGCACCTCGCGCTCGAGGGCCTTGGGATCATCTCCGGTGGTAAAGGAGAGCACCGCGTACGCCAGTGCGGCTTGCGGCAGCGGATCAAGCGCGAACTCCGCGGCCACCGCCTTGCCCTGGGGCACCAGGCCGTAGAGTTCGAAGCGCCGGCTGCTGAGCACGTCCGCGAGCACCTCGAGCGCGGCGAAGTCGGCATCGCGCGGACCGGGAGTGCGCAGCGCAATCATGAGCGTGCCGCTGGGCCGGTCGGTGTCCAGCGTGAAGGATGTGGGTCGCACGGGGCGCAGGCGCACCTGCGGCTTGGGAGGCAGTTTTTTCGCCGCGATGTCCGCGAACAGCAGTTTTACCTCGCTCAGGGTCGTCACAGGGTCGAGGTCGCCGGCGATCACCAGGATGGCATTGTTTGGCGCGTACCAGGTGTCGTGGAAGCTCTTCAACATGCGCGCGGTGGTTTTTTGGAACGATGGCCGGGTGCCGAGCGCATCGTGGGCGTAGGGGGTGCCTGCGAACATCCTGGCGCGCAACTTCTGAAACAGCACATAGGCCGGCTCGGACAGGTCCTGGGCAACCTCCTGCTCGATCGCGCCGCGTTCATGGCTCCACTCCTTCGGTGAGTAGAGCACGGCGCGCATGCGCAGCGCCTCGATGCGCAGCGCCACGTCGAGATCCTCGGACGGCACCGTGAACAGGTATTGCGTGAGGCCCTCGCGCGTGTTGGCGTTGAAATCGCCCCCGACGACGCTGCCGATGTCAGCGAGCTGGTCGGCGCTCAGGCCGGGGCTGCCGCGGAACATCATGTGCTCCTCGGCGTGCGCCGTTCCAGGGAACCCCACGGGCGCTTCGTCCGAGCCGACCAGGTAATTCACCGAGGTCGCGACCACTGGCGCCAACGCGTTGCGCACGATGACGACACGCAGGCCGTTGGTCAGCGTGGCGCGCAATACCCCGGTGTCCTGCGCGGCGCTCTCGGCCGCGTGCGCGGCGGTGAGCGCGGCAGCCGCGCAGGTGACGAACAGCGGAATCAGGGCGGCGAGCGGCGCCCGCCGTGGTCGGCGCCGGTAAACGTGATGCGGCATGACGGAACCTGAGTGTTCGGAAGAGCGCCAGTATATGCGATCACGTCACGCCGCCATGTTTCGCCACAAATCATCGCCGCAGCGTCGCTTTTGCATCACCAGCGCCGCCGCCTCGCGCGCTGAACTGGTAACCGTACCCGGAACCAGTGGTTCCGCACTGACACGAGAGGAGGCAACATGACTACATTGACATCAAGGCTCCGGGCCGGGGTGCTCGGAATTGCACTGGCGGGCGGTGCGGCGGTATGGCCGGCGTATGCCTGCGGGGACGAGCGCGGTGAGGGCTCGAAGCAGTCGGACATCGGCGCCGTGACCGGCCTGGCGGTCGGTGCGGTGGCGGGCGGACCGGTCGGTGCCGTGCTGGGCGCGGCAGCCGGGGCTTTGCTCGGTGACCGCTATCACCGGCAGGCGCAATCCTCGGCAGCGTTGGCCGCCGATCTCGACCACAGCGAGGCAGAGCGCAGCCGCCTGTCCGAGAGTGTCGCGCAGCTCGATCAGACCCTGCAGCAGACTGAGGAGCTCGGGCTGGAGGTGAGCTTTCGCACCAACGACGACTCGATCACTACGCAGGCCATGCCGCCGCTGCTGAAACTCGGGGCGCTGGTCGCGGCCATGCCGCAGGCGCGCGTGCGGATCGCCGGCTACGCGGATCCGCGCGGTTCGCAGGCCTACAACAGCGAGCTGTCGCTGCGCCGCGCCCAGGGCGTCGCGGCGGTGCTGATGACCGCCGGAGTTGCCCCCGAGCGCATCCTCATCGAGGCGCACGGCAAGAGCGAATCCACCAGCGCAGACGGTGACCTCGACGGCTACGCGTTCGAGCGGCGCGTAACGGTGCGCCTGGAACTTCCCCGCTCCGGGTGAGGTTGCCCGCCGTGACCAGGGCGCGTGACGCGCGGCAGCCAGGCGCGCCGTGGGAAGGCAGGCCCGCGGCGCGGGTGCGCAATTTCTTCACCGACACCAGCCAGCAGTTCTTTGCCGGCCGCTGGTCGGCGAGCCGCGGCAAATGGCGCGTGCGTTACACCGAGAACGAGTTGTGCGTGATGACCGCGGGGCGCGTCACCATTGAGAGCGCCAGCGGCGAGCGCAGCAGCTTCGGACCCGGGGACGCGTTCGTGGTCCCGGCCGGCTTTGTCGGCACGTGGGAAGTCGTGGAGGACTGCTCCAAGATCTACGCGGTGTTCGAAGCACGCGGCTGAAGCGCGCAGCGCGCGCCGCTATCAGACATAACACCCCCTCGCCTTGAAGCCCGTCGCAGATCCACGACTGGCTGCTTCCTTGCGCCTGCGCCCCGTGGGAGGGTACCCGAGTGTGTCGGAGTTCCGTGAGCCTCGGGAGGTCTTCATCGTGGAAACCATAACTGTCGCTGCCTCGCGCAGCGCTGAGTTCAGTCTGTCGGAGATGGAAATGCTGGTGGGCAGCGCCATCGTGATCGCGGTGCTGGTGTGGATGCTGCTGTCGCGCCTGCGCCGCGACCGCAACCAACCGCACGCTTAAGAGCTGCAGCCTGCCGGGCGGCCGCGTCCCGGCACGCATGCCACGGCGGGTAAGCCCCAAGGGCCGCTATTGCCCGCGCAGTACTGCGGTCAGCGTGCCGAAGATCTGGTCGATCTGCGACTGCTCGATGACGAGCGGCGGCGACAGCGCAATGATGTCCGCCGTCGGGCGCACCAGGACGCCGCTCTCGAAGCATTTGATAAACACGTCGAAGGCGCGCGCGCCGGCTTTGCCGGGGATGGACTCGAGCTCCAGTCCCAGAATCAACCCATAATTCCTGACGTCGATGACATGCGGCAGACCGCGCAGCGCATGGGCGGCGTCTTCCCAGTACTTCGCCAGGGACTTGGCGCGCGTCAGCAGCCCCTCGCTCTGATACACACCCAGGGTGGCCAGCCCGGCCGCGCAGGCCGCCGGATGAAGAGTTCGATGCCTTCCGGGCCCTGCATGAAGGCCTCGTAGACTGCCTTGCTCACCAGCCCAGGGTCTCGAGCTGGCTCGCGACCGCCTGGGTGATCTCGCGGCGGCCGTGCCCGGCGTTGACGCACCACAGCCCGGCGACCGCATTCGGGGGCGGGATGATAAATAAAGTGGACACGGCCGGCCACTGGGGCGCTATTTTTGCCATTCTTGTCTAAAATCCTAAACACCATGAGCATCGACGTCGGTGCGCGCCTGCGCAGTGTCCGAACCACGGTTGGCATGTCGCAGCGTGAGCTTGCACGCCGCGCCGGAGTGACCAACGGGCTCATTTCCCTCATCGAACAGAACCGCGTGAGCCCTTCGGTCAGCTCGCTGAAGAAGGTGCTCGATGGTGTGCCGATGTCGCTCGCTGAGTTCTTCACCCTGGACCTGAATGCCACGCCGCAGGCTTTTTTCAGCGCCGACGATCTGGTGGAGCTGGGTAACCAGCAGGTTTCTCTGCGCCTGGTGGCCGCGCAGCGCCCCGGGCGGCAGCTGACGCTGCTGCACGAGCGTTACGCGGCCGGCGCGGCCACCGGCGAGGAAATGCTCGCGCACCGCGGCGAGGAGGCGGGCGTGGTGATCCGCGGGCGTATCGAGCTCACGGTAGGTGGCGCCGCGCGCGTGCTGGGACCCGGCGAGGCTTATTATTTCGCCAGCCAGCTCCCGCATCGCTTCCGCAACGTCGGGCGCGAGGCGTGTGAGATCATCAGCGCCTGCACCCCACCGACCTTCTAAAGGCTCGCCGCAGTCATGAACGCAAAAGCCGAGACGATTTCCTGGCACGAGCGCGCCCGCACGCTCAGTTTCCGCACTCAGGCCTTCATCGACGGGCGTTACCTCGACGCCGCTTCGGGTGCCACCTTCGAGTCCATAAATCCCGCCACCGGCAAACTGCTGGTGCGGGTGGCCGCCGGCGACGAGGAGGACATCAATCGTGCGGTCAGCGCTGCGCGCGCCGCATTTCGCAAGGGCAGCTGGGCGGATCTGGCGCCCGCGAAGCGCAAGAAAATCCTGTTGCGCTTTGCGGAAGCGATCCTGAGGCACACCGAGGAGCTCGCGCTGCTCGAGACGCTCGACATGGGCAAGCCGATCACCGACAGCCTCAAGATCGACCTCCCGGGCGCGGCGCGCTGCCTGCAGTGGTATGCGGAGGCGATCGACAAGGTGTACGACCAGGTGGCGCCCACCGGGCCGCGTGCGCTCGCACTGATCACGCGCGAGCCCATGGGGGTCGTCGGGGCCATCGTCCCCTGGAACTATCCGCTGCTCATGGCCGCCTGGAAGATCGCGCCGATCCTCGCGGCCGGCAATTCGCTGGTACTCAAGCCCTCGGAGAAATCCCCGCTCACCGCGCTGCGGGTCGCAGACCTCGCGGTCGAAGCGGGCATTCCCCCGGGGGTGCTCAACGTGGTGCCGGGCTTCGGACAGACCGCCGGCAAGGCGCTCGCCCTGCACATGGACGTCGACTGCATCGCCTTCACCGGCTCGACGGCCACCGGACGGATGATCATGCAGTACGCCGGCCAGTCGAACCTGAAGCGCGTCTCGCTCGAGTGCGGCGGCAAGTCGCCTAACATCGTGCTGGCGGACTACCCGGATCTCGACAAGGCCGCCGCCGCCGCGGCCGACGCCATCTTCTCCAACCAGGGTGAGATGTGCTCCGCCGGCTCGCGGCTGCTGCTGCAGGAAGGCATCAAGGACGCGGTGCTGGAGAAGGTGCAGGCGCTCAGCCGCAAGCGCCAGCCGGGTGATCCGCTCGATCCCGCCACGCAGCTCGGTGCGATAGTCGATGAGACGCAGATGAAGCGGGTGCTGGGCTACATCGACACCGGCCGGCGCGACGGCGCCAACATCCGCTTCGGCGGACGCCGCGTGCGCGAGGACAGCGGCGGCTACTTCATCGAGCCGACGGTGTTCGAGGGCGTGAAGCCGGCCATGACCATCGCGCGCGAGGAGATTTTCGGCCCGGTACTGTCCGCCATCACCTTCAAGACCGTCGAGGAAGCGATCGAGATCGCCAACGACGTGATCTACGGCCTCGCAGCCGCGGTCTGGACCCGAGACGTCACCAGCGCGCATCGCGTGGCGCGCGCGCTGCGCGCCGGCACGGTGTATGTCAATTGCTACGATGCCGATGATCTGACCGTGCCGTTCGGCGGTTTCAAGCAGTCGGGCATGGGACGCGACAAGTCGCTGCACGCGCTGGAGAAATACACGGAGCTGAAGACGACATGGATCGACTTGTCCTGACGATGAGTCTGTAGCGCGCTGCCTCGCACGGCCGCGTGAGTGCGCAGTCGCTCAAGTTCCTCGCCAGCGCGCCCCGCGGCTTTGCCGATCTGCTGGCGCGGGAACTCGATGCGTGCGGCGCGCTGCAGCCGCGCGAGCGCTCGACCGGCGTGGCGTTCGCGGGCACGCTGGAGAGTGCCTATCGCGCCTGCCTGTGGTCGCGCATCGCCAATCGGGTGTTCCTCGAGGTTGCGCATTTCGAGGCGCGCGACGCCGATGAGTTTCATGCGGCCGTGCGTCGCATCGACTGGGCGGCTCACCTGGGTCCTGCGACTACGCTGGCGTGCGATTTCAGCGGGCGGCACCCGGCGATTACTCACACTCACTTCGGGGCGCTGAAGCTCAAGGACGGCATTGTCGATGCGCTGCGCCTCGCCACCGGCGCGCGGCCCGACGTGGCGCTCGAGCGCCCGGGAGTCCGGGTGCACGCGCATGCACGCGGCACCGACATCACCGTGTCCATCGACCTTTCGGGTGACAGCCTGCACCGACGCGGTTACCGGGGCGCGGGCGGGGAAGCGCCGCTGAAGGAAAACGTCGCCGCGGGAGTGTTGCTGCGCTGCGGCTGGCCGGAGCTGGCGGCGCAGGGCGCGGAGTTTCTCGATCCGATGTGCGGCTCCGGTACGTTGTGCATTGAAGCGGCGCTGATCGCCGCCGACCGGGCGCCCGGGCTCACGCGCGATTATTTCGGTTTCCTCGCCTGGCGCGGCCACGATGCGGCTTTGTGGGCGCGCCTGCGCGCCGAGGCCGATGCGCGCGCGGGCGCGGGCGAGGCGACCCGGGTCACGGTGCGCGGCACGGATCGCGACCCCACCGCGATCCGCAGCGCGCGCGACAACGCCGCGCGCGCAGGCGTCGGCAGGCTGGTGTGCGCGGACACGGGCGTGCTGGCCGACGCGGCGCCGCTGGCGGCGCGCGCTCCGGATCGGCCCGGACTCCTGTGCACCAATCCTCCCTACGGCCTGCGCATGGAGGGCCGCGAGGGCGCGCGTGCGCTGCACCGTGAGCTGGGCGCGGTGCTGCGCGAGCGTTTTCAGGGCTGGAGCGCCGCGGTGCTCACCGGGGCGCCGGAGCTCGGCATGGAGCTTGGCCTGCGCGCGCATCGCACGCACAGAGTGTGGAACGGCGCGATCGAGTGCCGATTGCTGCGGATCAAAGTGGTGCCGGACAGCGCACGCGAGCCCGGGACACTCGGCAAAGGCGTGGCGCACCTCCGCGACACTCCCGGGGCGGGCATGTTCGCCAACCGGCTCGGGAAGAACCTGAAGCGACTGCGGGGCTGGGCGGAGCGCGAGGGTGTTTCATGCTACCGGATCTACGACGCCGACATGCCGGAGTACGCCTTCGCCATCGACGTGTATCGCGCGATCGAACCGGATGAGTTGTGGCTGTACGTCCAGGAGTATGCGGCGCCGGCGGAGATCGAGCTGGAGGCCGTGCGCCGGCGGCGCGGCGAAGTGCTGGCGACGCTACCAGGAACGACCGGCGTGGCGCCCGAGCGCATCCGTGTCCGCACCCGGCGCCGCACCCGGCGCGGCGAGCAATACGACAAAGTGGACGAGCAGGCTCACTTCCACGTCGTCACCGAAGGGGGCTTAAGATTCCGGGTGAACTTCGAGGACTATCTGGACACCGGACTGTTCCTCGATCAGCGCGCGACGCGGGCCAGGCTGCGGGACGCAGCGCGCGGCAAGCACTTCCTCAATCTGTTTGCCTACACCGGTACCGCCACGGTCTATGCCGCAGCGGGCGGCGCGGCGAGCACCACTTCGGTCGACCTGTCGAGAACCTATCTCGGGTGGGCGCAACGCAACCTCGCTCTCAATTCTCTGGCGGGCGACGCGCATGCGTGGGTGCAGGCAGACTGCCGTGAATGGCTGACAGATGCGGCGCGCCGATCGGCCCGCTTCGATCTGGTGTTTCTCGATCCGCCGACCTTTTCGAACTCCAAGCGCATGGAGGGTGTGCTCGATATCGAACGCGATCATCCCGAGCTCATCGACGCGTGCGCGCGGCTGCTGGCCCCCGAGGGGCTTCTGATTTTCTCGACCAACGCGCAGCGCTTCCGCCTGGAGGAGAAGCTCCGCGAGCGCTACCAGATTCGCGACCTGTCGGCGGCCACCTTACCGAAGGATTTCGAGCGCAATCCGCGCATGCACCGCTGCTTTGAGGTGAGGACCTAAGGGTTAGCTTTCCACCAGCGTCTTCAGCCTCGACAGCACCTGATCCCACTGTGCGGAGACGCGGCCGAGATACTCCTGCAGCTCGTTCATCGGCTGCGGATCAAACTCGAACAGGCTTTCGCGGCCGGCGCGAATGCTGTGCACGATACCGGCGCTCTCCAGCACCCGCAGGTGCTTGGTGATCGCCTGGCGCGTCATTTTCGAGCCGCCGGTCAGCTGCGCGATCGAGCGTGGCTCCCCGCCGGACAGCGTCCTAACGAGCGACAGGCGTGTCTCATCGCCCAGCGCCGCACACACCGCGGCATGATGCCGTCGCTTCGCGGCGCTGGTGTCACTGCCGCTGCGCAACATGGCTCTCGATGTTCTTCATCTGCTGAGTCCAGCCGCTGTCATTCATACGGAACGCTTCCGCACGGCGCTCGGCGGGCACTTTGTCGAAGCCCGACTCGGTGAGCAGCAGCAGAGTCCCGGTCGGGGTCTCCTGCAACCGGAACTCGACCAGCGTGGGTGTCTCCTTCGAGTAGTCCACCTTGGGATCGATGCCGTAAGGATGCCAGGTGAAGCTGAAGAGCCTCTCGGGCTCGATCTTCTGCACCACGGCCTGCCAGCGGACATGCTCGTAGCCGGGGTAGGTGATCTGGCCCTGCGAGAGCTGCCCTGCTACGAACGGACCCTCCAGTTTCACGCGGAACCACTCGCCGAACTCACGATAGTCGGTGAGCGCGCGCCACGCGCGTGACAGCGGCGCCTTGAGCTCAATGCGTTTCTCGATGCGAGCACTCATATTGGCAACCTCCGGGTTGCACATTAGCGTACCGCACCCAGATACGCAACCGCGCGGTTGCAGGATGCGGCCCGGCTACAACAGCGACGACATCACCTGGCGTGAAACGCTGCAGCAACGAATCGATCACGCTCGCGGTCGCGTACGCCGTCGGCACCGGTATCGGGCTCGCCCCGATACGCACCTTCGTTGATCACCTAGTGGAGTACAGCCACATACCCCGTCGGTGGGATGACGCTGCGGTCGGCGGTGGGCTAACTACCTGATTGAGGGTTGCACGCCCACGGCGCGTAATTCAAGGCACCGGAACCGCTGGAGAGTCATATGCGCACCCTGGTGCGGGTCGTCGTGGCTTTCGTGATGGTCGTGCTCGTGTTGCTGGTAGTGCTGCCGATTCTGCTGATCAGCATGCTCGCCGACAACGAACCGGAGAACGAACCCGCGAACGGGAGCAAACCCGCCGATGACCTTGAGAGCGAACCTGAGTTGATTTCCCCGGCTCGGGCCGCCGTCCCATCCGCGTCCCTAGCAACGCAGCCTCCAATTCGAAGTGAGGCGATTAATACTCGCTAATGAACTGAAAATGCTGCATTTTACTCCCACGTCGGGATCGGACCGGTGATCCGCCGATTTACAGCCTGATGCCGGTCAGGTAGTACAGGCCCGGCCGCTGACCCGACGGGCCTCGTCGTTTATGAACCGGAGAACACAGTGATGTCTGAAGCTCTTCCCCCGCCAGCGCCCGTGGTGGCGATCGTCGGGGCCACCGGCGCGGTGGGCGTGGAGTTGATTCGCTGCCTGGAGGAGCGAGCCTTCCCGCTGTCGGAGCTGCGGCTGTTCGCCTCGGCGCGCTCCGCCGGCAAGACGTTCAGGTTTCGCGGCCAGACGCTGGCGGTGCGCGAGTTGAACGAGCAGAGCTTCCGCGGTGTCGACCTGGCGCTGTTCTCCGCCGGCGGCAGCACCTCGAAGCGCTTCGCGCCCATTGCCGTGCGCGCCGGCGCCACGGTGATCGACAACTCGTCCGCGTTCCGCATGGATCCCGCCGTGCCGCTGGTGGTGCCGGAAATCAATCCGCAGACGGTGCGCGCTCACCAGGGGATCATTGCCAATCCCAACTGCTGCGCCATCATCGCCATCACGCCGCTGTGGCCGATCCACCGCACCAACCGCATCCGGCGGCTGACGCTCGCCACCTACCAGGCCGCCTCCGGCGCCGGCGCCGCGGCGATGGAGGAACTGCGCGAGTCCACGCGCGCGTATCTGGAAGGCCGTGCGTACCAACACAAGGTGCTGCCGCACCCTTACGCGTTCAATCTCTTCAGCCACAACACCAGGATCGACCCGGCGACCGGCTACAACGACGAGGAGACCAAGGTCATCCAGGAGACCCGCAAGATCTTCGGCGATGCCGACATGCGCGTGTCGGCGACCTGCGTGCGGGTACCGGTGCTGCGCGCGCACTCGGTGGCGATCACTTTGGAATGCGAGCGGCCGATCACGCCTGCGCAGGTGCGCGAGCTGATGCAGACCGCCCCGGGCGTGAAGCTGGTGGACGACGTGGAGCGCAACTACTTCCCGATGCCGCAGGACGCCTCCGGTCAGGACCCGATTCTCGTCGGCCGCATTCGCCAGGATCTGAGCGATCCGGGCGGGCGCTCCATCTGCCTGTTTGTGGCGGGTGATCAGCTCCTGAAGGGCGCGGCGCTCAACGCGGTGCAGATCGCGGAGGCTTTATGAACGGGACGAGGGCCGGCACTTCCGCGCAGTAGCCCTGGTACTGTCCCGGGAAGATCTCCCGCATGAAACGCTCTTCGATGCGCAGCTTGCGGATGAACGCGCCGGCGATGACACACCAGCCGATCAGGGCGCGCAGCTCGCCACAGGCGACGGCGCTGCCGAGCAACGCCACCAGCAGGCCGGTGTAGATGGGATGGCGCACGTAGGCGTAGGGACCCGAGCGAATCAGCTCGTGTCCTTCCTTGAGGGTCACCGTGCCGCTCCAGTTCCGGCCCAGATACACGCGCGCCCACACCGTGAAGGCGAGGCCCGGCGCAAGCAGCACGACGCCGAGCGCAAATTCAAGCGGGCCAGGTGGCAGCAGGCGCAGCGAGAGCCAGTCCCACGGAACACGCGGCCACACGATCAGCGCCACGCCGATGAGCAGCGGCACGACGTGCGACAGGCGCGAGCCCAGCGACTCGCGACGCTGCGTGGTCTTGGCGCTGAACGCAGAGACCACCCAGTACAGGACCCAGGCCAACCACAACCACAGCATCAGCTGGCGGTAGATCAGCGCAGGGTGATGCATGGCGCGCAGCTACAACAGATCCCTGAGGCGGTAGTACAGCATCGCCAGTACCAGCGCCGGACGGCGCATGCGAGTCCCGCCCGGGAACTTGCGATGTGGAATCCGCGCAAACACGTCGAAGCGCCCGGCGATTCCCGCGATGGCTTCGGCCACCAGTTTGCCCGCAATCCCGGTAAGCGCGATACCGTGGCCGGAGAAGCCCTGGAGAAAGTAGACATTGGGCGCCAGGCGGCCGAAGTGCGGAGCACGATTGAGCGTGATGTCGACTTCGCCGCCCCAGGCGTAGTCGATGCGCACGTCCTGCAATTGCGGAAACACGGCGAGCATGCGCGCGCGGGTTGCGCTCGGGGCATCGAAGGAGCTGAACCCGGAGTAGTTCACACGCCCGCCGAACAGCAGACGGTGATCGGCTGAGAGCCGGAAGTAATCCAGCACCCAGTTCATGTCGCTGACCGCCGCGTTGTTGGCGATCAACTGTCGCGCGCGCTCCGCACCCAACGGTTCGGTCGCCACGATGTAGGTTGCAACCGCCATGATCTTGGAGGCGAGTGTCGGGGCGGTGGCGCCCAGGTAGACATTTCCGCACAGCGCGAGGTGGCGCGCGCGGACCTCTCCCGCGGGAGTCTGGATGCGAACCTGCGAGGCGCCCGCGGGTGCGAAACCCGTGGCGCGGGTTCCCTCGAAGATGCGCACGCCCAGGCCCTCGGCCGCCGCCGCGAGTCCCAGCGTGTAGTTGAGGGGGTGCAGATGACCGCTGTTGGTGTCGTATAGGGCGCCGCGGTAGCGCTCGGTCGCGAGCGTTGCACGCAACTCTTCGCGCGGCATGTAGCGCACGCTCGCGTAGCCGTACTGGTCGCGCAGTTCCGCGAGCTCCGCGTGCAACTCACGCTCGTGGCGCTCCTTGATGGCGGCGGCCAGATGCCCCGCCGCCCAGTCACAGTCGATCGAGAAGCGCGCGATCAGTTCCCGCATCAGCGCCAGGCCCTCGACCGAGACGTCCCACACCGCGCGCGCGGCCTCGGCGCCGATCAGCCGCTGGAGTCTGGTCTGGCCGGCGGCGATTCCGTAGATCGCCTGCGCGCCGCTACGCCCCGAGGCGCCCCAGCCCACGCGGTGCTCTTCGAGCAGCACCACGCGCAGGCCCGCAAGCGCCAGGTGCAGCGCGGTGGAGCAGCCGGCGATGCCTGCGCCCACCACGCACACATCACAGTCGATGCCGTCCGCGAGCGCAGCACGCTGCGGCGCCCGCTGAGCTGAGGTGGCGTAGTACGAACCGACATGGTCGAGTCGTGCCATGGGGCTTCTTCTTCAGGCGTCCGGGTGTTTAAGATATTCTGACGCCCCGCCGGGCGGGGGAGGGGCGCAGGATAGCGAGCCGCAGCGGCGCGCGGCAAATCCATCCACGCCGGCTGATGCACGCGAGGGCCGATACCTAGGCCATTACCGCACTTCCATGCCGATGCGCAACTGAGGCTTCCTCCCTGCACCTGTGGTCTAATAGGAAGTAATTCGGAGACTCCGCCGGCGCGGTTTGTTTAAGATACTAAACACCGTCCGGGCAGCAACCCGCCATGGCACCCGCCCGCCCGCTCATAGGTATTCCGGCCGACCGGCGTATGGTCGGTGCACACCCGTTTCACATGGTGGGCGAGAAGTATGCGCGCGCCGTGCTGGACGCGGCGGCAGCGGCGCCGCTGCTGATCCCGTCATTGGCCGATGAGCTGGGGTTCGATGAGCTGTTGCAGCGCCTGGACGGACTGCTGTTCACCGGCAGCCCCTCGAACGTCGAGCCGCATCGCTACGACGGCCCCCCGAGCGCGCCC
>WNFT01001133.1_pt1 | contig 22679 bp, 18 predicted proteins | sample 5400191 | NCBI WGS metagenome assembly WNFT01 (sample SAMN13153359, study PRJNA577476) | soil metagenome | isolation source: 80 cm saprolite under Madrone tree | place: USA:California | collected 2016-06-14 | reverse complement strand
CGTCAGGCCAACGATCAAGACGAGCGCGGGAACGGTGAAGCTGCCGCCGCCAATACCCGTCAAACCCACAGCGATGGCAATCAGGAAACCAATGAAAAAGTTCATACCTCCGCTCGCTTCGAGAAAGTATGGATACCGCATTCCAACTTCGTTCCACCCCACCGCCCGGACCTCGGATTGTTTGGATCAACCGGCAGCGCAGTGCAAGGCTCGCAGCCGATGCTTAAATAGCCCTCGTCGTACTGAGGAAGGTGGCTGATGTCATTCGAGTTCGTGTAGTTCCAAACCCGTTCCCAGTTCCAGTCCGCGAGGAGGCTCACTTTCCAGAGCGTTTTGCCGGTGGGGAGACGGTGAAGCTCGAGCTTCTTGAGATTCCTGCGGGTTGGTGATTGTTGGCGCCGCAAACCAGTGAACCAAACGTCGAATGGCTCCAGCGCGCCGAGAAGAGGATCGACTTTGCGCAATTGGCAGCAGCGGGTGGGATCGGTCTGGTTAAGAATGCCGAAGGCGGACTCTTGTTCCGGGACGGTTTGTTTAGGGAGGACGTTGACGAGATTCAGCGACCAATCCTTTGCCATCCGGTCGCGGTATTCGTAGGTTTGCGCGAAGTGATAGCCGGTATCCAGGAACAACACGGGAACGTCTCGAATGCGTTTGCGAAGAATATGCAGGACGGCCATATCTTCGGCTTGAAAGCTGCTGGTCAGGCAGACGCTGGAGGTTTGATTGGCGGCGAGCACGGTGTCCAGGGCTTGTTCCGGCGCGAGATTTTCGACTGCCTCGGCGATGTGGTCTACGTTCATTTAATTCACCTTTTGCTGAATCTTGAGCGGTTCATCAAACTTCAGAGACTGGGCAAAGGCCCGAACATGCTTGACGGCTTGTTCCTCTTCGAGCCGGAGTTCTGGTGCGCCAGCAATGTCCAGAAAGCGATTATCGAGGTCCCGTGCGATTCGATCTTTCGTTTCACCATCGAGTGCGTCACCGGTGTAGAGAACGATGAACCCTGCCGACCTTACCAAGCGAATCGCTAAGTCCAGCGAAGCGGCGGAGAATTGAGGGCCACTCAGGTGCACCACCTCGAAGCCGAGGTCGAAGAGGAGACGTTCAAGGCGTACCGCGAGGGCCGCACGGTCTTCGAGAAGAACGACGCCCGGAAAATGGCCATGACGGGCGTATCGTTCCCTGGGCGCAACAGGAATTTCGCCTGCGGCGGAGACAGCAAATTCGTTTTCAGGTTCTTCTGCGATCTGTGTCGTCGCGAGGTCTTCTTGAATCATCCCCGCGCCCACAGTGGCATTTGTTGCGGGATCGATCAGGATGAAACTGCCCGTGGTCCGATTGCTTGAGTACGGATCGAAAAACAGCGGCACGTGGGTCTCGAACTCAACGGAACCGATTTCGTTCATCTCCAATCGAGTGGCCGGCTCGAGCGCCAGAGTATTGACGTTGACGCGATGGCGGATGTTGAGCGGGCGGATCTTCGTCTGGCGAGTGGTGTGTTTTACAAAGTAGGTGCGGCCCGCTTCGAGGGCTGAGCCGTGAAGCCAGACAACGCTGGCAAGGAATTTGCGAGAGACAGCGGGCAGGTCGCCCGACGACACCAACATATCGCCGCGGCTGAGATCGATCTCCTCGTCCAACTGCAAAGTCACGGACATGGAGGAAGACGCCTGCGGCAGATCGCCATCGTAGGTCACGATGGAGCGTATGCGAGCTTCTCGCCCCGAAGGAAGGGCGACGACGGGATCGCCGGGATGAATGGAGCCGCTCGCGATGCGGCCGGCGAAGCCGCGAAACGTGGCGTCCGGACGAATCACGGTTTGCACCGGGAAGCGAAAGCCTTGCAGCGAATCCTTTTCGGGAAGGGGGACAGTTTCGAGGTGCTCGAGCAATGTGGGGCCGTGGTACCACGGCATGTGCTTGCTGCGATCGACGACGTTGTCTCCCTCAAGCGCGCTGATGGGCACGCATTGCACGTTGGCGATCCCAAGCTGAGCCGCGAGCACCAGGAAATCGTCCTGCAATTTGCGGAATACATCTTCGCGGTAGCCAGCCAGATCCATCTTGTTCACGGCAGCGAATACGTTGGTAATTCCCAGCAGAGAAGCAATGAAGGCGTGACGCCGCGTTTGCGGAAGGAGGCCTTTTGTTCCGTCAATCAAAATGACCGCCAGATCCGCGGTGGATGCTCCTGTCGCCATGTTCCGGGTGTACTGCTCATGCCCAGGAGTGTCGGCAATGATGAATTTGCGCCGAGGGGTGGCGAAATAGCGGTAAGCCACGTCGATGGTGATGCCCTGTTCGCGTTCGGCCCGCAGCCCATCGGTGAGCAGCGAAAAATCCAGAGGCCCCGTCGAGCGGTTGATGCGGCTCTTCTTCACCGAGGCAAGCTGATCTTCGTAGACGGCCTTGGAATCGTGCAGGAGACGCCCGATCAGGGTGGACTTGCCGTCGTCGACGCTTCCAGCGGTAGTGAAGCGAAGAAGCTCGGTGTTGAGCTCCTGCTTAAGAAAAGTCGGGAAGGGCTCGCGTGGGCTGTTCTTCACGGAAGAGAGCATCAGAAGTAGCCCTCCCGCTTCTTGAGCTCCATGGAGCCTTCTTCGTCGTGGTCGATGGCACGATTTTCGCGTTCGGAGCGGCGGAACGAAACCATTTCCTCGATGATCTTCGGAACGGTGTCGGCATCGGAGCGAATCGCACCCGTGCAGGGAACGCAGCCGAGAGACCTCATGCGGCATTTGAGGCGCTGCGTTTTTTCTCCCGGTAGGAGCTGTGCGGGGTAATCGATCACGATAATGGAACCGCCGCGGAAAACCACATCGCGTTCCTTGGCGAAATACAGCGGCACGATGGGAATATTTTCGGCGTGGATGTAGAGCCAGACGTCGAGTTCGGTCCAATTGGAAAGCGGAAATACGCGAATGCTTTCGCCTTTGTCGAGACGGGAGTTGAAAATATTCCACAACTCTGGGCGCTGGTTTTTCGGGTCCCACTGGCCCAGCCCATCGCGGAAAGAATAGATGCGCTCCTTGGCGCGTGATTTCTCCTCGTCGCGGCGCGCGCCACCGAAGGCCGCGTCGAACCCGCCCTCAGCCAGGGCGTCCAGGAGCGACTTCGTTTTCAGGAGCCCACAGCACTTCTGGGTGCCCAGCGAAAACGGGTTGGCGCCGGCGTCCAGCGCTTCTTGATTCTTGTGAACGATAAGCTCCGCGCCAATCTGCCGCGTATAGGAATCACGAAACTCGATCATCTCGGGGAATTTGTAGCCGGTGTCCACATGCAGCAAAGGAAAAGGAATTCTTGCGGGGAAAAAGGCCTTTTGCGCCAGGCGCAGCATGACCGAAGAGTCTTTTCCAATCGAATAGAGCATCACCGGGCGCGCGAATTCGGCAGCGGCCTCGCGGAGAATGTGAATGCTCTCGGACTCCAGCGCGCGTAGGTGATTGAGCCGCCGGGGAGGGCGCGTCTCAGCGTCGATTGCCCTTGCGGACGCGACTTCCGGTTGCCGGACTAAGGTTTCCGATGCATTGGTCATGAACGTTCCCTAAAACAAAAAACCCACCTGCCATAATTCCTGGCGGTGGGTTCGCTTCAATCTTGGACTAGAGAGCTTTTTAGAAAGCTGGCTTCCTATCCAAACAAGACGCGGCGGCCGTCACCGTTGGGTGCGGACAACAACAAACGCCGGTCATGCGGATAGAAGTCATTCCGTTGCCTAAAATACCCTAGAAACTCTGCGCTGGCCAATCATCTTTTTGGTTCGATGCCATCAATAATTCAGATGCTCGCGGCGGCCGGCCGGTTACGCCGTGGGGCGGCGAACAATCAACTTCTTTGACGCAGGCGGCGGGAGAAGGGTAGCCATTTTGCGGATCATCGCCAGCACCAGCCGCTTGTCCCCGTCGGAGAGGGTGGTGCTGTACTTCTTGATCTCCGCCAAAAAGCGAATTTCGTCCTGTGAGAGCTCTCCAAGCGCTTTTTGCGTTTCACGGTCGCGAGGCGTCTCGGTGCCGGGGAAAAAATCCGCCAGCGAGATGTCCATGGCTTCCGCGATTTTGGCGAGCGTTTCGAGAGATGGGACGGTGTGACCGTTTTCGACCCGCGACAGGTAACAACGCAAGAGCCCGGTACGCCGCTCGATGTCGCCCTGCGACAAGCTGCGCTGGCTCCGATAGGTCCTGATGACTTGCCCGATGTTCACTCTAGGCTTTTCTTTTGGCATGGTCTCCCCACGTGAGGGGGTAGCTTACTCACTAACAGTAGGAGTGGCAAGAGGGATTTTCTGGCGGATGGTTCCAATCCGATAACGGGTGAAGAAAGCAAGGGCGGAGCACGCTCCCCCCAAGAACCGGGAATAGGAAAAGAAAGAGGCGAGCCAAAGCCCGCCTCTTTCCAAATGGTCTCCGTGGATTTCAAGCTGCAACGGCGGAAATCGCTCCTACCTTTGCGAAGGCGACACCGTCACGGGTTGCTGGAGGCGGAATTCCAGCAAGGTTTCGCTGGGCACCTTTACCTGCGCCCCCTTGGTTAGTACCTGGACGCCCGCGCCTGTGGCCCCTCCGGCCGCCGCGCCAATCGCCGCGCCTTTTCCGCCGCCGGCGATGGCTCCAATGATCGCTCCGGCAGCGGCAATGCCACCCACTTTCTTGGCTGTAGAGGCGCCTTGGCCCTTGCCCTGCAGCGTATAGTCGCTGCTGACCAGCGGGTAGTCTTTGCCGTCAATCACGATGCGTGTTAGTTCCAGCTGTAGCTCTGACTTGCCCGTAAATGTTCCGCTCTTCTGGGCATTAGCCAGCCGGCCATACACGTCAGTTCCCTTGCGCGCGACAATTGTATTCCCGATGGTCAAGTCAGTTTCCAAGCTGGCGTGGAAAACGTCGCCAACGTGATTCTTTGCGGAATCCACACCATCGATCATGCGCACCAGCATGGATTGTCCCGCCGGGATGGTCACGTCCCCGCCTGAAGCGGAGGCCGCCATGCTGTTCGCTGGCACCGCTGCTTGAGCCCCGGCCGGAACAGAACGCCCGGCACTAGCTGTGAACGTCAGCGCCACGGCATCCGTGGTGTTAAAAGTCTGAACTTCGCCATTGATCTCGAAGCGTAAAACAGCCTGCGTGCCGCCGAGATACTTCCCTTTCAAAACGCGGCCATCTTTTAGTTCCAAGGTATCCGCACCAGCCGCGCCCACAAAAAACAGCCCCAGCACAACTGCCACCAAGATACGATTCCCACTTTTCATTGTTCCCTCTCATGGTCGGAGGTCACGATAGGCGCGATCTCCGCATTTTTTCCCTTCACGCCCAGGGCTACGGGGTGATTCTACCGCATTGGATGGCGGGAATGTGGGGAATGGTTGCGCGAAAGTAGCCTTCCGTGTGGAGCGGCAGGGGCGGCGTGATGTCCGATATCAGAGCGGCGCTCCCTTGGAATCAGTTGGTGTCTCGCTAAGATCACAATGCAGTTACGACCCGCAAGAAGGAACGAGCCCAGGCTGTTCGAGCCTGGGCCCTCCACAGATCGATAGTATGAATAGGCGCAAGGCGCATGAGTGAGCGCATGAACCGTTCACTCGGGCTCCTGGCGGGACGCCCAGCCCGGCTTAAAGCTGGCGCGTGGCCTCGTCGGCCTCTTCAGCCAAGCGCCTTAGCACGGCCACGATACCTGTATTACTGCCCGTTGCAGGATCGAGGAAAAGCCCATCGTCGACGAAACTCTGGACGGCGGCCATAGCGCCCCCGTTCGGTTCCGCCGTTGGGCGGATGATTGAAACGGGCCCGAACTTCGAGTTAAGGAAGATAGTTGGCTCGGGCATGATCAGGTTGGTTTGAAACTCGTCGGCGACGGCAGCGCCGGTGGCGCCATTATTGGGGTCGACACCGCTGTTGAGGTTCGGAAAGGTTAGGTTGCCGTCGGTGATGGCTGGCGCGTTCCCGGCCTTGTCATGCCAAACTTGGAAGTGCATTGTCTCGCTCGGCCCAATGCTCAACAAGACTCGCAACACTTCGAGATTGGTGACCTTCTGTGCCAGCGTCGGGTAAAGGCTGGTGCCACCTTGCTCGATGAAGCAAAAGTGGAAGCCCGCCGTATTGGCAATGGCTTGAAGGTGGTTGGGGATGGTACCGTCCGGATTCAGGACGAGGTCGTTATCATTGAGTGGAATGGCTGGGTGCTGCCCCTTGGCGAGATCCGGGACGGCCTGTTCGAAAGTGCCGCCGAGATCAGGGTTAGCGGTGGCGCTGCGATAGCGCGTCCACCAACTTGTGTCTACCGTCAGTTGCTTGAGGTTGGTGAGCCGCCCCTTCTGTGGGACCCCGGTTACCTGGCTGGGAGGCAGAATGGCGAAACTGCTCAGGTCGATTGGCTTTGCGCCCTTTGACGCCAGATAATTATTGAGAAATCTGTGGTGGCTGATTTCGTCATCGGTGTTGTCGACGATGTACTGCGGCATATCGCCGTCGAGCACCTCAAGAGCTGTAACGTAGTTCGGAGCAAGCCCCGTGGCGATTTTCTGACCATTTTGTTCCAGATCAATTGGGGAGAGCCCTTGGTTGGTGGCTCCGCCCAGTTCCGCGTATTGGATCCACAGGTCGGCCTCCACCTGCTCCAGAGCACTCAGGAACGTCAGAATGGCGATGTCGCCCCTCGTGATGTGAGGGCCAGCGTTAGTTTCTGTTTGGCCGAAGGCTGATAGTCCATCGGCCAGCAAGCCCGCCCCCACAGTTGCTGCGCCCGCCGCAACCGTGCCCTTCTTCAAGAATGTACGTCGATTTGTACTCCCGGCGAATACGTTGACTTCCTTTTTCATCGATCTTTCCTCTTTTCGATTGGACTTTGGACCTAACCAAACTGAGTTGCACAACAAAATGAGTCTGGACCTACCCCGAAGCTGGACTGCGGCTCTCGTCGTTCAATATCGTCCATCTGACCGTGTGCCAATTCGCGGGTCAGTCCGCTGCTCAGCGGAGGAAAAAAGTGGCCGGCAGGCCTATCGCCGACCGCTCTTTTGCTGCTGGACGGTGAGCAGAACCATCATCAACTTCTGCCACATTGTTCTGCGAGCTTAGATGGCAGAAGTTCGCCGGGAATAAATCAGCGGAAGGACAAGTCTTTATGCACGTACAGAACGCTCGGTCGATGAGACTTACGAGAAAAGGTCAATCCAGAACGAGCAGGACCAGCAGGCAACCCTGGGCCGGGGCCAGGCAAGCCGCGGGAAAGGACCAATGAACGACGCTCAGATGGCAGCCTCGCTAGTACGATTCGGCACGTTTGAAGTCAACCTCGACTCGGGCGAACTTCGCAAGCACGGAATGCGCATCCGGATGGAACAAAAACCCTTCCAAATTTTGGAAATGTTACTGGAGCGGGCTGGCCACGTTGTAACCCGGCGAATGCTTCGAGAAAGACTGTGGCCCGACACGTACGTTGGGTACGAGCACGGTCTGAACACCGCCGTCAACAAGCTGCGTGACCTTCTTGGGGATTCCGCACGGAGTCCTCGATTCGTCGAAACGCTTCCCCGCCTGGGCTACCGTTTCATTGCGCCGGTAGTCAATCCAGGGAAGACCGTTGCCGCGGAGGGCAAGAGAATGCTCCTGGTGCTGCCCTTTGAGAGCTTATGCGGTAACGATGAGCAGGAATTTTTTGCCGAGGGATTGACGGAAGAAATGATTTCGCATCTCGGACAGCTAGACCCCAAGCGGTTGGGGGTGATCGCGCGGACCTCGGCCATTCAATACAAAGCCAGCAAGAAATCCATTGGAGAAATTGCGGCGGAGTTGCACGTGGACCGTGTGCTGGAGGGAAGCGTGCGCTGCAACGGCCGGCGCGTTCGCATCACCGGCCAATTGATCGAAGCGCGAGACCAAACGCATCTGTGGTCAGCCAGCTATGATCGCTATTTGCGAGACGTTCTGGATGTCCAGACGGATGTGGCCCGCCGGATCGGAAAGGCGCTGGCGCCCGAGTTGCTCGCGGACTAAGGCGCCGTTGGCTCGACGTTCCAGCCTTCGACTACCAGTTCGGGCGTCGCGCCTTGAAGCGATGCGGAATCAAATCTTGCTGTGACGGACTTCTTCTCTCCCGGCAGCAGGGAGAAATAGTTGTCGCTCCAGAAAATGGGCGTCAGATCCTCTCCACGCTTGCCGCGCGTGAGCCGCGGATGGACCATGAATGCCACGGTGCCGCTCTTGTTCTCCGCAATTACTATGACCATGGAGTTGCGCCCACTCCCTCGCACTGTCTTGGTGATCGCTACCTTCGCATTGGGAAGGCTGTTCAGCCCGGTGAGGTCGGCGAACTCCTTCTGTGGTGTGTAGACGGTGTCCTTTCTTCCGTCCCAGTCGAGCACGTCCGCCTTTGTTGATAGCCAATAGAAATTATCGCTGACGAGCTTGCCCGCCGCATCATGCAGCTCGAGCTTCAGGAAATAGGTCGGCGTCTGTCCATCCGGTTTAGGAAGATCGAACGCCTTGGTGCTGCTGTCCGCGCCCAAATCAAGTGCTGCTTCGCGTGAAGCTTTTTCCTTGGCATCGATGCTGTAGATTTTTGCGCTGACTTTCGTTCCTCTGAGCGGCTCGTATGTTCCGTTGATCACCGCTACGGAGTTATCGTCGTAGGAATACTGCACGTGGACCGGCTCGCAGGCCTTTTTCGTCCCGAAATACCCGCCTGCGGGAACAAGGTAGTAGTCGTAGAGATGCCAGATGAGAGATGGCCATGCGTTGTTCAGCATCCACTGAATCACGCCGGTGGCCGTGTATTTATTTCGCCCATAGGCTTCAAACATCGCGCGCTGGCCCTCATAAGTCATGGCTTGAGCCTTGCGCTCGTAATCATCAAGCGACGACGCTGGTCCATAGCGCCGGGTCAGACCATCGGTAAAAACACTGACAGTCGTGAAGCGCTCGCCGCCCGCGTGATAATTCCACACCTCATCGATCGGCCAGAGGTGCTCTTTGGGGATAAATTTCTCCTGCGACTGCCGTGGCGGAATTGCCGGCCCCGGGCTTGTCTCTGTGTTGTAGCCATAGGCGCCGCCCGCTTTTGTGTCCGCCAGCCAATACACCGGTGGCACATACTCATAGGGGCCAGTCATTTTCACGCCTGACTCACCGCTTACTGCTGCCTTTTGTTCCGAAGCGGACGAAACGATTGGATTTGGCCACTCCAGCTCTTTCTCGATGTTCAAGTACATTCTTTCGATGTCCGCAGGGGGCGGATTGTCGCTGCCGTTCAGCCATACAAAAACGCTCGGATGATTTCGCAGCCGGGTGATTTGGTCGCGCAACGAAGCCGCCGCGATCCGGTTCTGGTCGCCGTTCCAATTTTTCCAGCGCTCCCAAGCATCGCAGCACGTCCAACCGGGCATGACCAGAATCCCCAGCCGGTCCGTCTTCTCGAAAAATTCGTCGCGGTCCAGCCGCCCTTCCAGGCGGATGGTGTTCATGCGCATATCGCGCACATAGGCGAGATCCGCGTCCAGCTTCTCGGACGACCACCGGAAAAGAAGATCCGGCGCCCAAGCCGCGCCGCGAATCAAAACTTTTTTTCCATTGACCTTGAACAACCGGTGACCCTTCTCCGTCAGCTCCGAAGTGACCTCGCGGATTCCAAACATCACGCTTGCGGCATCCGAAACCTGCTTGCCAATCTCAAAAGAAAGCTTCGCAGTGCAGAGATTCGGCGTCCCCATCTGATAGGGCCACCACAACCGTGGATGCACGAGCTTTAACTTTGCAAATTCTTCGGGCGCAAATTTTACGATCTTCGATTCGCCCCCGTTCAGTTCCACCGGCTGCTGCAGCTCGATCCCATCGACTTCCGCGCGCAAAACGCCTTTCACAGGTTCATTGGAAACATTGCGCACTTCCCCGCTGATGGTGAGTTCCGCAGTCTTGTATTCGGCATCCAGCTTGGTAGCTACGAACGGATTGCGCACCGCAACGTCCCCGCTCGACCTCAGAAAGACTTCCTTCCAAATCCCCATGTCTTTGTCGGGAGGTGTCGGATTCCAATCCACCCAGGTAATTCCCAGGTCGTACTTTCCGGGAGCGAACACTTCGACGGCCAGCGCATTGGCCTTCCCCGGCTGTAAGAACTTGCTCACGTCGAATTCGTAGGAGCGGTAGGTGCCTGCCACATCGTTGGCATCTTCCACCTTGTGCCCGTTGATCCAGATGTTGGCGCGATAGTTGATACCCAGAAAATTGAGCCACTGCGTTTTCTTCCCCTCGCCTTCAGGCGGCGTGAACTCCGTGCGATACCACCACGAGCAGCGAAACGGACTGCCCTCCGGCATTTCCTGATTGGCAAAAAGATTTTGGTCGGAATAATTCATCCCCGGAAAGGATTTAAGGTTTGTGCCGTAGTTCGGATCAGGGTAGGTCTTGTCCGTAACCAGCGCGCCCACCACCGTCGCAGGAATGTCCGTCTTGTGCCAACCCTTCGCATCAAAGCCGGCTGAGGAAATCCGTTCGCCGGTGGCCTTCACCTCGCATGACGACTGGATATGCCAATTCTTGTGAAGATAGGTCCTGGCAGGCTGGTCCTCCGTCGCGCCGGAAATAATCACTGGAATCACCAGCAGTGTGAACGCCCCTCCCAACATCCGGGCAGAGAGTTTCCGAGAACGTGGCATAGATCTCCTCAATGAAATTCGAAATTCAAACGGCAACCCCCCGGCCTGCGCATGCCAGGAGACCGGGCGCACACGATATTAAACCGTTTCAATATAGACGCTAGAGAAATTTTTTGAACTAGGCGGCGAACGAATAGGCTTTACGAACAACTTGGAAAAAAGATTACCAGTTCACGGGAAACGCAAGCCGCGGTGAGGTCGCGCGGAAGCACTCTGCGCAACCTCACCGCTGGCTTCTCCCCTCAGGAGCAACCCGTGAAGTCCAGCTGCGCCGCGGTGGTGGTGGCGCCCGCGGTAACCTTCAGCGGCATGGCGGTCGCATCCTTACTAGTGGTTTGAGACGACGGCGAGCACATCGCGGCGTCGGATGTGGGGTTGGACGCATCCGCCTCGACGGTATACAGAACGTCGCCTGTTGCTGGTGAGGTGATGGTGGTCTTGCCCGCGGAGAATGTGCCGACGGTCGGATTGCTAGCCGGAACGACCAACGTATAGCTTCCGCAAAAAGCGCCCTTGGGGGCCCCGGTTGGGCACGAGGTGCTCGAAGTCACCATAACGTCCGCGGCATTCGAGTTCGGGAACAGCGGAACTGTGAATGTGTGGGTTGTGGTCCCTACCATCACGCTTTGCAGCGCGCTAACGTCGGCGTCGATGGTCGCTCCCGCGGTTCCATTGATCGCCGTTATCGTTCCCTGGATCGTTCCTGGCCCGGTTGAAGCGCCGGCCTTCGCTGGCGTCTCTGCGACGAGAGGCACAGCGCCGAGGTTCGTTCCTCCGGGAACGTTTAACACCACAGTGGCATTGTAGGCGGTGCCCGAACCGGTAAGAGCATCGGACACGACATCAAACACCGCGCTCACGGCGAGCGGGCAGAAGCTGAAGTGTCCGGCCGTATCCGTCAACTGCTGCATAACGATGCGATCCGTGCCGGACATATCCGCGAATTGCAGCGTGACGATAGCTCCGGCGATGGGTTGAGAGGTGACGCTATCCACGATCTGCCCGCTGATCCCCGTCAGGTTTGCACTCACTACGCCCGCAGTGAGCACCGGCTTCAGACGGAAATTGCCGTTGCTTTCCATCAGGATGGAGGCACAAGTGTTGAAATCGATGTTCAGGTCCACCGACTGCCCCGCAGTCACGTGGATCGGGCCTCCCATAATTTGCCCGGGAGGAATTTTGATACCGGTGTTCGCCTCGCTGCTCAAATTCAGCGTATGCGCGGTCCCGTTTGCGTCCACAACACAGTTGAAGACATCACCACCGAGCTGCTTGAAGCATGCGTTGCTGTTGTTCGACGGCGCCGGCCCACTCGGTGCGGCGTTGGCCAGCAAAATCAAACGAATCTGCTGATAATCGCCTGCAGGCAAGGAGGTCGAGCCGAGTTGTTCAAACAAGCATTGCCCGTTGGCCGGAAGATGCAGAAGATCGACTTGCACAGGAGCGGAAACGAGTTGTGGCGCGAGTTCCTGCCAACCGGAGGAGTTATTGTCCGCCGTCGCGCTGGTATGCGCCTGAATCGAACGAATCGTGACGAAGACGTTCATAAAATTTCCGCTCGGCGAGGCCGTACCTCCCGCAGGCACGGTCGTAGGGCTTGCTGTGGCCGCCGCGCAGGAGGGCGGGTCGCTAATGGACACGCTTATTGTGCCCATGCTTGAGCTTTGCATTGTGGGAGGATTCCCACCGCAGCCGATGACGAACAAAACCACCACTGTTATTACCAAACCTAGAATAAAATGAGGAGTCCACCGGTCCTTCGCACGGAACTTTACAAGGGAGATCATGAGGGCCTCCGAGTTTCGAAGAAGATAAACTTGCTTTTGTTAGCGGCCCGGTGTGGGACAGAATGCGAATTCGCGGGGTGACCATCCGGGGCGGATACGAAAGGTCGGTACCACAACTACTAGAAGTTGCAACCCCTTGCATTCTACTGGGCAGCTTTCCCCATTTACTAATGAGCAATTCTCCAACCTTAGCCGTAATTTCCTAAAGCGCGACGGCTCTACGCATTAGCGTCATCGGCCTGAAAGGAATCAGCCGAGTGCTAAGTCAAAACTACGACATTCCGTGTAAATTTGCGCAGCGACTTTCTGGCCACGCGAATCAGGCATCACGGGAATCGCGAACCTTGCCGAGGATGATGGCTTCGATCTCTCAACTCAACCAGCCTTGGGACATGCAGGGTGGTCCCGGAGGAGGGGGTCGAACCCACACGGTACTAAGTACCACTGGATTTTGAGTCCAGCGCGTCTGCCAGTTCCGCCACTCCGGGGCAACAATTCAAATTACCACGCCCGCGGCCTGCACTCAAGACGTCACGTTGTTTCGCAGTGGCCAATTTTCTCTTGCGAGTTTATAAGACAAAACTCTATCACTCGACTGGGTCTCGCGGCCCGGCGTCGCCGCCAAGGTTACCGTTCAGAACTACCTCGTCGTACTCACGAAGCAGGTGTGCAGAGCGCTCGTGTGCGGCAGAGTTTTCCACAGCCCCACTGCTAGACTCCGCCGCACCCCAGCGTTAGTCTAATAGACCCGCTCGGCAGGGGTCTCCGCGCAACGAAGACATCCGAGCGGATTTCCGAGGCTGTGCATGGCTACAGTTTCACCGCTTCTCTCCGGTTCGCACCCGGAGCGCCGCGGGCTTTCTTTCTGGATGGACCGCGTCATCAAGGATCTGGAAAAGGTCCGCTTGTCGCTCGATGCGGATTCTGTCCACGATCTTCGTGTGGCCATCCGCCGCTGCCGGTCCGTTGCGGCGGTGATGGAAGAGGTTGACGCCGACCCCGCCTGGCCGGCGATGCGCAAGGTCGCTCGCAAACTCTTCCGCGGGCTTGGCGTACTTCGCGACGCTCAGGTGATGGACGAGTGGGTTAAGAAACTCGCTCCCGAAAGCGATCCTGTCCGCACTTACCTGCACGCTTCCTTCGAATCGAACGAGCCCAAACTCCAGGAAAATGCACTTCGCGTTGCCGCCAAATTTGATCAAAAATCCTGGAAACGCTTGGAACGCACCTTGCGCCAGCGTTCCCGCCTGGTGCCCATTGGGAGTCTTGCCGCCGAATGTCTCGCGCTGGAACGATTCGAAAGGGCCCGGGAGCTTCACGCCAAGGCCTTGCGTTCCGAAAAACCCAAACCTTGGCACGCGCTGCGCATTGGACTGAAGCGCTTTCGCTATACCGTGGAGAGCCTGCTCCCGGAGCACTACGCACTTTGGGGCGACGATCTTAAGCGCCTCCAGGACATGCTTGGCGAAATTCACGATCTCGACGTGCTCGCGGAAGTCGTCGAGAAGTCGGACTTCCACGAGACCGAAGACTCTCTCAAACTCTGGGAGGAAGTCATCGCGCGCGAGCGCAAGAAACTCATCGTAACCTATCGCCAGCTCACTCTCGGCAAGACTAGCCTCTGGAACATGTGGCGTTCCGGGCTCCCCACCAATGGCCGCGTGGAAGCCGCCGCTCTGGCCCGCTTGCGCGCTACCGCCCGCGCCGTTGACCCGCATGTGCGCCGCACTTCCCAAGTATCCCGTGTCGCCGTCGCTCTTTTCGACGCCTTCAAGCGCGCGGATTCCGGCGCCGCCTTCACCGACGCGACGCTTCATCGGGTTTTGCTAGCTGCCGCTCCCCTGCACGGGGTTGGCAATGCGGTTGCCGGCAAGTCGCCTCAAAAGGAGGCGCGAAAATTCTTGCTCGCTCTCCCTGTTCCTCCCGGATGGAGCAACGATGATTGGGAACTGCTCGCCATGGCGGTTCGCTACCATCGCGGCGCGGAGCCCCGCGCCAAGGACCGCGCTTTTTCCAAGCTATCAGCAGCGCAGCAGGACAGCGTCCGCGCTCTTGCGGGCGTCTTACGCTTGGCACGCGCTCTTCGCAAATGCGGTGTATTGACAGGCGCGGGACTCCGCGCCGAAAAATCCACCGACGCGATTGTTCTTCGTGTTCCTGGACTGGCCGATGATATTGGCACGGCCGCCCGTCTGGCTGCCGGCAAACATTTGTTGGAAGACTATCTGCGCCTGCCAGTGATCGTGAAGGCTATCGCGAAGCCGGAAAAAGTCGTCCCCCTCGCGCCCCGCCAGCTTCCGGAACTCTCCGTCGCCTCCGATTGAACAAAAATTGCGAGCCTGAATTGTGAGGTTATTTCCCTGCGCGCCGCAGTAACTTTGGCGTCGCCAGCCACACAAGTTCGCCAATGGGCGGCGATAGACGTCTGAGTTCCAAAAATGCGACTCCCGCTTTTTTCAATGCAGTAATGTGTTTTTTCGATCCCAATGCCGTAGCGATGACGTCATCGAGCTGCGGTGCATGCCCAAAAAGGAAAACCGTGGACGCCTGCTTCTGCTTCACAAGCTCCCGAAAAAGCTGCGAAGGCTCCGCTCCCGGCAGAAGCAAGTCCGTTCGCCGGATTTTCTGCTTGGCGTAATCAAGTGCGCTCGCGAAAATTTCCGCGGTCTGCATCGCGCGCACATAGGGGCTTGTCAGGAACAGATCGCTGGTCACTCCAAGCGCTGCCATGCCTTTCGCCACCTGCTTGGTCTTCTCGAGGCCTTCCTCGGTCAAGTAACGTTCCGGGTCCGGAGGGCACTTCGGGTCTTCGCGGTCAATGGCGATCCCGTGCCGGACGATGTAGATCTGCATGATTGCCTCTCAAGTGGACGTTAGAATAAGTGCTGTATGTAGCCACAAACAAGAGCACCACACCTTTTTACTGGCCGTCACAATCGCTGGCAACTCTCAACTCGCCTCCGGCTGCCGAAAATAAATCTTGACGTGAAATTCTTTTTCAAATAGCTCCGCGCTGCGGGTGGCGTCGCGCAGATCTTCGGTGGCGTCCCCCCGCGCGTGCACTTGCAGGGAAACCGCGCCGCGCTGAAACGAAGCGCGAATCTTCATCACGCGTTGCCGGTGCGAATGATCCAGCGCCTCGGCAATTCTTAGAATCGCGGCAAGCCTTCTGGCGATGGGTTTGTCCACATCCTCGAGGGCCGAATAGGCGGGGTGATGTCCACCGGGCTCCGACTTCCGATTGTGATAGCGCACCAGCGCACCTGTCACGGCGCGGTCGCGGCCTTCCAGCCCGGGGATATCGCCATTCAGCGCCAAATACTCGCCGTGCTTGTGATGACCGCGGTGGCTGATCATGTGGCCGGTATCGTGCAGGAGAGCGCCTGCCTCCAGCAGCACCCGGGAATGCGCCGGCATATGATGCACAGGCTGCAATTGATCGAACAACTGAATGCTCAGCTCTCGCACGTGCTCCGCGTGCTGCTGTTCATATCCGAGCCGACGCGCAAAACTGCGCGCGCCCACCAGCAACTGCCGCGCCGCCGCGTTGTAGCGGTGCGGCTCTGTTCGCGAAAACGCCTCGCGCGCAATCTCTTGCAGCAACCCTTCGCGCACGCCCACTCCCGGAAGTGCAAACGTGCGCAGATTCAGATAACGCCCCAGAGTAAGAAACGTAATGGCCGCAACGCCCATCACGTCGGCGCGGTCGCGCCGCACCGCGTAGGTCTTCATCCGCTCGCGAACATCTCGCCTGAGAATGTCCGGCAAGCGCGCCCGTAGAAGCGACAATTCCATCGTCTGCAAGCCATGCTGCCGCGGACCCGGTGCGACATTCGCTAGTGTTTCCGCATTCCCACCAAGGGCTACCGCGATACTCTCGCCCAGATTCGGCCGTGGAACTAATTTCGACTCCAGCAACGCGCGCACGTACCGCCGCACTTGCTCAGCCTCCACCGGACGAATCACTCCGGGAAGCTCCAGCGTGGTCATTAAACGCACTGTGCCCACCGGTAACTGCGCGCCTTGCTCCACGGCGTGGTCATTCAGTATGCTGATCTCCAAGCTCCCGCCCCCGAGATCCGCGATGCACCGCGGCGAGGCTTCTGGTCCCAGCGCGGCCACCACCGCCTCCCTGCCCAGGCGCGATTCCTCCCCCGCGCTGATCACTTCCATCACAATTCCCGATTTCTGTTTGATGCGGCGCACAAACACCCGCCGGTTTCGCGCTTCCCTCGTAGCGCTCGTGGCCACGGCCCGGTATCGCGTCACCCCAAATTCATCCATCACTTCGCGGAAATGCCGGAAGGCCTTTGCGGCTTTCTTGAAAATCTCTTCGCTGAAGCGGTGTCGCACGAAAACGCTCTCCCCCAACCGTAGCGGATAGCGTTCCGTGTGCAGGGGTTCGATATCCAGCGCGGAATACGCCCGCGCCACGGACAAGCGCACCGCGTTGGAACCGGCGTCGATGGCCGCGATATGAACCGGCTCGGACATTTCTGGATCTACCGCCAGAGGTGCGCCAGCGCGGCGGAAGGCGTGTACTTGGTGGCGCGAATTCCCAATTGTTCGCCAATGCGCTGTCGCAACTGCTTGTTTACCGCTGGAACGTTGGCCTCGCCGTCCAGTTCGAGGAAACCATGTTTCTTGGCCATCACTTCGAATTCGCGCTTGATCATCGTCTGATAGCGGATAAACGACCAGTACAAATCGTGCGAAAGCGACATATCCCGTCCGGCTTCCCAATAACTGATGGCCTGCGCTTTCTTGAACTCGCGGCCGAAAGCCGTCTCCGGCCGCACGTTCAGCCAGAAAGTGAGATGCGGCCGCAGCGCCATCGCGTAGAGCCCGCTCATGTAATCGCGATTGATTCCCCGCACCACACCCCGCGCAATCAGCGTAAAAATAAACCGATCGGCCAGCACGATCGTGCCGGATCGCAGCGCCGGCAGGATGCGGTGCTCCATCTGATCGAAAAAATCCGTGGCGTACATCAACGCCAGCGTCAGCCGCGTGGCAGCGTTCTTGGCCAGCAGTTCATCGATGTCCCGCCCCACCAGATTCGAACGGCGCAAGCCGCTGGTCTGCACCGCAAACCCTTCCGATTCCAGCCATTCCTGCAGCAAGGCAATCTGCGTCGACCGTCCCGACCCGTCCATGCCTTCAATGACGATCAGGCTGCCCGTAATTTCGCTCGGGTCAAACCCGACCAGTGGCTCGCCAAAAAAATACTGCGAAGAAACTTCTTCGGTCACTACCGCCGTTTTCGAGGCCGGCGCCGTGGGCGCAGTTGCCGGAGTTTCTACTGTGGAAACCGCTGCTGCCACTCTTTCTTTTTCCTGGTCCGGCATGTTCACTCGGGTTCCTGAAGGCGTGGAGCGAAGCGCTTGAGATCGATTTTTGAAGCCACAATATCGCGCATCTGTTTTTGCAGCTTATTCACGGGCAGCGTTCCGTCCAGCACCACGAAGTTGTCGGAGTCCACCATCTTGTCGTACTCCTCGAGAATCCGCGCCTGGAACAACCGGAAACTTTCCGCCCGGTCATACGACATACCCAAATCCATGCCCGCTTCGTAATATTTCAGTTTCGGACGCCCGCTCAGGATGCGATGAACCGCCACGTCCAGCGGCGCGCGAAAATAGAAGGTAATGTCCGGAACCGGCGCGAAGCGGTAGAGATTCCGCAACCACCGCGCCGGGCAGCCCCGCGCCGCATCTCGCGCAAACGCCGTATAAATGTAGCGGTCAGCAAGTACCAGGTAGTCGCCTTGCAGCAACGGCATGATCTGCCGCTCGCAGCGGTCCGCGAAGTCCGCCGCATGCAGCAGCGAAAACGTCGTGGGCGTCAGCAACCGCCGCTGCTTCCCACGGCGCGTCGCCGATTTCACCAGCGGCGAGGAATTCCATTCCGTGAAATGCAGCCGGTATCCGCCAATTTCCAGCCACCGCTTGAGCAAATAAAGCTGCGTGCTCTTGCCCGATCCATCCGTTCCTTCCACCACGATCAATGCGCCGGGATACGCCCGGCTAGGAATCGGCTTGCCCGGTTGCGGAAGGGTGGTTTTCGCCGGCTCGGTCCTCGGCGCCTTTTGTACAACGTCTAGTGTTTCGGTCATCTTATTGAGAGAGGCTCGTCTGCTCGGGACAGTAATCCTTCTTTGTTACAGTGGCATTACAACACACGCCCCCACTTTCGGCAAAGCTTCGGATGTGCGCTTAGAAAACCGTGATTTTGATGTGCAGGAACTTCTTCGGATTCTGGCGGAAATCTCCGATCAACAGCCGCATATCCCCCGTCAATCCCGCCAAATTGTCGTACAGCTTCGGGTCGGAGAAGAGTTTCCCCGCCGTCGTGGTGTTGTCGTTCAGCTTCGCCGTGGCAGTCGCCAGATTCGTACTCGTATCGCGCAACTTGCTGTACAGCGTATCGTCCGTGGCCAATTTTCCCAGCGTTCCCTTTCCGGCACGCGCGTCGCGGAGCATAGCATTCCCGTGCGCCGCGGCCTCCTTGGCCTGATCGTAGAGCGTTGGATCATATATTAACTTTCCGATCGTCCCTTTTCCCGCGCGCACGTCGGCCAGAATCACGTTCACGTTATCCAAACCTTTGTCCACTTTTGTGTACATTTCGTCTGACGCCACCAGTTTCCCCATCGTGCCCTGGCCCGCTTGAATGTTTGCAATCATGGTGTCGCCCTTCGCCAGTATGCCGTTCAAATGGTTATACGCCTGCTCATCCGTCAGCAATTTCCCCAGCGAACCCTTCCCTTCCTTCACGCCTTCGATCAAGTCCCGCACGTCGTCGGAAAGCGCGCTGAGATTTCCCAGCACCTCCGCGCTCCTCTCCACAACTTCTTTCATGGCCTTTTCTTCCGCGCCCGGAATCACGCCGGCGTCGCCGATGGGCGTCCCCGTAAAACCTCGCGTGATGTTCACATAGCGGTTGCCCAGAAGCCCCTCCGTCACCAGGCTCGCGGTGGAATCCGTCAGAATGTCGCTCTGATACCTCTTATCCACGCGCATCACCACTTCGATGTTCTTGTTTTTGTCCAGCGCCTTGCCCGCTGTTCGTGGGAGGAGCCGGATGGATTCCACGTTTCCCACTTCTACCCCGTCCACTCGCACCGGCGCCCCGCTCGACAAAAGTGCCGCTTCCGGCAGATACGTCTTGATCCGGTACTTCGGCCCCAGGAATCCGCCTCCGCCGGTCACGTAGAAAATCCCCGACGCAAGCACGAAAAGTCCGACCAGCACGAAGAGGCCAACCCGCAATTCCGTCCACGTCAGTTGTTTTCGACTCGCCATCGCTGTTTCCCTCCTTCGCTACCATCAAACAGATTAAATTACACCAGAAAACGCTTCAGATAAGGATCTTCGGAGTTGGCGATCTCTTCCGGTTCACCTTCAAAATAAATATCACCGTCCCGGTAGACCAGGAATCGAGTTCTCGCGGCGTCCTCTGCCTCCGCGGCGTTGCCATTTTTAGCGTTGGGAACCACCCGTTTGGTTTCCGGATCGAAATGGAAATTCGCCAGCGCGAAACCGTCCTGTAATCGATGCGTGGCCAGCAGCGCCGTTACTCCGTACACGTCGCGCAGCCGCAGAATCAGTGTAATGATCGTCTGTGACGTCACCGGGTCGAGTCCCGCCGTTGGCGAATCGTACAGCACGATCGGCGGCTGGTTGATCAGCGCTCTGGCAATCGAGACCCTTCGTTTCATGCCCCCTGATAATTCCGACGGCAACTGCTCCAAGGTGTGCTCCAGCTCAACGAACCGCAACACTTCGCGCACACGCGCCTCGATCTCTTCCTCGCCGACACGGTCTTCGCGCAGCCGGTAGGCTACATTCTCTCCGACCGTCATCGAATCGAAAAGCGCGCCCTCCTGAAATACAAATCCGACCTTCCGTCGAAACGCCAGCAATTCGTTCTCTTTCATCTCCGACACTTCATTCCCAAGCACCACCACCCTTCCGCTGTTGGGAGCCAGCAACCCCGCTGCCATTTTCAATGTCAGTGTTTTTCCCGTCCCCGTCTCACCCAGCAGGATCAGCGTCTCGCGCTCCCGCACCTGGAACGTCACTCCGCGCAGCACTTGGCCTTCGTCGAACCCCACCCACACGTCCTCGAACGTGATGGCCGGTTCGATCGCCAGCCCCTCTTTTGTCGATATGCCCATCAAGCTAATTTGCGATTATAGCGGCAAATGCACGGCGAATCGGAAGGAAACGCACCGCGAGATTCGAACGGCCAAGCTCTTGCATTAGAACACTTTGTCGGCGAAAAAGAGCGAAAGCTTCGTCATAAACGTGTCGGCCACGATAATCAGCACCGAACTAACCACCGCCGCCGACGTCGTGGCTCGCCCCACACCCTGCGTGCCTCCGCGCACCGTCAGCCCTTTGTAGCATCCGATCGTGGCCAAAATGAAGCCGAACACCACGGGCTTCATAAGTCCTTGCATCAAGTCCGCGAAATCCAGCGCGTCAATCGCTCGCCGCCAAAACTCCACCGCATCGAGACGCAGCGTAAATACCGACGCCGCGCACCCGCCCAGCAAACCAATAAAATCCATTAACGCCGTCAACAACGGGACCATCAGCAGCGCCGCAAGCAGGCGCGGCGTCACCAGCTTGCGGCTCGGATTCGTCCCCATCGCGCGCATGGCGTCCACTTGCTCTGTTACCAGCATCGACCCGAGCTCCGAAGCGATCCCCGTTGCGCACCGGCCCGTCACCAGCAAGCCCGTGAACGCCGGCCCCAGTTCGCGCACCAGGGCAATCGCCACCACGTCGCCGGTCAGCGAAGTCTGTCCAAACCGGGTGAATTGCGATCCAGTTTGCAGAACCATGACCGCCCCGATAAAAAATCCTGACAATAAAATAATTGGCAGTGACCCGGCTCCGATAAAATCCATCTGTTCCAAAATGTCTTGAACATAGTGCGGACTCGTGAAGATGTTGGCTACGGCATGCCCGCACATCAATGCGTAGTCTTGAACGGAGGCCACCGCGCGTTTGACCGCGTCCCCTAATACTTCGGTAACGGAGACGGTTTCTTCCGGTTTTGTCTGGCGGCCAGTGACCTGAAGAGGAGTGTCTGCCACGAGTACCTGTTCGCGTTGGCTTTCCGCGATGTACTTCTCGTCGTCACAACAACTTCCACGAAAGCCTAACCGCGCCGCATGTACACGTCAAGTCAGCGCTTTCCCTCGCTCCGTCCGAGTTCGCATTGCCCCGACACCCACTGGATCCATACGCGCTAATCGGAATCTGATCCGCTACCCATAGTTGGCCCGAAAGGACTACCTAAGGTATGCTCGCACCCAGCTATGGCGCGATTGACGGGTCCGGAGCGACGCCGCAAAGGCCGGCTCAAACTTCCACAGACCGTCCGCGTGAGACCATCAGACCCTCTCCGGCATGACTTCGACGAAATCCTGCCGACGCTGAACACTTCGCGCGACAGCGTCTATTTTGCTTCGAAAAATGAGTCTTACAAGGAAGGCATGCGTCTGTTTGTCACCTATCCTTATTCCGATGGACCTGGTTCGATCAACCGCGAGTCACTCGGCAAAGTAGTGCGCATCGACGATCTCGGCCATGGCCGCCGAGGCATCGCAGTGGAAATTTTGATGCCCATCTACATCGGCGGCAAAGAAACCCTGAAGTAGCCTTCTGGCGCAATCTTGACGAATGATTCTCGCTGGTCCTGTGACCTGACACCATCGGCGAATAAATCAGGCATGCCTCTTGTCCGCGGCTGCAGGCTTCTGGAGGTAGTAACGAGGCAGGTCCGGCTTTTGTTTCGGGAAAGTGCCGGAAAGCAGCCGGTTCAGTTTTTCTTGCGTGTGAGGTGGAACAGCATGGGGATGTCTTTGTTGTCCTGTCGCCAGGTCCAAGTCTCGGTCAGGTGATCGGGGTCGTCAAAGCGCAGAACGAGGTGATGCTGGTGGCCGGTGGACGGTGACTTGAGGTTGCCGGCGCCTTCGAAGTCAAAGCTGAGTTCCTTAATGTCATCGGAGGCGGGGACGACGCGCATGCGCGGCTGGTTGTTCGTGGGGCAGTAATGGACGAGGGCGATGGCGTCGCCATCGACGCTGTAGAGGGTAACCATTTCCTCCATGCCGGAGGGGGAGAGGGTTTCCATGACGGCGGTACCGGAGGCGAGAACTTTGAAGGTGGTTTTGACGGGCATGCCGTGCTCATCCTTCCCTTCCCAATCGCCGGAGAGAGATTGGAGCTTTT